>Ga0307406_10000338_pt1 | contig 27253 bp, 18 predicted proteins | sample 322Cmetagenome_3_FD_203706 | JGI IMG/M metagenome (GOLD analysis project Ga0307406, IMG submission 203706) | Maize rhizosphere microbial communities from greenhouse at UC Davis, California, United States - 322HYB-C-2 | ecosystem: Host-associated > Plants > Roots > Rhizosphere > Soil | place...
GATCTGTTGAGGACATCGTCAAGGCGGCCGACGATCCAGAAGTTGCCCTGCTTGTCGCGGCGGGCGCCGTCACCGGCGGTATACATGCCCTTGTAGTCGGACCAGTAGGTCTTCTTGTAGCGGGCCTTGTCGCCGTAGATCGCGCGGGTCATCGAGGGCCATGGCTTGCGGATGACGAGGCGTCCGCCTTCGTTCGCCTTACACTCTTGGCCGGTCTCGTCGAGAATGGCGGCATCGATACCGAAGAAGGGCAGGGTCGCGGTGCCGGGCTTGGTCGGCGTGCAGCCGGGCAGGGGAGTAATCATGATGGCACCCGTTTCGGTCTGCCACCAGGTGTCGACGATCGGGCAGCGGCCGCCGCCGATTTTCTCATGATACCACATCCAGGCTTCCGGATTGATCGGTTCGCCGACGGAGCCGAGCAGGCGCAGCGAGGAAAGGTCGTGCTTCTTCGGGAAATGGTCGCCGGCCTTGATGAAGGCGCGGATGGCGGTTGGCGCGGTGTAGAAGATCGAGACGCCGTATTCCTCGATCATCTGCCAGAAGCGGCCGAAGTCGGGCTGATTCGGAGCGCCTTCATACATCACCTGGGTCACGCCCATCGCGAGCGGGCCGTAGACGATGTAGCTGTGGCCGGTGATCCAGCCGACGTCGGCGGTGCACCAGTAGACGTCGTCATCCTGCATATCGAAGACATACTTGCAGGTCACGTAGGTGCCGGTCAGGTAGCCGCCACTGGTATGGAGGATGCCCTTCGGCTTCCCGGTGGAGCCGGAGGTGTAGAGGATGAAGAGTGGGTGCTCGGAGTCGAAGGCCTTGGCCTCGTGCTTGGCGGAGACCTTTGCGATCTCATCGTGCCACCACGTGTCGCGGCCATTCTTCATGGCGATTTCCTGGCCGGTGCGCTTGAAGACGACGACCGACTTGATGCCGTCGTATTTCTTGAGCGCTTCATCGACGTTGTCCTTGAGCGGCACGATCTTGCCACGGCGCCAGCCGCCATCGGCGGTGACCACATGAGTCGCGCCGGAGTCTTCGAGGCGATCGACGATGGACTCCGAGGAGAAGCCGCCGAAGACCACCGAATGCACCGCACCGATGCGGGCGCAGGCGAGCATGGCGATGGCCGCCTCAGGGATCATCGGCATGTAAACCAGCACGCGATCCTTGGACTTCACGCCTTTAGCCAGCAGCACGTTGGCGAAGCGGCATACCTCGCGATGAAGCTGGGCGTAAGTGATCACCTGGCGGTCGCCTGGCTCGCCTTCGAAAATGATGGCCGCCTTGTTGCGGCGTGAGCCCTTGGCGTGGCGATCGACGCAGTTCTCGCAGACGTTGAGCTTGCCGCCGACGAACCACTTGGCGTCCGGGGCCTTCCAATCGAGCACCTTGGTCCATTTCGCCCGCCACTCGAGCTCCTTGGCCTCGCGGGCCCAGAATGTCTCCGGCTTATCCACCGACTCCTGCCACAGCTTCTTGTACTGGGCCATGCTGGAGATACGGGCTTTGGACGAAAATTCCTTGGTCGGCTTGAAGACGCGGTCTTCGACGAGATGGCTTTCGATCTTGTTGCTCATGGTGCCTTGGGTCGCCGGCACGAGTCGGGTTGCCGGACTGCGGGAAACTACAAGGCACATTTCGCAGGGGGCGACTCAAAACTTGCGCTTCGGTGCACGCTCCGACGACTTTTTCGGGGTATGGGAGGAGCCGCGTTTGACGGGTGGAAGAAGGCGAGCCACCGAGACGCCCTAGTCGCGAAGCAGAGGCATCTGGTGAGGGCGCGCTGGTGATAGCGCAGAAGGGTTCATTGAGCGGCTGTTCCCTGTCGTTCCGCATTGTCCGCCAATGCGCCTACGGAGGGTCAGATCGCCGCTCCCTACCTCCGCTTCGGCGCGCGTTTCGCCGTCTTCTTTCCAAAGCCGCGAGCCGAGGGCGGCCGTGAATCTGTTAGGTCACGGCGGGAAGGTTTGCCGGGTGCCTTTGGGCGCTCAGGTGCGGTCTTTTTGCCGGTCTTCTTTGCTGCCTTCTTGGCCGCTTTCACCACGGGGCGGCGTTCGGTCCGAGGTTTCGGATTCTTCTGCAGGAGTGCAATGGTCTTCTCGTCGATCGGTAGCCAGGCGCCTTCCGGCAAGTCACCGAGTTCGACCATGCCGATCCGGACGCGGACCAGCTTCTGGACCTGATAGCCCAGTGCTTTGAACATCATGCGGATCTGCCGCTTGAGACCGGTTTCGAGAACGATCCGATAGCGGCGTGAGGAAATGCGCGTGACCTCCTTCGCTCGCATCCGTGTCTTTTCGACGAAGATGCCGCTCTTGAAGAGATCGAGATGCTCATTGAGCACCGGCTGGTTGGAGGTGACGAGATACTCCTTTTCCACCAGCTTCGACGGGTGCATCAGGGCCTGCGAGAGGTCGCCGTCATTGGTCAGGATGAGCAGGCCTTCCGAGTCGCGGTCGAGCCGGCCGACGTGATGGAGGTGCTTCAGAATGGTCGGCAGGATCGTGTAGATCGTATCGCGGCCGAGTTCATCCTCGCGCGAGCAGACGTAGCCGCGAGGCTTGTAGAACATTACCGTGTTCGTCTCCTTCTCCTGCACGCGCTTGCCATCAGCGCGCACGAAGTCGCCGGGCTCGACGCGCTGGGCGGGATTGAGGCAGGTCTTGCCATTGATCTCGACGCGTCCCTCTTGGACCATGGCGTCGCAGGCGCGGCGTGAGCCGACCCCGCAGGATGCGAGGAATTTGTTCAGTCGGGTGCCTTCAGGCATGCGTCAGGAGAGTGGGAAATGGTGGGATTGAGGGCTCGGGCGCTTTGCTGTGCAAGCTCCAGAAACGCGAAAAGCGCAGCGCCTTGCGGGCACTGCGCATCTGCGGAAAGTCCGGAACAGGCCGGCTTCAGGCTTCGCCCTTGGTCTTGGGCAAGCCGATTGGGCTGCGGCCGTCCTTCCAGACACCGCGCTCTTTCATCAGCTTGACGCGTTCAAAACGCTTCATCACGGAACGCTTGCCTTCGGCGCCGCCCTTGGCCTTGAGACTGTTGTGCTTCGACATGGGAAAATTCGCGGGTATTTGGTCGCGGGGCGCGGAAACTAGGAGCCTGCCGCGCGGATGGCAATGGGAAAATCCGGGGTTTTGGAGGAATTATTACGCAGTTCCGAACAATCGGTCCCCGGCATCGCCCAGACCGGGCAAAATATAGCCGCGGTCATTGAGCCCGCGGTCGATGGCGGCGGTGAAAACCGGCACCTCCGGCCAAGCCGCTTCAAAGGTCGCGATGCCCTCGGGCGCGGCCACCAGGCAGACATAGCGGACGTGGGTCGCGCCCAGCTCCACGAGCCGTTTCACGGCCTCCACGGCGGATCCCCCAGTGGCGAGCATCGGGTCGATCACGATCACCTCGCTGTCCGTGAGTGTCGGCGGCGTCTTCAGGTAGTAGGGCTCCGGCTGCAGGGTCTCCTCGTTCCGGGCCAGACCGATGTGGGCGATGGCGGCATTCGGGAGGAGATCGAAGAAGCCGTCGAGAAAGCCGAGGCCGGCGCGCAGGATAGGGGTCAGGATGATCCGCCGGGTCAACTCCACGCCGCTGGTCATTTCGAGCGGGGTTTCGCAAGACACCACCTTGGTTTCGAAGTCCGCGGTCACCGCCGGGACCATCAAGGATGCGATCCGGCGCAACCGTTGGCGAAACTCAGGACCGGGACAGCTCCGGCAACGGAGGCCGGTCAGTTCGGCTTGGACGAGGGGGTGTTGGACGACATGAACCACGACTCCCACCCAAGCGTGAACCGTGCCGGGAGGCAAGGACTCAGGCCATGCTCGCGCAGGCCGCGGCTTCCTCCTTGGTCAGAATTCGCCACTCGCCCGGAGCAAGGTCATCTGGCAGCGCCAGTCCTCCGATCTGCTCTCTGTGCAATCCAGTCACCCGGTTGTCGATCCGGTGGAACATCCGCTTGATCTGGTGATAGCGGCCTTCGTGGAGGGTCAGCCGTGCCTCGCACTCGCTGATGATCTCCAGCTTGGCGGGCTTCGTGACCAGATCCTCTGTATGGAAGTAAAAGCCCTCGGCAAATGCCGCTACCGCCTCATCAGGGATAGGATCGCGCGTCTGCACTCGATAGACCTTCGGCACCTTCCTCGCGGGATCCATCAGCACCTTTGACCAACGGCCGTCATTCGTGAGTAGCACCAACCCCGACGTATTCCGGTCCAAGCGGCCCACGAGATGCAGGGTATCGCGGTCGGGGTCATCGATGAGATCGATCACGGTGGTATGCTCTGCATCTGACGTCGCGCTGACTACCCCGATGGGCTTGTGAAGCATCACCTGCAGCAATCGCTCCGGTTCCTGAACGACGATGCCATCCAGTTCCACCTTCGTGAAGCGATCTACTTCATGATCGAAGCGGCGAGTCTCGACGCCCTCCACGCGCGCCTGTCCGCTGAGGATCCGGGCACGGGCGCGGTTCCGTCCCATCGACTCGTGCTTCGCGAGCAAGCGGTCCAGTTTCACTGGCGGCATTCGAGGGTGAACGCCCCGGTCGTGCAAGCCGGTGGAGCTTGATTCGGCCTTAAACAGGAATCCCGCCTTCCCCACCGAGGGTGGACGAGTTACTCGTTTTCCCAAGATAATGGACGACGATCTCATTAATGCCGTTCGATCCCAAGTCGAGTCATCGAGGCGACACGTCGGACTCAGTTTCGGTGAGGCTCAGGAGACGACCGTGTTCTCGCCAAGTTTGCTCAAGCATTATCTGTCCGCCGAGCCGGGATTAAGCGGAGTCGCCGCATTCAGGATCGATGCATTTCTGTCTTCGCCCAAGAATTATCCCATCGAATCGTCAGTCCTCAGTTCGATTGCGGTCGCGGTTCGTCAGCGGACAACCGCCGTCGAACTACAGCTTGCCCGGAGTGACCTCCGCATTGCCTTGGCACTTTCTCCGCTCGGGTTTTTAGATCGGAGCGACATTGAATCGCTGGTTCAGGCTATGAAGGGAGTCGATGACTACTCGGTGGTGTCGGAGGCTGTGAAGCTGCTCCCCATCATCGGTGCTGAATTTATCCGAGATTACCTGACCTCAACCGAGCAATTTGAGACCGGCGGGATGGGTGGACCATATCGGCCAGTCATTCGGGAAATGGCCAGAGACGCTTTGTGCGCGTTCGAAATCAAAAGCAGAGAACAAGCCTAGGCGGCGATAAGCCGTCAATTTGAAACCGGACTATCATCCCGCCGCGGACACATTCGAACGTTCGGCAAATCCGCTCAGATCCATGCCCGCCAAGGTCTCCTCAAATACTTACTCGCAGCGATGGTTTGAGTCGTTTCACCTATCGATTCCAGACGCCCGCACCCATCTGGAAGTGGAGTTTATCTGCGCCTTTGCGCCGTTGCCTAGCTTCCTCAGGATCGCCGATGTGTGTTGTGGAGCGGGCCGTCATACCCGGGCGCTTGCTGGGCGTGGCTACTTGGCGACCGGCATGGATCGGGATCCTGTCATTGTTGCCAAAGCTCGCGAACTGGGCGGAGGTCCGTCCTACCTCCAAGAAGACTTGCGTCATTACACCCCCGATCCGGAAACGTATGACATGATGGTGATCATGGGCCAGAGCTATGGTCACTTCGATTCGGCTACGAATGTAGTGGTCCTGCAGCAACTAGCAACCGGGTTGAGAAATCGAGGCCGGATACTGCTAGACCTCTGGAACCCAGAATTTTTTGAAGCGCATCAGGGCACACGAGAGCTGCCGGGAGCAGGAGGTGTGGTGCAAGAGACGAAGCTCGTCAAAGACCGACGGCTTTTTTGTTCATCTCGATTATCCGGGCGGAGACCAAGAGGGCTTTGAGTGGGAGCTATACACACCAGAAGACATGAGTGCGATGGGTGGTCCAATGGGTCTGAAGGTGATCGCTTGCTGCACGGACTTCGATCCCTCTGTCGCCCCCTGTGATTCAAAGCCTCGAATCCAGTTTGTCCTGGAGCGGGCGTGAGCCAGCTTCTCTGACGGATTATCACTGTGAAGGTGAATCGCTCAGGCGGGTCAGCCTCATCTCGATGCGCCGCGCGCGGGGATCAGTCCGGCGGAATGCCTCGCTGCTAGGCCTCTCGGCGGTGTCGGGAAGAATCGTTTGGCCAGCCGAATAGCAGCGGATGGAGACCGATCGGAGCACGGTCTCGTGAGGATGATCCTTGGTGAAATCGATCCATTGCTGGCGAACGGCGAGTGCGCGCAGAAGACCGAGATCATTGTTCGATCCTGCATGCAGGGTTTCGAATGCCCCGCGCTTGTCTCCAAGGAGGTCGGGAAGCTTTTGATCGAGGTTCCCGGGGCCGGAAAGTGCAGCACCATCCGTGTGGCCGATGATCTCCAGCGTATCCACCTTCACCCGGCCTGCTTCCTGCCGGTCGATGATCTCCTTCGCCAGGCGGGGGAATTCATTCGCCTTCATTCCCTCCGCGAAGGTCGCGCCGATGACGGAGCTGCCGGACTCGAAACGGTAGTCTTCCCGCTGCTCATCGATGCGGATGATGGGCGGCTTGTCGTTGAGTTGTCGCTCCAGCTCCTCGATGCGCTTCATGACGTCGTCTCCCGCGATCGACCTCAGCTTCTCACGGAGTTCCTCCAGTTCTCGCTTCAGCCCGACGTTCTCACCTTGCAGCCTCACCAATTCCGCACGCGTGCTGTCCGAGCCCTTGAGGATTTCGATCTGCTTCTCGTGATCGGCGATCTTCGCCCGGAGTTCGTTGATTTTGGAGATCGCGGCATCTGCGGATTCGCCAAGTGCCGCGATGACTTCGTTGGGAGTCTGTGTGTCGCGGATCGGAGGCAGATCGAGCACCGCGCGCAACCGGTTCACTGGCTCCTTCACGTTCTTCATGTCCACGCCCACGGCCACCACGACTGCCTTCTCAGCAGCGACATTGTTCTTGGGAAGCAGCGCGAAGAAAACCACCGCGAGCACGGCAATCGCGATGATGAAGAGAGTGATGAACAGGTCGCTCACGCTCGGCCAGTAGCCGGGTGAGGGATCATGTTCATCATACTCGGACATGGCCTGCAGGAACGGTGAATGCTATCGTCCGAAGAGTTTCTTGAAGATGCTCTTCTCTTCGTCCCTTTGGCTGACCGCTGAATCCGGCTCGGGAGAATCTTCGGTCTCTGGCGTCGAAGATGGCACGCTGTGGCTCTTCGCTCGCTCCATGCCGACCGAGCGGGCATGCGATGGCCCGATGCGCTTTCCCGCTTCCGATGCCAGCGGGGCGAGTGGAGCTGCCGGCGAGATGTTCGGGGGTGGGGGGAATGGAGGCGGGCTGGCCGGCTTAACGTTGATCACGGGCTTGAAGATCATGCTTCCCGGACCCTGATCCGCATCCTGTTCCATGGCGGCACGCTCTAACAGCGCCTTCAATCTTGAGGTGGCTTCGTTGACCTGGGCTGCCGATCGATCGGCCTGGGCCCGGAGGGCGACTGCGGCCGAGTTCTCGATCGATGCCACCGTCCGGGTCAAGCCGTCGAGGCCCTTCGACGCTTCGCTGGCGATTGATTCGAGCCCGACGTCCATCTGCTTCCTTAGATCCGCGTTCGCTTCACGGGCGAGCGCATCATGGGCCTCCTGCATCCGCATCAGGCTTTCCTCCAGCTTGTCCAAGCCATGACGAACGGCTTCGTGGCTCGACTTCGACGCGGTCTCGCCCAAGTTCGCGAAATCGTTTTGCAACAGGGCAAGCGTTTCTGCCACCTGCTGCTTGTCGACCGCGTGATCGGCTCCGATTTTCTTCAGGCTGTCTTCGAGCTGCGCGATGGTCTTCCTGAAAGCGATGCGATCCGTGCGATGATCCGAACCCATCGACTCCACCTGCATGGCCAGCTTCTCCAAGCTGGCATTCGTTCTGTCGAAGATGCCCTCGAAGCCGCTCAGAGCGCGATGGATCGGCGAACCATCGCCGAGCGACTCCTTCAGTCCTTCGGCAATCGCGCGCGACCGCGATGAGAGCTTGTCGGCGGCTGCCTCGCTGGTCTGCGCTGTCTTTTCCAGCGCCTCAATGACGGGACCAAGATCGGCTGCCACGGATTTGAGATCGCCCACCACTCCGGCAAAATCAGCCTCCCGCTTCAGGATATTATCAGAGAGTTCCCGCAGGGTGGTCTTCACTTCTGCATACTCCTCCGTGATGGTGCGCGGGGTGAAACGGGGAAGAATGGTCCGGGTGGCGAAGCGGTCCATTTCCAAGGAAAACTGGTGGAGGCTCAGCAAATAGAGCCCCCGCACGGAAACCACCGCCACCGTGAAGAACAAGGCGGTCATGCTGGGCCAGAACGCCACGCCGAGATCATTGAGCAGCGAGTTGATCAGCTGGGTGCTCTCAGCGGTTCCTTGAAGCTCGCCATCGACGGATACCTTGAACTGGAACTTCGTCAGGATGGGTTCGACCGATGACAGGGTGCCGACCACACCAATGACCAGCAGGAGCGCCGCAATCCCTCCGCTGAGCTTGGTGGATACCCTGGATCGTTCACGACGGCCCACCAAGGCGTGAAGCTCAGTCAGCGATGCCGCACGGCCACCAAGCCACGCTGCCCAGCAGGTATGGACGATATCGGCGATGTAGGAGTCAGGGTGGATGCCCCGGCTTGAGAGCCATTTGTCGAGATCGAGATCGCTCCGGCCGCGGGATTCCGCCCATGCCTCGGAACCCGCCAGGTTCGCCTTGGCATCCTTGATCCTCTTTCGCTCCGCCTCTACTGCCGCCCGCGCCTTGAGGGCGGCAAGCATACCGATGCTTCCTACGACCGCCGCGACCAGCGTCCAAAGGGCAGGGGCACCTGAGGTGGGAAAATTCATAAGGACACTCGGCTCGCTCAGGGTTTCACGATCCAGACTTCCGACCGGCGGTTACGCGCCTTGCCGGATTCGGTGTCGTTGCTATCGACCGGGAATGCTTGGCCCATGCCGCCGGAGCGGGTGTCCACCTTTGATCTCCGCAGCTCGGCGGCCACCACTTCGGCCCGCTCCTTCGAGAGCGGCTTGTGACGAGCATCGGGGCCGGTGCTGTCGGTGAATCCGAGAATGACCACTTTTTCCGTAGGATGGTTGTCCGCCACGAAGCGCGGCAGGCGTTCGATGTCTGCCTGTGCCTTGAGGTCCAACTCCGAACTGTTCGTGGCGAAGCGGAGATTGGTGGAGAGGCGCATCGCGGATTGAATGCGATCCACCCCGAGGGCTGCAGCAAGAGCCGCCATGATTTCGGGCGGAATGTCGCCTTGCATGGGCCGCAGCCGAAGATCGACGTATCCTTGATCGGACACGACCTTCTGACCTTCGTTTGAGGTCGTAAATTTGACGAAGGCCAGCGCCTGAGGCTTGGGATTCCGGCCGGTCCAAGCAACGATGCGGAAGCCGAGGCTGTAGTCTTCGGTCGCGATCGTGAAAGGGCTCGGCTTCAAAGCCTGCGCCTTGCTGGACGCGCGGACTGCGAGCCGCTTCGCCCGGAGGTTCGTGCCTTCGGAATGATAGAGGCCCAGTGCGATCGCACTCTTGTCGGTCAGCGCGGCTTGCTCGCCACCGGGATTGGCGGATGCGGAGGCATTCAGACCGGCGAGGATGGCGCGGCGGTGCGCGGGCGAATCCTGGGGGCCAGCGCTGAAGGACTTCGCCGACCCATCGGTGAGCGTGAAGCTGTCCATGGGGGCATCCGGATGAACGAGCAAGGTGAGCGCATCGAGGGCGATCACCTCGGCGACGGAGCGGGATTCTATTAGATTCGCACCGAGGCGTTGGAGCTCTGCTGACGTTGGTGCGCGGTCGGAGATGAAGGTCGCGATTTCACCGGACGCGAGCTTGGCGAAGCCGTCTTCGGCGCTGCGGGTTTCGACTACGATTTTCCCTTGGCGAGTACTTCTAAGAAAGTAACTGCCTTTAGGACCCGGGATGGGTTCGCCGCCTGCCCACTTGGCCACAAGTTGGCTGACCAATGACGACGCCAGGTCGGAACTCGCAGCCATCCGGTAGTCCGCTTCGCCAAGTTGGAAGGGGAGCTTGGCCGGAGGCGCGAAAGCGGCGAGCTGCTGCTCCATATCTTCCAACTGGGAAGCAAGGGATGCCATCGCTTCCTTCTGTGCGGGCGTGAGGGCAGCTGAGGCTCCGCTCTGCACAGCTACGAGCCGGCGTACGCGCCCCGTGGTGGATTTGACGGAATCGAGGAAGTCTTCAATCGCCGGGACCAACGACGAATTATCTGCCGTCTTTTCTTCGCGGATCGTATCGCCCTCCTCTTCCAGTCCTTGGAGCTTCACGATCAGCCGGCTTGCTTCCGCGGACCGCACGCCCGTGCCTGCGCTAGGAGCGTCCGCCGATTCGGCAAAAAGGCGGACGGATCCCAAGTGCGCGCGGATCTGCTTGAGCGAGGCATCCACGGTGGCCGGGTTCTGCTCATTCAATGCGAGCGATGCTTTCTCCATCAACTCGTCCGCGGTGCTCTCCAAGCTGCTTGCCCTGGAGGCGGGAGATTCGGGTGGCTTGGCTGGTGACGTACTGGTTTCCAGCTTGGCGATCTCCGACTCGAAGGAGGTCAATTGCGCCCGCATTTCTCCGAGCCGCTTCTCCGCCGGATCGCTCGCAAGGGTCATTTTCAGCGCGATGAATAGAATCGCGAGGGCGGCCAGGCCTCCATAGACCAAACGAGCACGTCCTTTGCTGAGTCCATTGACCAGATCGACCGGCTCTTGTGAATCCTCACAGACCGGATTCGCGCAAGGGCATTTCCACGTGGGATCCTTCTTCACAATGTCCCTCGTGACGGCAAGCGGACACTTGCCGGTGGGATCACCACATCGAAAGTACTTGGGAATCATCGCTCCAGAAGTTGATAGATCTTATCCCGGTCGGTAGCCCACGTTGCGTATTCGTTGCTCGCGACGCCGTGACCGGAGCGGATCGACTTGTCCTCTTGATCCACGGTTTCGCGAAGCGAGGAGCGCTGCTGATGGGAGAGCCCGGCGACAGCGTCGCCCACCTCATCGAGGACGCGGTAGATGAGCTGGATGTCGGCATTGCGGGAAACCTCCTCCAGACTCGTACCGAGAAGCAAGGGCTGCAGGCCCTCCTTCGTTTGGCGAATCAACACGACCCGGTCGCTGGAGCTCTGGACGACCTTTTCCGCGCCATCGGCCAAGCTCGTTTGAGTGCCGAGCCAAAGGGCCGCACGCAAGGCGCTGCGGCTTTCTTCGGGGCTCGGCAGCAAGAGCGTCGGTCGCTTCCCTGCTTCGCCTGCGGGATCGATGTTGGCGAAGTAGGCCGTGTCATTGCCGACGTTGGTGGCCACCGCCCGCGTGTAGATCTTATCAAGCTCTGCGACCGCCGTGGAGAAGCGCGCGGCCATGAACGAGGCCACCGAGAGCATGCGGATCTGCGTGGGGTCATCGTGCTCATAGAAACCCCGGACCGTGTTGTCGCCGGCAGACATCAGCGGCGAGATCAGGCTCTTGAGTTCTTGAGCAAATGCATGACCTCGCGGCAGGCCGATCACCATGGCCTTTCTCGGCATGGACGGCATGTTCGAGTCGCCGCGCAGCACCTTCGGCTGGATCTGTCCGGTATCGACCTGCGTGAGGTAAGACGCGCTGTCGATGAATCTTCTCAGTTCCTCGGCGAAGGCATCCGGGTTGTCCTGGCTCCGCTTCCGCAGGATGTCCATGAGGTCGCCATTGAGCACCGGCTTGATCTGGTCACGCTGCACGATCGAGTCGTGGATCTGCTTGGCGCGTTCGTAGATCCTCTCATCCGCGCCCTCGCGGAATTCAGCTTCCTGCTCGGTCGACATCTTTCCGATGGCGTCGGCACCGCGCGAATTCACCAACGGAAGAATGGCAGACGACATGAGTTCCTCGGATGCACTCCTCACGAATGCTTCTTCACCTCGCTGGGTCTTCAGATAGTTCTCAAGGGCCTCGGCGGAGAGCTCGTAGCGATTCGAGGCATCCGTACCATTGAGCGAGATGATGTCCTGTTGCAGGCTGTCGCGCTGATCGGCGGCCTTCTTGGCCCACTCCTGGAGCTTCGAGGTGGCCTGGCGATAGGAGCCTGCCAGCTTGCCAAGTGTCGAAACGATCTGATCGAGGAGCTGGTGATCCTCCGTCCTTGCACGGCGCCGCAGGTCACTCTTGAGCAGATCCATCAGGTTCTGCCGGTGAGCGTCAGCCAGCGCGGTCGCTTTGACGGTCCTCGAAAGGAAGGTCATCTTCGCCCACTCAAACTTCCGGGCCTCCATGCGGGCCTTGAGCGCTTCGTCGGCGGGATCCTTATCGAGCGTGATGATGCCCGTCATGCGCTTGCGGAGATTCTCCTGAAGGTAGTCCAGGGCATCGGCAACGTAGGCAAGTCCGATCGGCCGATCGGACTTGGTCCACGAAAGGTTGATCGGGTTTTCCATCGCCTTGACCACTTCAGCCAAGCGGGATTGGCGCTTCTCTGAAATGGCAGTGAAGAGCGCTTCCACGCCCGATCCATCGACCTCCTTCTGATAGCGTGTCCTGAGACGGATCTCGTATTCCTCGAGATCGATGTCGCGGTAGCGGTCGTTCTTCATGCCCGCGTGGGCCCGACCCAGGTCGTCGGTTACCTTCTGGGCGAGATCGGGGAAGGTCGTCTTCTCGATGAGATGGGCATCGATGATGCGGAGCAGTTGATCTCCGAGTTCGGTAGCACCCGAAGCGGTGTGCAGGACGCGCTCTGCGAGGAAACCACCGGTGCGATCCCAATTCTGATAGAGGAGGCGCCGGTAGCAGGAAACGTAGAGCTCTTGCGTTAGAAGCTCCCGCACTTCTTCAGTGGGCACTTCCCAACGTCCCATCCCGAGGCTGCCGAAACGGAAGCTCCGCTGGAGGTTCTTGATCGGCTCGCCGGGGAAGGCGGCCAGACGGTCCTCGCCCGTCAACGGGCGCTGCTGATCTTCATTGAGGTGACCGCTGGCGTAGGAGAACACGCGCTCGAAGGCAGACTCGGCGATGATCTTGTGCTGCTGCGGCAGGGTGATCCGCTGATTGCGGCTGTTGCAGCTGGTCGAAAGAACGATCTGCGTGATCGGTTCGTCGTCTTGGAATGGCCGGCCATTGTGGTCGCTGCCCAGCAAGTTGGGCTTGAGGCGACCGCAGGCGAGCGCATTGAGGTCGCGCAGTGCCGCGAACTGGTTCTGGTGGAAGTAGCCGACCTGAGCCTCCTCGAAGTCGTCGCTCGTGACGTAGAGGTAGAGGAAGATGGGAAAGCCTTCGTTAACCGAGGCCGACGGGTAGCGGGTGCGGAGCAGGGTCACGAGGTCCATGATGGACCCGCTGCCTGTGCCTCCCGCGAGTGAGGCGAAGATGTGAATCGCGCACTGGTTCCCGTTTCGCAGCATCGGGGCAATCTTGTCGTCACAGATCGCCTTGCGGATGCGGTCGGCATTGTTCGCGAAAAGCAGGCGGCCGAAGCGGCGACGCTGATTCGCACCTTGGATGCCTTGCACGCCTTCAAGGAACTTCTTCAGCATGCCATTCTCGCCGCCGATCCATGGTGCCACATCGGGGCGCAAGGAGAGCGAGTCGGGGTTCAAGCCCTCGCCGCCTTCCTTGAGGTAAAGGAATGAGTCGGGATTGAGTTTGAGGCTCTTGCCGAAGTGCGTCCAGTTGGTCCGGTTGTTGGTAACGTCGCGACTGGAATCGATGTAGAGGAAGTCCCACTTCACGCCGCGCTCGGCGAGGGACTTGGCGTCGCTTTCCCGTTGAGCGAAGACCTTGCGCAATTCGGCGATGGACTTGCCCCCCTGACCACCGAGGCCGATGAATAGATGATTTCTCATGGATGCGGTGGATTAGCGCTTCGGGGTGGGGTTGATCTTGATGTCGTTCAGGGCCGCGACGGGAATCACCAGGGCGGGAAGAAGCAGGGCGACGATCAGGAGGACCGTGCAGGAGGTCTTGAGCTCCTCCATGCCGGGCTTCAGTGTGGCCAGCGCCGTGTCCAGCGCGTGATTGGTCTGGATGGTGGCGGCGGTGGAGCACCATTCATTGCTCGCCTTCACCACGGTTGGATAGCGGGAGGGATTGAATTGGACGGCGTCCACCGTCTCGGTGCCGATGTCTTCGGAGCTTCGGGTCGCGAGGGGCAATCCGATGGAAAAGGGATTGCGGGCCCGCAGGGTTGTCCGGACTTCCTCGGCGGCGGCCACGGAGAGGGCGTAAGCATCCTCAGGGGTGTTCAACCGCAACTCGTTCCCGCCTTGGTCGGGCGGAACGAGACCATCCTGGCCGAGTTTTGGATAAAGCTCGGTCCACGTGGTGATCAATACCGACCGGTTGAATTTCCCAGAGTCGGCGATGGAGCGGGCCAAGGTCATCCGCTGGCCTTTGAACCATTCATCCATCCGCTTGACGGTTTTCAGGTTGAGCACGGCGTATCCCGCGGCGAGTCCGGAGAGAATCACCAGCACGAATGGCCAGCGGTGCGCGGTGAGATCCCAGCCCCGGTTCCACAGCTTTCCCCAAACAAATCCAAAAAGCAGGATCACGGCGAGCACCGCGAGAAAGGTGTAGATCCAAGTCGCGGCATCCGAGGCCGAGATATTGAATCGGAAGAAGAACTCGAAGAGGTCAAACAGGTTCATGGGAGATTGATCGGAAAGCTGGTGCAAGGCGGGAGGAGTCGATCTGCCGGCTCGTTACGGCGACGTCGGCGTGCGGAAGCGAAACAAGTGTGCTCCCGCCGTTGGCAGCCCCTCATCGAGGAAAAATGGGGAGGGGGAAGAATGGCGCAACTCATGAAGGGTTAATCCTAAGAAATCCTAACGGGATTACTTGTAGATCGTCCATACCGATTTGCTGATGAAAATGGGGGTGAAGAAAGGGGAAGTGAGGTAGATCCGAGGAGCGCTAATAGAGAAATTGGCCAGCCTGTATAAGTGTGAATAACACGCTTGTAGTCAGGGATTTGTGTTATTTTTCGAGAGCTGGTGAAATAGGGCGGAAGTGGGGCTCTCTGAAGGGATGTGCAACGGCTTGTGGCTGGGTAACCTCTATCTGATTGTTGGGCGCGGCCTCGTTCGACGTTCTCTCGCCGATTTCGATTCATTTGTTTTGCTCCCTCGGAGCGGCTCCGCCGGAAGAATAAAAAAGCCCCGCACGGGGAGGGCTGACCTCTCCGTGCGGGGCTAACAAATCAAACCTATCGTCAGGTCAGTCTCACCAGCAGGTCATCACTGTCCACCTGCTCGCCCTTCTGGACGAAGACATCCTTCACCACGCCGTCCTGTGAGGCGCTCACGGTAGTGAGCATCTTCATGGCCTCGAGCACGACCAGTTTGTCGCCTTCCTTGACCTCTTGGCCGGGTGACACGGCGATCTCGGTAACCATGCCGGGCATCGGGGCGCAGGCTTGGGCGGTGTCGGATGGATCGCCCTTGGCGCGGGCGGCTTTGGAGCCGGTGCTGACGCGGGACTTATCCACGACCACGCTTTCGCGCGGCATGCCGTTGAGCTCGTAGAACAGGGTGCGCTTGCCGTCCGCATCGGCGTCGCCGATCGAGACGAGCTTCACGAAGAGCGTCTTGCCGGGATCAATCTCGACCTCGACTTCCTCGCCGACGTGCATGCCGTAGAAGAAGGCTGGCGTGGCCAATCCACTAAGGTCATCGTACTTGCGGCGGAACTCGACGAAGTCCGCGAAGACGCCCGGATACATCAGGTGCGAGTAAAGGTCATCGTCATCCACCTGACGGCCGATCTTCTTGGCGACGGTGGCGCGGGTGGCTTCAAGATCCACCGGCTCAGCGAGGTCGCCGGGGCGCTTGGTGGTGGAAGGCTTGTTGCCGAGGACCACCTTTTGCACGTCTGCGGGCCAACCGCCGTCCGGTTGACCGAGGCCGCCGGCGAGCATGTCGATCACGCTCTCCGGCCAGTCGATCGAGCCGGGCTTGAGTTTCGGCACGTCGGCCGCCTTGATGCCGCGGGTGATGAGGAACATCGCCATGTCGCCGACGACCTTCGAGGACGGCGTGACTTTCACGATGTCGCCGAAGAGTTGGTTCACATCGGCATAGGTGCGGGCGATCTCGCGCCAACGGTGGCCGAGGCCCATCGCATTCGCCTGCTCGCGGAGGTTCGTGTACTGGCCACCGGGCATCTCGTGCTCATACACCTCGGCGGTGCCGGCGCGCGGCGCGGAGTCGAAGGGCTTGTATTGGGCGAGCACTTCTTCCCAGTAATCCGAGAGCTCGTTGAGCGTGTCGGCATTGAGGCCGGGATCGCGGTCGGAGTTGGCGAGTGCAGCGCAGACCGAGTTGAGGTTCGGCTGCGAGGTCGAGCCGGACAGCGAGGCGATGGCGAGGTCCGCAATGTCCACGCCGGCCCGGGCTGCTGCGATCACCGAGGCGGCGTTCAGGCCCGAGGTGTCGTGGGTGTGGAAGTGAATCGGGATGCCGATTTCCTGCTTCAGCGCGGCGACCAGATTGTAGGCGGCCTGCGGTTTGCAGAGACCGGCCATGTCCTTGATGGCGAGGATATGGGCGCCCATCTTCTCGACCTCCTTGGCCTTGGCGACGTAGTATTTCAGCGAGAACTTGTCGCGCTTCGGATCGAGGATGTCGCCGGTGTAGCAGATGGCGGCTTCGCAGAGCGCCTTGCCGTGGTCGCGCACGGCTTCCATCGCGACCTGCATGTTCGGCAGGTAATTGAGCGAGTCGAAGATGCGGAAGATGTCCATGCCCGCATCAGCCGAGTGCTTCACGAAGCCGGCCACGACGTTATCCGGGTAGTTCGAGTAACCGACGGCATTCGAGCCGCGGAAGAGCATCTGGAACAGAGTGCCGGGGATCTTCTCGCGCAAGCGGCGGAGGCGTTCCCACGGGCACTCCTTAAGGAAACGCATCGCGGTGTCGAAGGTGGCACCGCCCCACATTTCGAGCGAGAACAGGTCCGGCGCGCCGGCGGCATAGGCATCGGCGATGCGGAGCATGTCGTGCGTGCGCATGCGGGTCGCGATGAGCGACTGATGGGCGTCGCGCATCGAAGTGTCGGTGATGAGCAGTTGCTTCTGCTCCAGGATCCACTTCGAGAATGCGTCCGGGCCCTTCTCTAACAGGATGTCGCGGCTGCCGGTGAAGGACTTCGCGGCAGGGTGGGGGACGCGAGGGCTGAGGATCGGCTTCTCCGGCTTCCAGCCCTTGGCGGTGGCGTTGCCATTGACGGTGATGTCGGAGAGGTAGGTGAGCAGCTTGGTCGCGCGGTCGCGCTTCGGCTTGAACTTGAGCAGCTCGGGCTTGGTATCGATCAGCTTGGTGTGGGCTTGGCCGCTGCGGAAGGTGTCGTCATTGATGACGTTCTCGAGGAACGGGATGTTCGTTTTCACGCCGCGGATGCGGAACTCACGCAGGGCGCGGTCCATGCGGACGCAGGCGGTCTCGAAGTCACGGCCCATGGCGGTGAGCTTCACCAGCATCGAGTCGTAGAAGGGAGTGATGATCGAGCCCGCGTCGCCGGAGCCCGCATCAAGGCGGATGCCGAAGCCTGCGGCCGAGCGGTAGTTGAGAATGCGGCCGTAGTCGGGTGCGAAGCCGCGCTCGGGGTCTTCCGTGGTGATGCGGCACTGGATCGCGTAGCCATTGCACGGGATCTCGTCCTGCGGCGGGATGGCGATCTCGGGAGAGAAGAGTGAGAAGCCCTTCGCGACGAGGATTTGCGAGCGAACCAAGTCGATGCCGGTGACGCACTCGGTCACCGTGTGCTCCACCTGGATGCGCGGGTTCATCTCGATGAAGAACCAGTCGCCCTTCACCATGTCGTAGAGGAACTCGACGGTGCCAGCGTTATTGTAGCCGATGCCCTTGGCGAGCGTCACTGCAGCGTCACAGAGCTCCTTGCGAACGATCGGGTCGAGTTCCACCGATGGCGCGATCTCGACGACCTTTTGATAGCGGCGCTGCACCGAACAATCGCGTTCATGGAGGTGGACCACGTTGCCATGTTGGTCTCCGAGGATCTGCACCTCGATGTGCTTGGCGCGGGAAATGTAACGTTCCAGGAAGACAGCCGGATTGCCGAAGGCCTTCTCGGCTTCGCCTTGGGCCTCAGCGAGCAGGCCGGCGAGTTGCTCCGGCTTCTCGACGACGCGCATGCCACGGCCGCCGCCCCCGAAAGCCGCCTTGATGATGAGCGGGAAGCCGATTTCCTTCGCAACCTTGAGCGCTTCCTCGGGATCGGTCACCGGCTCCTCGGTGCCGGGCAGGGTGGGAACGTTGAACCTGGCCGCCAGCTCGCGAGCCGCGGTCTTGTCGCCCATGCTCTCCAGCAGTTCCGGCGAAGGGCCGACAAAGGTCATGCCTTCACGTGCGCAAGCCCGGGCAAAGGCGGCATTTTCGGAAAGGAAGCCGTAGCCCGGATGCACCAGCGTCACGCCCTTCGACTTAGCCATGGCGACGATGCCCTCGACATCCAGATAGGCACCGACCGGGCCCTTGTCCTTGTCGAGTTGGTAGGCCTCGTCGGCTTTGAAGCGGTGGCGGGAGAACCGGTCCTCCTCGGCGAACATCGAAACGGTGCGCAGTCCGAGTTCGTTCGCGGCGCGGAAAATGCGGATGGCGATTTCACCGCGGTTGGCGGCGAGGAGCTTGTCGGTCTTGGGTTGCGGCATGCGGGGAAGTTCCTAAGCGTTCACCGGTGAATCGGCCAAGGGGAAAGCTCGCTGTAACCATGCCTCGATCGGGTGTTTTGGATTTGTTAGAGAAAAAATTTCAGAAAGGTGTTGACGGACCCGGTTTTTCGGTTACTCTCGCCTTGTCGCGACAATAGTAGGCGGCCCGATTGAAGAGTCTTCCGGTTTTTGGGTTTTTCCGGAGTCTTATCGATCGGGCCGCTTCATTTTTGCCCGGATTGGTCGAATTTGAGAGCTTGGAAGTCGACAGGCCGCTGGGAGCGGAGCTTGGCCTGTAACGGTCAATAGCTGTTCGGGGACATCGTTTACACCTCGGACCGCAACCGGACTGCCACACCGTCGTGCGCGACAGCACTTCGGCGACGATCTTGGCCTCTATCGCCGCGGCGGTCTTGCCGGGGCTCTCCAGCGCTCGGCGCGAGCGCTGCTCGAAGCTTTTGCCCGCACGTTGCCGCACCGCCACTTGTAGCCCGTTGGCGCGCCGATCCCGAACGCCGGCACGGCTCACGGATGTTGGCTCCCTCGCGGCTGGCCAACTCCACGAATTCGCGCCTCAACCCATCGCTTCACAGGTTTTCCGAGGCATGGCTTGCTCCTCCGCGGAGGTGTAAACCATGTCCCCGAACACTTGGTAACGATGTAACTGGCCTATACAGGCTCCGCGCTCCCAGCGTGCTGCCGATCGACCACCGGGTCGAGATGGGCTTCCCAGATCAAGCCATCACGCGTAGCTGCGGATCGACAGGTGCACGGCTTCGAACTCCAACTGCTCCTTGTGCAGCTCCGGTTCAACACCGTTACCCTTGTACTCCCACGCGGAGACGTGGCAGAACTTGTCATCGTGGCGCTTGGCCTCGCCGGGCTGGGTCTTGCCGGCCTGAACTTCGGGGTCGGCTTCGGTGAACTGGTGCTCGGTGCGGAAGTGGCCGCCGCAGCTTTCCTCGCGATCGCGGGCGTCGTAGCACATCATTTCGCCGAACTCGAGGAAGTCGGCGACGCGGCCAGCCTTCTCCAGTTCCATGTTGGCTTGGGCACCGGAACCGGGGATGCGGACGTTTTGCCAGAACTCCTCGCGGATTGCGGGGATCTCGGCGATTGCTTCGGTGAGACCTTCGCGGGAGCGGGCCATGCCGCACTTGTTCCACATCACCTCGCCCAGCTGTTTGTGGAAGCTGTCCACAGTGCGCTTGCCGTTGATCGAAAGCAGCTTGTTGGTGCGCTCGGTGACCTCGGCCTCGACCGCTTTGAACTCTGGTTGGTCGGCCTTGACGGTGCCGGGCTTCTGCGTCGCGAGATAGTTCGCGATGGTCGCGGGAATGACGAAGTAGCCGTCGGCGAGGCCCTGCATGAGGGCGGAGGCACCGAGGCGGTTCGCGCCGTGGTCGGAGAAATTCGCTTCGCCCAGCACATGGAGGCCGGGGATGTTCGACATCAGGTTGTAGTCCACCCAGAGGCCACCCATCGTGTAGTGGACGGCAGGGTAGATCATCATCGGCTGCTTGTAGGGATCCTGGCCCGCGATCTTGTCGTACATCTGGAACAGGTTGCCGTAGCGGGCGCGAATCGTCGCCTCGCCGAGACGGGCGGTGGCATCGCGGAAGTCGAGGTAAACCCCAAGGCCGGTTTTCGCGATGCCGCGTCCGTCGTCACAGGCTTCCTTTGCGGCCCGCGAGGAAATGTCGCGCGGGGCGAGGTTGCCGAAGGAGGGGTACTTGCGCTCCAGATAGTAGTCGCGGTCGTCCTCGGCCACGTCTGAGGCACTGAGTTCGCCCTTGCGGATCTTTTCGGCGATCTCGCGGGTTTTCGGCGCCCACACGCGGCCGTCATTGCGCAGCGACTCCGACATCAGGGTGAGCTTCGACTGGTAGTCGCCGCTGACCGGGATGCAGGTCGGGTGGATCTGGGTGTAGCAGGGGTTCGCGAAGTAGGCACCGCGCTTCGCCGCGCGCCAGGCAGCGGTGACGTTGCAGCCCATCGCATTGGTCGAAAGGAAGAAGACGTTGCCGTAGCCACCGGTGGCGAGAATGACCGCATCGCCGGCGTGCGAGCTGATCTTGCCGGTGACCATGTCGCGAACGACGATGCCCTTCGCTTGGCCATCGACGAGGACCACATCGAGCATCTCGGTGCGCGGATACATGGTCACGCCGCCCTTGTGGATCTCCTTTTCGAGCGCCTGATAGCAGCCGATGAGAAGCTGCTGTCCGGTCTGGCCACGGGCGTAGAAGGTGCGGGACACCTGCGCGCCACCGAAGGATCGGTTATCGAGTAGGCCGCCGTATTCGCGGGCGAAGGGAACACCCTGGGCGACGCATTGGTCGATGATGTTGTTAGAGACCTCGGCGAGGCGATAGACATTCGCCTCGCGGGCGCGGAAGTCGCCGCCCTTGACGGTGTCGTAGAAGAGACGGCGGATCGAGTCGCCGTCATTCTGATAGTTCTTCGCGGCATTGATCCCGCCCTGTGCGGCGATCGAGTGGGCGCGGCGCGGGCTGTCCTGGTAGCAGAAGCACTTTACCTTGTAGCCCATCTCGGCGAGCGAGGCGGCGGCGGCACCACCCGCGAGGCCGGAACCGACGACGATGATGGTGAACTTCCGCTTGTTCGCCGGATTGATCAGCTTCGAGTCCATTTTGTGCTTGGACCACTTCTGCTCGATCGGACCGGACGGGATTTTGCTGTCTAAAGCCATGACGGTGAAAAAGTTGAAGAGGGAGGCGAATCAGCGGCCGAATCCGAAGAAATTGATGGCAATCGGAATGGAAATGAACCCGAGCCAAATGAGGATCGCGTAGCCCTTGGAGATGACGGTGACCAACGGCGCGGACTTCTTCGACCGCAGTCCCAGCGTCTGGAACATGGCCTGCACGCCATGGCTCAGGTGCGAGCAGAGCAGGGTCATGGCGATGATGTAAAAGACCGAGATGTACCAGACCGAGAAACCGTCGATGACCATCTTCCACGCGTCGTGACGGCCGAGCTCGTCGCGGTAGCTGGAGTAGGTGTTCCCGAGATGCATGGTGAAGTGCATCAGGTGGTAGATTACGAACACGAGGATCGTGATGCCGCTCCAGATCATGATGCGGCCGGAAGCGCTCGACTGGATGTTCGCCTCCTTGGCGTAGGCGGTGCGGGCCGCTTTGTTTTCCGCGGTCAGTGAAACGGTAGCGGCGATGTGCAGGGCGACAGCGGCGAGCAGGCCGAGACGGGCGATCCAGATGCCGGCGCCGTGGAGCGAGTGCTTGAGGAACTCGGCATATTCATTGAAGGCATCCGCACCCACGAAAACCAGCAGGTTGCCGGCGAGGTGACCGGCAAGGAAGAGGACGAGCACGAGGCCGGTGAGGGCGACGATGAGTTTCCGGCCGATGGAAGATTTCCAAACTCGGCAGACAATCGGGAACGAACAGGCGGAGGCGTTCATGAGGCGGTGGGTGCGAGACCGGCGCGCGAGAGAATTAGGATTCGCTCCGCGGCCATGCAAGGGGAGACTCCCCGGGCCGCAGGATCAGGAGTGAAAAAAGCGAATCCTGCGGATTAAAATGGCTTGGGAAGAGTCACTCCGAGCCAAGCGGCAATGACGCCGCCGGTCAGGCAGAGGGCGAGCAAAGCGGGTGCTGGCAGCACCTTCCTTTTCGCCAGGGCGGGAGCGGCGCCCAAAAACAGCCAGATCACCACTTTGACCATCCACCAATATTGGTCCATCGGGGGCTTCTTGAGCATCGCGAAGCCCATCAGTAGCAACAACAGGAGCGAGATGCCGTGCAGGATATTCGCCCACTTCTTGGCTCCCTCGCCCGAGGCGGCGATGATGGCGCCCATGGCGGTGAACACACCGAGCGCGCCAGCCAGGTGGAGGGTCTTGAGGAGGAAAGGATTCATCTGCGGGCTAGTTTGGCCGGACAGGAAATCCGGGCAAGGGAAACCTCCCGATGGATGTGCTACTTTCGGCAGGGCCATGGAGTGCGGAGACTCGTCGCCGCTTTCCAGCAGGCGGCCTGCCGCCGTAAAGCACTCTCTTGGCGGGTCCCTCTCCTCGGCAGGCCTCGGTGGGAAAAGCTGCGGCAAGTCGCAACACTCCAAAGTCTCAGGCCGTCGCCGCCAGCTTCGGAATCGCCGCCAGCAGCTTTTTCGTGTAGGCGTTCTGCGGATTGGCAAACAGCGCTTCCGCCTCGCCTTCTTCGACGATTTTGCCCTTGTACATCACCACGATGCGGTCCGCCAGATAGCGCACCACGCCGAGGTCGTGGGTGATGAAAATCATCGTGAGACCCAGCTCGGCCCGCAGCTTCTTGAGAAGATTCAGGATCTGCGACTGGATCGAAACGTCGAGCGCCGACACCGGCTCGTCCGCAATCACCAGCTTAGGTTCCGGCGCAAGGGCGCGGGCGATAGCGATGCGCTGGCGTTGGCCGCCGGAGAACTCGTGCGGGTATTTCTTCTGGAATCGCGGGTCGAGGCCCACGGTTTCCATCAGCTCCGCCACGCGGGCGGAAAGATCGGCGCCACCGACGCCCGGATGACGCTGCTTGATCGCCTCGGCGAGCGTCGAGAAGACCGTCATCCGTGGGTTCAGCGAGGCGTAGGGGTCTTGGAAGACCATTTGGAAATCCAGCCGACGCTTGCGGACCTCGGACGGTGGCAACTGCGCAAGATCCTCGCCATTAAGGATGATCGAGCCCGCCGTCGGACGCAGTAGCTGCATCACCGTGCGGGAAAGCGTGGACTTTCCGCAGCCGGACTCGCCGACCAATCCGAGAATCTCGCCCTTTTCGATCGAGAGGTTCACGCCGTCTACCGCCCGGATCGTCTCGATATGAGAGGAAAAAACCGAGCCGGTGCGCTTTTTGAAGTGGGTCTGCAGGTCGCGGATTTCGAGGTAGGCCACGGGCCTTAAAAAGCATGACACAATCCACCCGGCACGGAAAAAAGCATCGGAGTTGCGAGCGTCTTTGCTCTTGTAATTTTCCCCCGCTTGCCACGGCGGACGACGGAGGCCTACTTTCGCTCCCCACCCATGAGTGACGTTCCGAACGAAGCCGCCGCGCAGCACATCATCACCATCGCCAAGGAAACCGGTATCAACGTGACCTCGGTCGCGGCGACCGCCAAGCTGCTGGCCGAAGGCGGCACGGTTCCGTTCATTTCCCGCTACCGCAAGGAGGCCACCGGCTCGCTCGACGAGGTCCAGATCCAAGCCGTGCGCGATCGAATGGTGCAGCTCGTCGAACTCGATGGTCGCCGCGTTTCCATCATCAAGTCTCTCGAAGAGCGGAATCTGCTTTCGCCTGAGCTGAAGAAGAAGATCGACGCCGCCGGCACCATGGCCGTGCTGGAGGATATCTTCGCCCCCTTCCGCCCGAAGCGCCAAACCCGCGCTACCAAGGCCAAGGAACTCGGCCTCGAGCCGTTGGCGGATTGGCTCCTCGCCAATCAAGGTGCCGACCCTGCGGAAGAAGCCGCGAAGTTCGTGAGTGCGGAGAAGGACAAGGAAGTGGCCGATGCCGCTGCCGCGTTGGCTGGAGCCCGCGACATCATTGCCGAGCGCGTGGCCGATGACGCCGCTCTGCGTGGTCGCGCTCGCAAGATCTACGAGGAAGAAGCGACCGTCGCGTCCAAGGTCATGTATGGCAAGGACACTGACGCCGAAGCCGCGAAGTATCGCGACTACTTCGAGTGGAGCGAGCCCTTCAAAACCATCCCGTCCCACCGCATGCTGGCGATCCGGCGCGGTGAGAAGGAGAGCTTTCTGATCATGCGGATCGAGGTGCCGCTCGAGCGCATCAGCCGACTTGCCGAACCCGAGTGGGTCACCGGTCGCGGTCCCGCCGCCGATCAGGTGAAGCAAGCGGTCGAAGACGGCTGCAAGCGCCTCCTGATGCCCTCGATGGAAACCGAGATGCGCCTCGCCGGAAAAAAGGCCGCCGACGAAACCGCCATCCGCGTCTTCGCCGACAACCTCCGCGAGCTGCTCCTTGCTTCGCCGCTCGGCCGCAAGCGCACGCTCGCCATTGACCCCGGCTTCCGCACCGGCTGCAAAACCGTGGCCCTCGATGCCCAGGGAGCGCTGCTCCATCACACGGTGCTCTACGCCACCGCCGGTTCCAACAACCAGCTTTACGAAGCTGCGGTTGAACTCACCGGCATGATCACGAAATACAAGATCGAAGCCATCGCCATTGGCAACGGTACTGCCAGCCGCGAGACCGAGGCCTTCGTGAAGAAGCTCAAGCTTCCCTCTGGTATTCCCGTCATCATGGTCAACGAGTCCGGTGCCTCGATCTACTCCGCTTCGGAAGTCGCCCGCGAAGAGTTTCCGAATGAGGACGTCACGGTCCGTGGTGCGGTCTCCATTGGCCGCCGCCTGATGGATCCGCTTGCCGAGTTGGTGAAGATCGACGCCAAATCCATCGGCGTCGGCCAGTATCAGCACGATGTCGACCAGCGCGCGCTGAAGACGTCGCTGGATGACACCGTCGAAAGTGCCGTTAATGCCGTCGGCGTCGAACTCAACACCGCTTCGAAGCAGCTCCTCGCCTATGTCTCCGGCCTCAATGCATCGCTCGCCGAGAACATCGTCGCCTTCCGCACCGAGCACGGCGGCTTCACCTCGCGTGACGAGCTGAAAAAAGTCCCGCGCCTCGGCGACAAGGCTTTCGAACAAGCCGCCGGCTTCCTCCGCATCCGCGATAGCAAGCATCCGCTCGATGGCTCCGCCGTTCACCCCGAGCGCTACGCGCTGGTCGAGCGCATGGCCGCCGATGTCGGCTGCGAGGTTGGCGACCTGCTGACCAACGAGGCCTCTCGCAAGAAAATCGACCTCAAGAAATACGTCTCCGGTGACGTCGGTCTGCCGACGCTGCAGGACATCTTCGCCGAGCTTTCAAAGCCGGGCCGCGACCCGCGCAAACAGTTCGAGCACTTCTCCTTCGCCGAAGGCGTCGAGAAGCCGAGCGATCTCAAGGCTGGCATGAAGCTCCCTGGCATTGTCACGAACGTCGCCGCTTTCGGTGCCTTCGTGGATGTCGGCGTGCACCAAGACGGCCTAGTCCACGTCAGCCAGCTTGCGGACCACTTCATCCGCGATGCGAGCGAAGTGGTGAAGGTCGGCCAACGGGTCGACGTCACGGTGATGGAAGTCGACATCCCGCGGAACCGCATTTCCCTCTCCATGAAGTCCAAGCCGGATATGGAGCCTCGCCGCGCTCCGGCCGGCGGCGGTGGAGGAAACGATCGTGGTCCGCGCCCCGATCAGCGTCGTGACAACCGCCCGCAACAGGGCGGGGGAGGAAACAACGACTGGTTCAGCCAGGCGATGGGCCAGGCGAAGAAGAAGTAATCTCCCGTCTTCCTGATTAGGGATTGTAGGAGTGCCGCGATGGGATGTGGCACTCCACACCAGCCCTGAGATTCCACGTGCGGAGAACCGCGCCTTTCCTTCATGCTCCAGCGAATGAAGGTCACCAAGGTGTGCTGCCAAGGCTGTGGCGCGGATTTGCAGGTCGATGAATCGATCCGTTTCGCGACGTGCAACTACTGCCACGCGCGCTTGGAGATCGTTCACGATCCGACGGTGACCCACACGCGGCTGCTAGAGGACATCGGCCGGACTACCGAGCGGATGGCGGGGAACTTGCGGGTGATCGAACTTCAGAACGACTTGGAGCGGCTCGACCGGGAATGGGAGAATCGCCGGGAGAGTTTCATGGTGACCGGCAAGCACGGCCACCGGTCTTTGCCGAGCGAGGCAGGGAGCGTCATTGGAGGCGTGATCGCAATCGTGGCAGGCATCGTCTGGATGTCGTTCGCCGGAGGGATGAATGCTCCGTTTCCGTTTCCCTTGTTCGGTCTCCTCTTCATCGGCTTCGCGATCTTCTCCATCATCAACGGCACCAGCAAGGCGGCGGGCTACCGGAGCGCGAAAAACGCATTTACCAGCCAGAGAAACGCTCTGATTCGTCAAATTGAGGAGGCGCGGCGGAACTGACCGGCTCCGAGCCTGCGAAAAACCACGGATTCATTGTTGCAGTTGCCGAGTTGCATGTCGGGCGAACGCCATGCAAAGTAATGCAACGTGAAAACCCTCGCCCGCTTTTTGATCCGTCACGCTACCGGCCGCGACGCTCCCCGAATCGCCGGAATTCAAGTCCGCTCGTGCCAAGCTGCCTGTCAGGGGTTGGTGCCTGAAATCAAGCTTCGGGAGATGGACGCATCCCGCCGCGCCGTGGAGTGGAAAGACGTATTGGACACCCCTTGTGAGCAGACCGTCTTGGTCGCTATGAAAGGTGTCCGGATGGCAGGGTTCTGCACCTTTTCGCAGTCCCCAGATCCGGATGCGGGTCCTGCGACCGCTGAAATTGGTTCGTTTTTCATCGATCCGCTCGCTTGGGGGCGCGGTGCTGGCCATGAGCTGGCTGAGGAGGCCTTGGATCAAGCCAAGCGCCGCGGCTATTCAAGGGTCACGCAGTGGGTGATCGGCGCAAACGACCGCGCAAAGCGCTTCTGCGAAAGCATCGGCTTTTCGCCGGATGGCGTGGAGAAGACCGAGGATATTTCCGGCTGTCCAGTCCGTGAG
>Ga0307406_10000339_pt1 | contig 27224 bp, 33 predicted proteins | sample 322Cmetagenome_3_FD_203706 | JGI IMG/M metagenome (GOLD analysis project Ga0307406, IMG submission 203706) | Maize rhizosphere microbial communities from greenhouse at UC Davis, California, United States - 322HYB-C-2 | ecosystem: Host-associated > Plants > Roots > Rhizosphere > Soil | place...
CACGCGCTTCTCGACCGTGGTGCCCGCAATGTACTCCTCGCCGCGGGGGGCGCCGTCGAGGAAGATCTGCGATACGCAGCCGGTCAGCAAAGCCGCCAATACGGGAAGCAATAGTCGGCTCATGATCGATACTCCCAGGTGGCCGTGATAGAGCGGGATCGGCCCTGCAATGGAACGACTTGCGAACCGTCGTCACAGGCTAGGTCCGCCGCCATCGGCGAGGGCTGACCCAGATCAAACCGGAGGCATGCGCAACCGATCCCGCGCTCGCCGGCAGCCCCGTCCCCCTTTCTCCGGCAGGCTGCCGCGCCGCGCTTCGCTATCGCCACAGCGGGCCGAACGGACGCTAGCGCCCGCCGCCGCTGCGGAATATCGACAGCAGGAGCCAAATGCCGGCGAGCGAAGCTCCGGCAAAACCGACCAATCCGAACAAAGGCAGACCGAACAGCGTGGGACCGCCCTCTACCGTCATCGCGATGGACGAACCGACGATCAGCGCGGCGATGACCATGCTGCCCGCCAGGCGATTGGCCGAATGCGCCATCTGGCTGCCGAAGTCGCGCAGCTCGTCCATCCCGATGTGCAGCCGCGCCCCGCCCGTGCGCATCGCACGCAGCGCGCGCCGAAGATCCTGAGGCAACGTCGCCAGCACCTCGACGGTATCCGCCAACGACTGCACGCCGCGCTGCGCGATCCGGCGAGGATGGAACCGTGCCGTCATGGCGCGGCGCAGGAAGGGCCGCGCCTGAAGCGCCATGTCGAATTGCGGATCGAGGCTGCGCCCCATTCCCTCCAGGGTAAGGCAGACCTTGATCAACAGAGCCAGGTCGGAAGGCAGGGCCAAACGATGCGATCGAAGCAAACTCACCACTTCGAGCAGCATCGCCGCCAGGTCGAGCTGGCCGAGCGGGACTCCGTGATAGCGGTCGATGAACGCATCGATGTCGATGGCCAGTTGCGCTTCGTCCACATCGGCCCGCCCGGTCCAGTCGAGCAATACCTCGGTGACGCGTTCGGGGGCGCGTTCGACCAATCCGAACAACAGGCTCACCACTTCCGCGCGGCGCGCTGGCGACAGTCGCCCCACCATGCCGAAATCTATCAGGGCGATGCGCCCGTCGCGCAACACGAACACGTTGCCCGGATGCGGATCGGCATGGAAGAAACCGTCGTCGAGCATCATTTTCAAAACGATCTGCGCGCCGGTGCGCGCCACCCGAGCGCGATCCAGTCGGGCGGCATCCAGTGCGGCCAAGTCGGCTACGGCAATACCGTCGACGAAGTCCTGCACGTTCATCCGTTCGCTGGTACAGAGCCAATGCACCGCCGGAACGACCAGGCGTTCGTCGCCGGACAGATTGGCCGCGATACGCTCGGCATGCCGGCATTCGGCGGCGAGGTCGAGCTCCCCCTGCAGCGATGCGTGGAACTGCCGAACCATGCCGACCGGATGGTAGCGGCGCATATCCGGGAATTTCGCTTCGATCTTGCTTGCCGCGTATTGCAACAGCCGCAAGTCGGCCTCGATCAGCGGTCGGATATCGGGACGCCGAACCTTGACGACGACCTCTCGTCCGTCGGGCAGGCGTGCCCGGTGTACCTGGGCGATCGACGCCGCCGCTAACGGCGAAGGATCGAGCCAGGCAAATACCGCCTCGGGGACCTGGCCGAGCGCCGCCGACATCTCCGAGCGGATCGCCTCGAAAGGCACCGGCGGGACAGCGTTTTGCAGACGGCTGAACTCGGCGATCCATTGCGGAGGAAAGAGATCCACTCGCGTCGCCAGGACTTGGCCGAGCTTGACGAACGTCGGCCCCATTTCCTCGAGCGCGCAGCGCACCCGCACGTGCGGCGGCAGGGCCACCAACTCCTCGAGGTGCGCGAGCGGCAACACCTTGCCCGCACGCGCGAGCGTCTGCGCAAGCCCCAGCCGGCGCGCCAGATCGCCGAACCCGTATCGCACCAGGATCGCGACCAAGCCGTGCAAGCGGGCGAGGTCCTGGCTGGCGGTCAACGTCTCCCACATGCGCGAGGACTCCTCGTAGTGTCGCTGCAGCGCGAGCCTTGCCGCAGGGCGGTCAGCGCACGATGGTCAATGGCACCGAGCAACTGACCAGCACTTTGCTGGTCACCGAACCGAGAAACAGACTCTTCAGCGCCGAACGGCCGTGCGACCCCATGATCACCAGGTCGCATCGGTTGGCCTTGGCGAACTTGAGAATGGTGGCCGCCGGATCGCCGACCAACAGATGCTCTTCGCAAGCGGCCTTGGCCCGCTTGAGCATGGCCCTGGCCTTTTGGGTCGCCCCTTTGCCGTTGTCGGCGTGGTAGCGGGCGGCGCCCTGCAGCCCGAGGCTGAGCGCGACGCTGCGCATGAGCGGCTCATCGGCATACAGCAAGTGCATCTCGGGCGGTTCTTTGAGATCGCCCGCGAGTCTTATCGCATGGCGGACCGCGCGCAGCGCGGCGTCGCTGCCATCGACCGCGATCAGGATACGCATAACGGTTCTCCTCGAAGTTTGGATGCCGACAGGATCCGACCGGCGCACGCCCAGCGTCTTGATCGAGATCAACGCAAGCGCCGGCCGTCGGCCCGGCCGCAGTCGGACAGGCCGGCCCGACCGCCAGCGGCTGGGCCGGGCCGCCGCGGTTCGCCTAGAAACTGCGCGCCCATATCACCGCCAGCCCCGCCATCGCCGGCCACAACAGCAGCGGGTGCAGCAACGCCCTCGCCCAAGGCCGCACGGGCCGGTAGCCCACGCCATGGACGAAGCCCGCACAGATCGACAGCATCAGCGGGCTCAGCCAACCGTGCGCCGCCGCCGTCATCTCCCCGCCGCGCATCGCCGGCAGGAATAACAAGCCCAAGGACAGGGCCGATGCCAGCAGCAGCGAGAAGGCGCGCGCCATCAATCGTCCTCCAGCACTTCGCGGCGATCGCGCTCTTCGTCGCTGCGCAGTTCGAACCACATGGCGTTGAGCACGCCGAAACAGCAGGCCAGGGCCAGTCCCAGGATCCAGGCGAAGTACCACATCAGTAGGCGCCTCCGGCGTCGTCTTGCGATTCCACATGGGCGCGCGTCACCGTGCCGCGCATGACCCGGAAGGCCCAGGCGCTGTAGGCGAGGATCAGCGGCAGGAAGATCGCCGCGGCGACCAGCATGATGCCGAGCGTGCGTTCGCTCGAGGAAGCGTCCCAGACGGTCAGACCGTGCCCAGGATCCGTCGAAGAAGGCATCAGGAACGGAAACATCGCCAGCCCCGCGGTCAGGATGATCCCGGCGACGGCGGCGCCGCTGGCCAGGAACGCCAGCCACCGTTTGGCGACCAGTACCACCGCGATCAGCGCCGCCACGGTCAGCACCGGCACCGCGGTCATCCACGGATTCAGGGCGTAGTTCGCGAACCAGCCGCCGTCGATCATCAGCACATGCTTGATCAACGGATCCGACGGCGCATCCACGCGCAAGCCGCCGACGATGGCCGGCGCCGGCAGGAAACGCAGCCACACGCCTGCCCCAACGAAGGCCGCCGCAGCCACGGCCGCGGCGATGCGCGCGATGCGCCTGGCGCGGGCGCCGACCGGGTCTTCGACCCGCATGGCGGCGAAACACGCACCATGCATCACCAGCATGGCCAGGCTGATCAGGCCGGCCAACAGCGCGAAGGGCCGGAACAGGCCGATGAAGTCGCCGTCGTAGACCGGCAGCAGTTCCGGGGTGAAATGGAACGGCACGCCGAGCAGCAGATTGCCGAAGGCCACGCCGAACACCAGCGACGGCACCGCGCCGGCGATGGTCAGCGCCCAGTCCCAGGTCGCACGCCAGCGCGCATGCGGCAGGCGATTGCGGAAGACGAAGCCCACCGGCCGCAGGATCAACGCCACCAACAACAGCAGCATGGCGAAGTAGAAGGACGAGAACGAAGCCGCGTACAGCAACGGCCAGGCCGCGAACACCGCGCCACCGCCGAGAATGAACCAGACCTGGTTGCCCTCCCAGTTGGGCTCGATCGATTCCAGCGCCATGCGCCGCTCGACATCGTCGCGGCCGATCAGGCGCAAGATCGCCGCCAACCCCAGGTCGTAGCCGTCGGTCAGGGCGAAACCGATCAGCAGCACGCCGAGCAGAACCCACCAGATCTCGCGCAGCAGCGAGTAGTCGATCAGGTCGATCATGGCGAGGTCCTCATCGGCAGGGGCTCAGCGGACGCATCGCGCGAGGCCGGCCAGAATCTGAGCCGGTCCGGCCCGGAGCGGATCGCCCGCAACATCAACATCACGTCGACCACGGCCAGGCCGGTGTAGAGCACGACGAAGCCGATCAGGCTCGCCAGCACCTGGGCGGAGCTGGTCGAGGACACTCCGAGAAAGGTCGGCAGCACGCCGTCGATGGCCCAAGGCTGACGGCCGTATTCGGCGACGATCCAGCCCAACTCGGCCGCGACCCACGGCAAGGGCAAGCTCCACAGCGCCACGCGCAGGAACAGCGGCCGCTGCAGCCGTCCGCGCGCAGACAGATAGAACGCCCACGCGAACAGGGCGATGAAGAACAGGCCCAGCGCGACCATGATCCGGAACGACCAGAACAACACCGGTACGTTCGGCACCGTGCTCCAGGCCGCGCGCTCGATGACGGCTTCGTCGGCGGTGGCAGGATCGGCGGTGTAGCGCAGGGTCAGCAAGCCGAAGCCCAGATCCTCGCGCAAGGCCATGAAGGCCGCGGCCTTGGCCGGGTCGTCGCGGTCGGCGCGCAGCTCGCGCAAGGCAATATAGGCCGCGATGCCGTTGCGGATGCGTTGGCGATTGTTTTCGACCAGTTCGTGGATGCCCGGCACCTCCTTGTCCAGCGACCGGGTCGCGATCAGGCCCAGCGCCCATGGAATACGCACCGCGTGCGCGGTCTCGCGGCGCTCCATATCGGGCAAGCCGAACACCGTGAATGCGGCCGGCGCCGGGTGCGTCCGCCATTCGGCCTCGATCGCGGCGACCTTCATCTTCTGGTTCTCCGACGCCGTATACCCGCTTTCGTCGCCCAGCACCGCCACCGACAAGGCCGCGGCCAGGCCGAAACTGGCCGCCACCGCCATCGAGCGCCGCGCGATCTCGACGTTGCGGCCGCGCAGCAGATACCAGGCGCTGATCGACAGCACGAACATGGCGCCGGTGACGTAGCCCGCGCTGACGGTGTGCACGAACTTGGCCTGCGCGACCGGATTGAACACCACCGCGGCGAAGTCGGTGATTTCCATGCGCATGGTGCGGAAATTGAACTCGGCGCCGACCGGGTTCTGCATCCAGCCGTTGGCGATCAGGATCCACAGCGCCGACAGATTGGCGCCCAGGGCGGTCAACCAGGTCACGGTCAGATGCTGCAGCTTGCTCAGGCGCTCCCAGCCGAAGAAGAACAGGCCGACGAAGGTGCTTTCGAGGAAGAAGGCCATCAGGCCCTCGATCGCCAGCGGGGCGCCGAAGATGTCGCCGACATAATGCGAGTAATAAGCCCAGTTGGTGCCGAACTGGAACTCCATGGTGATGCCGGTGGCGACGCCCATGGCGAAGTTGATGCCGAACAGCACGCCCCAGAAGCGGGTCATCTGCTTCCAGATCGGGCGCGAGGTCATCACGTACACGCTTTCCATGATCGCCATGATCACGGCCAGGCCGATGGTCAGCGGCACGAACAGGAAGTGGTACAGCGCGGTCAGCGCGAACTGCAATCGGGACAAGTCGACGACGTGTAAATCGGGCATGGCGGTTCACCTGGTGGGTAACAGATGCCGGTCGATCGCCGCATCGTCGATCTGCGGGCGCTGCGACGGCGAGAAGAACAGCAGGTACAGCACGATCAACAAGGCCAGCTTGAGCGAGATCGTCACGGCGATGCGGCGCTTGAGCGCCTGGCCGAACCGCGTCGGCGCCTGCGGCCCGGGCGCCGATTCGCGCGGCGGGCCGGGCCCGGTCATCGCACCCGCACCCGGTTGTCGACGTCCTTGACCCCGGCGATCAGCCAGGCCGCGTCCTCGACGGTGTTCCGGGCCTGCCAGTCCTCGACCTTGCCCTTGAGAGTGACCTTGCCGTTCTCATCGACGTCGACGCGGATGTTCGAGGCCTGCACGTCGGCGCGCCGGTGCATGGCGTCCTTGATCGAGCGCTTGACGTCCTGCTTGCAGGAGATGCTGCGGATCGCGATCTTGTTGTCGATGTCGATCACCCCGGCCAGGCAGCGCAGGTCTTTCTCGATCTCGCTGCGCTGGAACTGCCAGTCGACGGTGCCGGTCAGGGTCAGGCACCCCTGGTCGACGCTGACCTTGACCGCGCCTCTCGGCAGGGTCGTGTCCCAATCGAGCACGTCGGTCGCCCGCTTGACCAGCACGTCGTCGGAGATGTGCGCGTCGGGGCAACGGACCTCGACGTCGAGGACCACGCCGCGCACCCCCTTTACCCGCTCGACGGCCTGAGCGACCGCGATCTTGTCGGCCAGGCTATGGACGTGGCCGGTCAACTTGACGATGCGCTCGTCCACGCTGACGCCGATGCCGGAAGCGTCGACCCGCGGGTCGAACGCCAATTCTTCGAGGACGTATTTGCGCAAGCGCTCGCTGTTCATGGCCGGCTCCGTTGCTGTCTTGCGGCCATTACGCCCAGCCCCGCGCCCTCGCGGCTTGATCCAGATCAAACGTCCGCCGTATCGCGGCCGGGCCGGTCCGCGCCGGCCGCTTCCGGCTTTGACTCAGATCAATACGCATCCGCGCGCATCCGCTGCAATGAGCCCCGGACCGATCGCGGTCGCGGAGAACGCTCATGTACAAAGACCTGATGATTCCGATGACGGGCAGCGACGGCGATGCCGATGCGCTGACCCTGGCGATCGCGCTGGCGAAATCGCACGGCGCCCGCCTGACCGCGCTGGAGATGATCGACCTGCCGATGCCGATCGTTCACCCGTGGGGTCTGACGCCCGATACGGCGACCGCCGCGATCCACGCCACGTTGCGGGAGCGCGGCGAGATCAATCTCGCTCGGCTCAAGGCCCGGCTGGCAGCCGAACCGATTCCCGCCGACGCCCGGTTGGTCGAGGCGTTGTACTCGGAGGCGCATCGCGTGGCCGCCAGACAGGCCTACGACGCCGACCTGACGATCGTCGCCGGCGCCGTCGGCGACACCGTCGAATCGGTGGTGCCGCACGCCTACTTCGTCGCCCTGCTGCTCGAATCGGGCCGGCCGGTGCTGGTGGTTCCGCCGCGTTGCGTGTTGACGGTGCCGCCGCGCCGCATCGCGATCGCCTGGCAGCCCGCGCGCGAGACCGCGCGTGCCGTCCACGACGCGCTGCCGCTGCTGTCGGCCGCCGAGCGCGTGGAGGTGCTGACGGTGGAGACCGACGACGGTCAGGACGCCGGGCCGTCGGCGCGGCGCATCGTCGAGCATCTGACCCGCCATGGGGTTAAGGCCTCCTTGCTGGCCCGGCCGGCGTCGGGCCAGACGGTGGCGAGCGCGTTGCTGTACTACTGCCGCGAGATGCGCGCCGACCTGTTGATCGCCGGCGGCTACGGGCATTCGCGGCTGCGCGAATGGGCCTTGGGCGGCGTCACCCGCGAGCTGCTGATCGCCTCCGACCTGCCGATCCTGTTCGGGCACTGACATGGCCGGTCGCATCCTTTACCTCGCGGATCGGTCGCGGATGCAGGCCCGCGGGCGCGGCGCCCTGGCGCGTGCCGCCGCGGCGGCCGTCCGGGCCGACGTCGCGGACGGATACCGCCCGAGTACCGGCCCCGGCACCGCGATCGTTCGTCCTGCTCTGCCCTTCCCGCCCACTACCGGTACCCGCCATGCCGCGCGTTGATCCGCCCACGCAAGAATCGGCCGACCTCGAAGCGGCGCTGCGCCGCCAATTGAGGTGGATCGAAGACGATGTCACGGTCACCCTGCTCGGCCCCGAGACCGATCCGGGCGGCAAGGCCGATGAGGCCGCGGCCGCCGCGCCGGGCAGGCGCACGCTGTTGTCTCGCCTGCGCCATTGGACGAAGAAACTGCTGCGAAGGTCGTCGTCGGGTGCCTGAAACCGCTGTGCCGGCGCACCGCCGATACCTGGATCAGGTATCGGCCGCGACCGCCTCGCCGGAGCTTTTCGGTACACCGATCGGCGCGTCGATCCAGGGTTGGACCGCGGCGCGGATCGCGCGCACGGCCACTTGCATGCGCCACGCGTCGCATTCCAGGACGGTTTCCACGGAAGTCCGGGCCGGCGCCAGCGCATCGCTGGCGCCGTTGGCCAGGCGCGCCAACTCCGGTTGCGCGTCGATGCGCGTCAGGCACTGGTGGCGACGCGATCGCGCCACCGCGTCGGCCAGCGATGCCGGCAAGCCGCGTTGCAGCCAGAGTGCGGCGAGCCCGGCGTCGGCGCTACCCTCGGGGCTGCCTCGCTCTTCGGCCAGTTGCAGGGCGCCATGCAGGCAGCCGAACGCCAGGCTTCGCGCGATCGCCTGCGCGACCGCGGGAGCGCGGCCCGAGGCGTAGGCCAGCCCCAGGCGATCCAATGCATCGCCGAGGCCGATCATGCCGATGGCCAATCGCAGCGGCCGCTCGCCGCCGGGGCCGTACGCCATCGCCGCATCGTCGAGCATGCGCACCGCCAGGGCCGCCGCCGCGCCGAAACGCTTGTGGTCGAAGCGGGCCTGGCGCGTATGCGCATCGGCTACGAAGACCCCGGCGTTGACCACCGCGCGCGGCTCGCAAAGCAGCGGCACCGGCATATCGGTGCCCGCGTGCCGCAACAAACGGGCGTCGGGCAGTATCTGCCAGTTTCCGAATGCGAAGGCGTAACGGCTGCGCCAGTAGACGCCGCCGTCGCCTTCCGGCTCGGCCAGCGCCTCGGCGACTCTGCGCCAGGTTTCGTCGACCGTCCGGTCGCGCAGCCGGTTGCCGCTGCGCCAGCGAAAGCGGCTGTCCCACAGGTCGACCGCATGCGGGTCGGTGAATCGCGTCAATAGAGTCAAGGTCGTTCCTGGCGGCTCGGGGCGGTACGGTCTGTAGTCTTACTGTGCCCAAGCCGCGCCGCCTCGCCTTGACCAGGATCAAACCGGCGGCGTCGATGCGCGATTCGCGGTGCGCCATTCGGGCGACGCAAGGCTTGTTACAAACCGTTACCGGCGGTTACCGCTCTGGAATCGTCGCGCGCAGCGGCAGGACTAAGCTCTCTCCCGAACCCACCGCGGAACGCTGCCATGTTGCTCGATGCCGTCCACGCCGCAGAACCTTGCAACCTCCCTTACGTAGGCGCTTGTTCGAGCGGGCGCGCGCACGAAACGCACAGCCTGGAGCAGTTGTTGCAGGCCTGGCCCCTGCAGCGCCGCCGCATCAGCGCCAAGCAGTACGTGTTCCGTGCCGGACAAGTCCGGCACGCCCTGTACCTGGTGCATGCCGGTTTCTTCAAGACCGCCGTGGTCAGCGAAGACGGGCGCGAGAAGATCACCGGCTTCCGCATGCGCGGCGACCTGCTCGGACTGGACGCCCTGGACATGCCGACCTACGCCTGCGATGTCATGGCATTGGACACCGGCGAGCTGTGGGAGCTGCCGTATGCGCGGCTGCGCGACGAGCTGCCGCAGTTCCAGGAACGCATCACCGCGTTGCTGGCCGGCGAGATCCGCCGCGACTGGAGCTGGATGCTCGCGCTCGGCACGCTCGGCGCCGATCAACGCGTCGTCACCTTCCTGTTCGATCTGGCCTCGCGCTTCGAACGCCTCGGCTTCAGTCCCAGCCACCTGCAGTTGCGCATGACCCGGGCCGAGCTCGGCAACTTCCTGTCGCTGACCCTGGAAACCGTGACCCGCGTGTTGTCGCGCCTGCAGGCGCGCGGCCTCATCGAGGTGGCCGGCCGGGAGATCCGGATCAAGGACCGCAACGGCTTACAAACCGTACTGCGCGACAGCGCCGCCTATCACTGAGCCGCGTGGCGTAATCCCGCCCGGCGATCCAGGGTCCGGGCGATCGCCGCGACCAGTTGCTCGCGCCGGTAAGGTTTTCGCAGCAACTCGAATGTTTCGCCGGGGCCGGCCGGCTCGATCGGGGTGTCGGTCTCGTAGCCCGAGGTCAACAATATCGGCAGGCGCGGCCGCAGATCCCGGGCGGCCGCGGCCAGTTCCTTGCCGTTGATGCCCTCGCCCAGCATGACGTCGCTGAACAACACGGCGATCGATGCATCGTCCGACAGCCGTCGCAGCGCGTCCTGGGCATTCGCGACCGCGAGCACGTGGTAGCCGGCCGAGCGCAGAAACGCCACGGCGATATTGCGCACCGCCTCGTCGTCCTCGACGACCAACACGGTCTCGCCCTCGCCGTCGGCGCCCTGTTCGCCGACCGGCGCCGCGACGGCCGCGGCCTGGCGCCCCGCCGGAAGCAACAATTCGACCCGGGTGCCGTATCCGAGCGCGCTTTCGATATGCAAATGGCCGCCGCTTTGCTTGGCGAAACCGTAGACCATGCTCAACCCCAGTCCGCTGCCGCGGCCGACCTCCTTGGTGGTGAAGAACGGCTCCATCGCGCGGGCCAGCACCACCGGCGCCATGCCGCGCCCGGTGTCGCTGACGCTGATGCGCACATAGCGGCCGGCGACGAGCTCCGCGCTGGCCATGTGCTCGGCGACCCGATAAGCCTCCGCGTGCACGGTGATCTCGCCGCCGCGCGGCATGGCGTCGCGGGCGTTCAGGGCCAGGTTGACCAGCGCCGCGTCCAGTTGGGTCGGGTCGGCGTAGGCCGGCGGCAGATTTTCTTCGCAGCGCACGAAAAGGCGCACGCTGTCGCCGAGGGTGCGTTGCAGCATCGTTTCGACGTCGCGCAGGAGCGCAGGGACATCGACGGCATGCGGCATCAACCGCTGCCGGCGCGCGAACGCCAGCAATTTGCCGGTGAGCTCGGCGCCCCGATTCACCGAGCGCAATGCACTGGCGATCAGCTCGCTGGCCTCGGGCTTGTGCTCGCACTCCATTTCCAGCAACTGCAGGCTGCCGGACATCACCGTCAACAGGTTATTGAAATCGTGCGCGATGCCCCCGGTGAGCTGACCGATCGCGTCGAGCCGTTGCGAATGGGCCAGTTGTTCCTCGGTGCGCCGCCGCTGCACGAACGCCGCGATCAGGTTGGCCACCGACTGCAACAGGTGCAACGCGTCGTGGTCGAAATGACGCGAGCGCGCCGACACCACCAATAACGCGCCCATCGGCCGGCCGCGGTCCGACAAGGGCAACAACACGCCGCTGCCGGAACCGGCCGCGGCCAGCGGAAAATGGCCGATCGCCCCGGCCTCGCCGGCGAGATCGTCCACCACCAGGGTTTCGCCCTCGGCGATGCGCGCGAGCAGTTTCTCGCGGTCGAAGCCTATCGCCGAACCGGAAGCGGCCGCTTCGTCCAGCCCGATCGAGGCCCGCGTCGCCACGCTTTGCCGGTCGTCGGACACGAACACGACCGCCACCACCGGGGTGTCGAGCGCGACGGCCAGGAGCGCGGGCACTTGATCGAGCACCGCCGACTCGTCCTGCGCCTCGAGCGCGAGCTGGCCGATCCGCGCGGCCAGGGCGTCGTAGCGCGCACGCACCAGCGCCTGATGGGCCCGCTGGGTTTCGGAGATGTCGCGTACCGAGGCCAGGTAACGCGGCCCGTGTTCGCTGCCGATCGGGCTCAGCGCGATCTCGACCGGAAACTGCGCGCCATCGAGGCGTTGCCCGATCAGGCTTTGCCCGGTAACGCCCATCGGCCGCACATGCGGTTGCGCCATGTAGCGCGCGCGATGGGCCCGATGCCGATCGCGGGCGGTTTCCGGAATGAGCTGTTCTATGCCGACCTGCGCCAGTCCGCCTTGCCCATAGCCGAACAGGCGCTCGGCCTGGGCATTGGCCTGCACGATCCGCCCTTCGCCGTCGACGACGATCAGCGCGTCCGGCACCGCTTCGAACAGCCCCATGAACGAGGTGTATTCGCTCATGCCTTGCAGACCTCGGTCGCGAACAGGTAACCGGCGCCGCGTATCGACTTGATCAATTGCGGCGCGGTCGGCTCGCGCTCGATCTTGCGCCGCAGCCGGCCGATGCTTACATCGATGCTGCGATCGAACGGGCCGGCCTGGCGGCCGTGCATGCGGGTCATGAGTTCGTCGCGGCTGAGCACCTGCTTGGGTTTTTCCAGCAGCGCCCTGAGCAATTCGAACTCTCCGGTGGTCAGCGGCACCTCGTCGCCGTCGGCATCGGTCAGACGCCTGGCAGCCAGGTCCAGGCGGAACCCGCCGAAGGTCAGGCAGGCCGATGCGGCCGGCTCGGGCGCGCGGACCGCGGCGCGGCGCAGGACCGAGCGCGTGCGCGCGAGCAACTCGCGCAGGTCGAAGGGCTTGGTCACGTAATCGTCGGCCCCGAGCTCCAGCCCCACCACCCGTTCGACCGCTTCTCCGCGCCCGCTGACCACGATGACCGGCCCGCGCCACTCGGCTTGCAGATGGCGCAGCAAGGACAGGCCGTCCTCGTCCGGGAGCCCGATATCCAGGAAGATCAGTTCGGCCCCGTGCGCGGCGATCGAGGCCCGCGCCTGGGCCGCGTTCGCCGCGCCGGTCACCCGATAGCCGTTGGCGCCGAAATAGCGCGACAGCAACGCGACGATCTCGGCGTCGTCGTCGATCACCAACAGTCTGGGCAGGGGACTCGCCTCCGGTGGCATGGCGGTCGTCGGGCTCGAGGAGTACGCAGAAAGCATGGGCCGATCCGGCGCCCCTCGCAAGTCGGCGCGCATCGCTTGACCTGCGTCAACATCCCGCCCGCCGGCCGGGCCTAGAGTCGCCCAGGACTCAGCACGAGGGTTATTCGATGGACGGCACAATGCGAGCCGCGGTCGCGCACCGCCTGGGTTCGCCTCTGACGATCGAGCGCCTCGCCATTCCCGTGCCCGGCCCCGGCGAGGTCCTGGTCAAGATCAAGGCGAGCGGCGTCTGTCATACCGATCTGCATGCGGTGCAGGGCGATTGGCCGGTCAAGCCGCACCTGCCCTTCGTACCCGGGCACGAGGGCGCCGGCACGGTCGCCGAGGTCGGCCCCGGAGTGGAGCATCTGCGTCCGGGCGACCCGGTCGGCATCGCCTGGCTGCATCATGCCTGCGGTCGCTGCGAGTACTGCATCACCGGCTGGGAGACGCTGTGCGAACGCCAGCGCAACAGCGGCTACAGCGTCAACGGCACCTTCAGCGAATACGCGATCGCCGACGCGGCCTACGTCGCCATCCTGCCCGAGCGCTGCGACTTCGTCGGCCTGGCGCCGATCCTCTGCGCGGGCGTCACCAGCTACAAGGGCATTCGCGAGACCGAGGCGCGTCCGGGAGAGTGGATCGTCATTTCCGGCATCGGCGGTCTGGGCCATCTGGCGATCCAGTACGCCCAGGCGATGGGGCTGCGCGTGGCCGCGGTCGACGTCAGCGAAAGCAAGCTCGAACTGGCGCGTTCGCTCGGCGCCGAGTTGGTGGCGAACGCGAACGATATCGGCGCGCTGGAAGACGTGCGCCGCGCCACCGACGGCGGCGCGCAGGGCGTGCTGGTCACCGCGGTGTCGCCGAACGCCTTCGCCCAGTCGCTGGGCATGGTGCGGCGCAAGGGCACCATCAGCCTGGTGGGACTGCCTCCGGGAGAGTTCGCCACGCCGATCTTCGATGTGGTGTTGAAACGCATCACCCTGCGCGGCTCGATCGTCGGCAACCGCCAGGACCTGGCCGAGGCGATCGCGATAGCGGCCAGCGGCAAGGTCCAGGCCATGGTCGAGCCCTATCCGCTGGATCAGGTCAACGCCGTACTCGACCGCCTGCGGGTCGGCGAAATCGAAGGGCGTGCCGTGCTGGATATGAGCCTGGTAGCCTGACGTGGCGTCCTGGCTTACATGTCTGTCGCGATGAACCTTTTCTCGCCCGAGATCAATGGCTTGGTCGTCGCTCTGGGCATCGGCTTGCTGGTCGGCCTTGAGCGCGAGCGTGCCAAGGGCGGCGGTCCGCTGCGCGAGCCCGCCGGCATCCGCAGTTTTATCCTGTGCAGCTTGGCCGGGGCGGTCGCCTCGAGTCTCGGAGGCATGGCGTTGTTGGTCGCAGGCGCGTTCCTGGGCGCGCTGGTCACCGCCGCCTACCTGAGCACGCGCGATCACGACCCGGGGCTCACTACGGAAATCGCGCTGCTGACCACCCTGCTGCTCGGCGCCCTATCGATGCGGTCGCCGGCCACGGCCGCTGCGTTGGGCGTCATCGTCGCGGTCGTGCTGGCCAGCCGACAGCGCCTGCACCGCTTCAGCAAACACGTACTGACCCGACAGGAATTGCACGATCTGCTGCTCCTGGCGGCGGCGGCCTTCGTGGTCCTGCCGCTGCTTCCGGATCGGAGCATCGATCCCTGGGGTTCGCTCAACCCGCGCAGGCTGTGGATTCTGGCAGTCGCCGTGATGGCCATCGGCTCGGCGGGCTATATCGCCTTGCGGTTGTTCGGGGCCAAACTGGGTTTATCGATCGCCGGGTTGGCCGGCGGCTTCGTCTCGAGCACAGCGACTATCGCCGTCATGGCCGATCGCGCTCGCGCGACGCCGGAGCTAGCCCCCGCCGCCGCCGGCGCGGCGCTGATGTCCAATGTCGCCACGGTCGTGCAGTTGGCGGTCGTGATCGGGGCCTTGTCGCCCGCGATGCTCCATTGGGCCACGCCGGCCCTGGCGGCGGCGGGCATCGTCGTGGCAGCGGCGGCGTGGCTATCGGCCGCATCGTCGCCGTCGACAGCGGCACCGGTGCGCAAACCGATTTCCAAGCGGCCGTTCGAACCGCTGGCGGCGCTGCGCTTCGTCTTCTTGCTCGCCGCGATCATGCTGGGCGCCGCCATCGCCCAGGCGTATCTCGGCGCAGCCAGCCTGCCCTGGGTATTGACCGCCTCCGGATTGGCCGACGTGCACGCCGCCGCGGCGTCGGCCGCTCAGTCGATGACGCGTCTGCCTGGCGATGCCGCTTTGGCGCAAGCGGGGCTGATCGGCGCATTCGTCGCGAACTCGACGGTGAAATGCCTGATCGCCGCGATCAAAGGCGGCCGGCGCTTCGCACTGCGGCTGATCCCGGGCATCGTCGCGATGACGACGGCCTTTGCGTTGGCCGCTCACCTGGCCTGAAGCGCGGGCACCGGCTAGAGCCGCGTCACGGCTGGCGCGCTTGCCGGGCCAGCAGTTCGTAACGCTGCCGGTACAGATCCAGAGTGGCCTCGTCCAACTCCTCCAAGTCCATCAATCCGTTGCTGGCCGCTTCGGTGACGCGGATCAATTCGTCGAGCTTGATCTGAATCGCCTCGGTGTCGCGACTCTGGGTGTTCTGGATGAGAAAGACCATCAGGAAGGTGATCACGGTGGTGGCGGTGTTGATGACCAACTGCCAGGTATCGCTGAAATGAAACAAGGGACCGGTCACCAACCACGCCAGGATGATCGCGACGGCCGCCGTGAATGCCAACGGCCGTCCGGCGAAGCGCGCCGACAGCTTAGAAAACCGGTCGAATGCAGGTATCCAGCCCATGATGTCCGCCTCGCACTCTTCGCTTCTTGGAAAACGCCGCCCGGCTCGATCCGGTCACAAAGACAGTTCATGGATCACTTGACCGGCATTGTCGGGATCGATCCGCACATGGAAACCGAGATAGGTCGCCAGATCGCGCATTTGGACGTTCTCGGCCAGATCGATCGAGTACATGCGGCGGATGCCGCGCTGCCGCGCAATCTCGATCAGATGCTTCATCAACGCACTGCCCAACCCCTTGTTTTGCCAGTCGTCGAGCACCGTGACGGCGCATTCGCAACTGTTTCCGTCGGCCGAGGCACTGTAACGGCTGACGCCGACGATACGCTCCGCGCTGCCGTCCGGCACCGTCGCGACGAACGCCACTTCACTCGCCGGGTCGATATCGACGAGCCGATCTATCAGCTGCTCTCCCGGACACTTGATCTGACCGAGAAAACGGAAGCGCCTGGCTTCGGAAGAAAGTGCTTCCAGAAAGTTCCGTTCGGCGGTTCTATCCTGCGGCGCGATCGGCCGTATCAGCACTTGGCTGCGGTCGCGCAGCGTCTGCGACCAACGGCCGGACAGCGCCGGCGACGAAACGGAGAAAGGGGTGGATGACGTGTTCACAGAGAGCTCCTGCGACCGGTTCGTACCGCACCTTAGCTCTCGGACGGCCGGGCCCATTGACCTGGATCAAGCACGAAACGGCTATCGGCCACTAATTTGACCGACATCAACACCGCCAGGACCGAGGCGATCAGGATGAACACGGCGAAACGGAGACGACAGCATGTTCAAGGACATACTGGTTCCCTTATTGATGGGCGACATCCCCTGCCCGGCCCTGCGTGCGGCCTGCGCTTTGGCTTCTACGTGCGACGGCCAGGTAACCGCCTTGGTGGGCGTCAGCCAGATCGCTCCGGTCGCGCAGGCCTGGAAGCACTATCCGCCGGGGATCTATCGGAACATGGGCGAGTGCGCCATGGCCACCACCCAGGCCATGGCCGACGCTGCGCGACGCTGGATGGTCTGCGCACAGGTGCATTTCGAAATAAGCCAGTCGCAAGAGTTCTGGTGCACGCCGGGCGAAATCTGCATCGGACCGGCGCGCCGGTCCGACCTCATCGTCCTTGGGACCATCGACGGCGACGAACGCGAAGCGCAGCAGCGCCTGCTGTCCGAGATATTGCTGGGATCCGGGCGGCCGGTGCTGATCATCCCGCCGTCCGCCCCGCCCCCGACCAGCTCCGGCAAGGCCAGCTCCGGCAAAGCGGTGGTCGCTTGGAAATCCTCGCGCGAATCCGCGCGGGCGCTGCACGACGCGCTGCCGTGGTTACGGCAGATGCGCGCGGTCGACCTGTTGATGGTCGACGAAGAACACGAGGCCTCGAATCGCCATTGCCTCGATGCTTTGATGGTCGGCCATCTCGAGAACAACGGCATCCAAACGCACCTGGTCAGGCGCCGGGCATCGGCCGGCCAAGTCGGCGCGGTCGTTGCGGCGCACGCCGTGGAAGCTCAGGCGGATTTGCTGGTGGCCGGAGGTTACAGCCGGTCTCGGTTACTTGAACAAGTGCTCGGAGGCACGACCCGCTACCTCACCGAATACGCGCCGGTGCCGACTCTGCTTTCGCATTGAGCGCGGCGCGGGTCGTCCCTGCGACCGGACCGCGCGCATGGGATCGGCAGCGAGTACCGAGGCGCCGGCTCAGAACACCTCTCGGATGTCGGTGATCTTGCCCTCGGTGATCGTGATCAACACGCTCTTGCCGGTCAGGTAATACTCGAAACGCTCGGCGATGGTCGCGCCGTATTTGTTCTGGATCGGGACGATGCGATCGGGCTTGCCGGCGACATGCTGGAGCGTGCCGACGGTGTCGCCGACGTTGATCAATTTGTTGCCGAACGATACCGACTGGGCCCAGGCCGGCATGGCCAGACTGGCGGCCAGGGCCAAAGCGATGACGAGACTGCGCATGGGAACTCCGTTTCGCGTGGGGGAACCGCCGGCCGCAGTAGCTGACGTCGGCCGGCGATGGTGGACTCGACGCTCGCTGCGGGCTGAGGCGACCGGGCCTGTGATCGCCGTTAACGTAATGCGGAACGGCAGCCCGGCGATGTGATGACGCTCTCGGTGTTACATGCCGCTACGTCTAATCGACACATACGGCCAACCGACACGCGATGCCAAGCCTGCGCCCGCTGCGAGCGCAGGGGCTCGTCGCCCAGTCCGGATGGCCCGGAGCGGTTCCGAATCCGGCTCCGGATCAGCGCTTGCGCCGCGCCAGACGCCGGTGGTTGGCCGACACCGTGCGCGCGACCGGCGCCAGCCCGGCCGAGAGGATGCGTTCGCCGCTCTGGGCGCCGCGCACCCACCAGTCGGCCGGCGACGGCATCGACCAGGGCGTCCATGCGCCGCTCATGACGTTGGACCAGGCGTCGTAGTAGGCCTCCCACAGCGCCCCGGACATCGCCCACGAGCCTTGCAGGGCGGCCGTCCATTTTTCCTCGAGCATGCGCTGCCACTCGCGTTGGTCCTGGGCCGAGGGATCGGCGCCGGCCGCGGCGAAACGCATCAGGCGCTCGGCGATGACGAAGGGCGCGGAATACGCGACGTTGGAGAGTTGCGTGGTCGAATGCGCGCGGCGTGTCATGGCTCATCCCATCGGATCGGAAAAATCCAGTCTGACAGGGCCATGCGTTGCCCACGTGACGAAGCATCGCATTGCAGCCGCCAAGCCACTGGCTGAACGATTAAGCCGACATCGCGGCATTTCTGTCCCGCACAGGCAAAAAACAGGCCCGCCGTTGCCGGCGAGCCAAGAGGAGAGATGAGATGAGAGATACCCAGGCGAAGGGCTGCGCAGGCGAAGGGCTGTGCAGATGAGGAAGGCGCGGATGCTTACGCGGCAGGCCACTCCGGCTCATCGGAGCCTTCGACGCGATTGAACAGATGGTCGACGCGCTGGAAGAAGTCGGAGATGTTCTCGAACACCTCGTGACGCAGCGCCAGGCCGCCGGCCTCGCGAACGAAGTACTTGAACACCCAGCCGTTGTCGGCGCGCTCGAATTCGCCGGTCTTTTCCGCAGGGGTCGGGGTCATGTCGATCTCCATGAAATGCCGGCATCCGTCCCTGCCGGCAGGGTGTAGGCGTTGCGCCCGATGCATTATCGCAAGCCGCGCTCGCACCGACTGAGATAGCCGAAAACGCGAAAACCCCGGCGCGGGCCGGGGTTTCGAGTCGCTGTAGCAGTGCTGGCGAAGAGTGGATGCGGAACTCCTCGCCGGGCGATGTTCAAGCTTGCGGCCGCGTCAACGCCCGATGCCGCATGCGGTTCGCATCGCCTGCCCCAGCTTCGGCCCAGGCCACGCAGCGCGCCGGATCAACGCACCAAACGACCGCGGAACGCCGGCACCAAGGCCCCTTCGGCCAACTTGCCGTTCGGCTTCCAGACCACCGTCTGGGACGGAAAGGATTTGTCTTTCGCATAGGCCGCGGCCTTGCCGGCGAGCAACTTGACCGCGCCGCGCGCGCCGGGATTCCAGGCGAACACGCCTTCGCGGCCGTACCAGACCACCGGCGTCTGCGAGTCCAGGCGGCGGTCCGGGCACAGGGTGTAGTTGCGTTGCTCGATCACCCGCAAGGCGGCGACGGGAATGCTCCTGATGCCGGGCCCGGTGCGTTCGGGCGAATGGTCGGGACACACGCGCGAGGCGCGCGCGATGGCTTCGTCGTAGACTTGGCGGTCGCCCGGGGCCGCCTGCGCCACGGACGCCGCGGCCAAAGCCCATCCGAAGCAAGTGGCGAAGATCTGCGCTTGGCGGTTCATGGAAACTCCTTACGTTTAACGATTGCGTTGACGCGCTTCGAGCGACGGCCCAACCGGCCATGCAGAGCATAGCAACCGTAAATGGCTCTTCGATGCAGTACCAATGGCGGATGGACTCCATCGCAAACCAACGCGAAACGGGGGCGATGCAGGCCCTGCGAACGACTGGAAACGCCGTTCATCGACCGCCGCCGACGCTACCGGAAGCCTCTGGCCGGGCGTGTGAAATCCGCGCTTCTCGCACGCTGGCCGCGGCCTTACGAGCACTCGCTCAGTCGGGAAAACGGCTTGCGATCAATCTACGGCGAAGCCGTCTCAGGGCCTGCGCCCACGCCCGCGTTTACGCCCGGCGCGTAGATATCCGGTACGTACCGCTCCATCAAGGTCTGCGGATGACGCGGCGCGGTGAAGCCGTAGCGGGCATACAGCCGGTGCGCATCGCCGGTCGCCAGGGTGAAACGGCGCAGCCCCTGCAACTGCGGATGCGCCAGCACCGCTTCCATCATCCGCTTGCTGAAACCGCGGCCGCGGCATTCGGGCAACACGAACACGTCGACCAGGTTGGCGAAGGTGGCGTAGTCCGACACGACGCGTGCGAACGCCACCTGGCGGTCGCCGAGGAAGCCGCCGAAACACAGCGAGTGGGCGATGGATTTCTCGACCAGAGCCAGCGGGATGCCCTGGGCCCAGGTGCTGTGCTCGGACAAAAACCGATGCACGAAGCCGATGTCGATATGTGCGCGTTCAGAGGTGATGCGTAGTTCGTTCATTCCCCAGTCTCGATGGATGGCCGATCGCCGCGGCGAGCCGATCCATCCGCGACGAGGGATCGCTGCCCATGAACCGGTAATTTTGCCGCCGATTGCCGGCGCGCGCATCCGCCTGCCTTGGCGGCGGACCGGAGCGCCGGTCGGAGCGCTGCCCGGCCCCGGGGCGGGCCCGGGCGGCCCCGGCGCCACTTGTGATGGCCGTCCAGTTTTGTGCTAGAGTGAGTCCCGATCCAGACAGAGCCCCGTCATGAGCAAAGCCGCCAAGAAGCCCTCGCCGGCCAAGCCGCTCGCCAAGTCGGCGGGGCGCGCGCAGTCCAGCGTGCACGAAAGCAAGCTCGGCTTGCAGGAATCGCAGGCCTACCCCGCATCCCAACGCCAGCGCGGCCTGTCGGTCAAGGAGCCGCCGCTGGACGTCCACGGCGCCCCCGCCACGCTCAAGGGCTATGTCAGTTATCTGCGCTCGGCCACGCCGCTGCAGCGCGTGGCGGCCGAACGCCAGGGCGTGCCGGCCCAGGTCGTCAAGCACATGGCCGCGAGCATGGAGCTGCCGGCGGTGCGCATGTTCAACATCCTCGGCATCGCCAAGGCCACCGCCGAAAGCAAGGCCGCGCAACAGGCGCGCATCGCCGGCGCCAGCGGCCAGGCCGCGCTCGGCATCATGCGCTTGCTCGGCATCACCGAGGCCATCGTCGACGCGAGCACGGCCGAAGGCGCGCGCGGCTTCGATTCGGCCAAGTGGCTGGGGCGCTGGATCGAGCAGCCGCAGCCCGCGCTCGGCGGCCGCAAGCCGGCCGACCTGCTCGACACGCCGACCGGCTTCGACGTCGTCGCGCGTTTGCTCGGTTCGCTCGAAAGCGGCTCTTACCAGTGACGTCCGGCGCAGCCGCAAGGACGAGGCCGGCCTCATGAAACTCTGGCGCATCGCCACCGAAACCCGCGCTTATCGCGCCGACGATCTCAGCGGCGCCGGCGCGGCCGCGCGTCCGGGGCGTTGGAACGACGACGGCCAGCGCGTGCTCTACACCGCCACTTCGCTGGCGCTGGCGGCGTTGGAAACCGCGGCCTATGTCGACGCGCACGGCCTGCCCTTGAATCGGCACGTGGTGTCGATCGAGGTGCCGGCGGCGGTATGGAAGGCGCGCCTGCAACTGTCGCCGCAAGAACTGCCCGGCGCCTGGGACGCGGTGCCCGCCGGCATGGCCAGCGTGCGCGTGGGTTCGCAATGGCTGGCCAGCCAGGCCTCGGCGATTTTGCTGGTGCCGTCGGTGATCGTGCCGGAGGAATACAACGCCCTGATCAATCCCGAACATCGCGACGCCAAGAAGCTGCGCGCGACCACCGGCCGGCGCTTCCACTACAACGTGTTGTTCCGGGTGGCCTGAGCCGGTCGGCACTGCATCGTGCTGCATGGCGCGGCGCAGTCCCTGCCCCGCGCCAGGCCGTCCATGGCCCCTGCGCCGTCCTTGTCGGCGCTTCCTTGCGCCCTTCCCGGCGTCCTTCGCCGGTCAGACCCGCGCCGCTTCCATGCGCTCGAAGGTTCCGTCCTGATGGAACAGCGGTCCGAACCACGGGTGCACGACATCGATCGTGACTTCGAAATGCGCTGCGTCGAGGTCTCTATGCACAAGAACGAAGCGGCCCGGCCAGAACGGCCGCGGCAACGGCAAACGCAGGCCGCGCCAGTGCAGGAAAAACCCCTGGTCGACGAACACCAGCCGGTTCGGCAGCACCTCCAGGCGCACGCGCATGCCCAGGCCGCCGCCGAAATGCTCGAGCAATTCGCCGTTTTCGCCCAGGAGCATGCGCGAGCGGAAACTGAACACCTCGTCGATGAAGTGATAGGTGCGGGTCTTGATCCAGCCCAGGCCGCTGCGCAAAGGCCGCACGTCGAAACGGAACGGCACTTCGTCGGCGTTCTGGTGCGGCAGCACGCGCGCATAGCGGATCGCACGCGCGAACAGGCCGCCCAGGCGCGTGCAGCGCACCTGGTGCATGTTGCCGACGTACTCGGCCTGGGCCTCGCCCTCGCCGAGGGTGAAGCGCGCCTGGATATGCGGATGCAGCAGCTTCCAGCGCGCTCCGAGCGCGGCCCGCAGCAAGGCGGCGAGGTCGCTCGATGCTTCGGGTAAACGCGTTTCGCCGCGCGAACCGGCAAGACCGCGGTCGCTCGTCGCAGCGGCGCTCGCCGAAGCTGCGTTGGCCTGCGGCTTCGAAGGCAGCGGGCCGGTACCGGCCGAATCGAGAATGGTTGGCTTAAAACAAGCCGGATTCAACAGTTCCATGTTGGTCCCCTGGGTGTTCGTCACCCGAATGAAGAGAACGGCAAGCGCGTTCGCGACCGGCGCTCAGTGCGCCGTCGAGATCGGGATGCAGGAAGCGGTAGCGCTGATCGAGCAGGCGGCGCGGTTCGACCTTCGGGCCGTCGAGCAGCATCGTCGACATCTCGCCGAGCGCATGGCGCAACGGCCAGGCCGGCATGCGCAGAAAGGCCGGCCGATGCAGGCTGTGCGCCAGCGCGCGGGCGAACTCGGCCTGGCTGCAGCCGCCCGGCGCGACCACGTTGTACGGGCCGCGCATGCCGACGTGCTCGACGGCTTGTTCGACGAAGCGCAGCACGTCGTCCAGATGCACCCAGGCGAACCACTGTTTGCCGTCGCCGAGCACCGCGCCGGCGCCGAGCGAGGCCGACAGCGACAGCATCGGCAACACGCCGCCGCTGCGGTGCAGGACCAGGCCCAGGCGCATCGTGGTCAGGCGCACGCCCCACTCGCTGACCGGCGCGGCGGCGCGTTCCCAGTCGCAACACAGCTCGCTGGCGAAATCGCCGGCCTGCGCCGCGGGTTCGCGCAATTCCGGGCCGCTGCGCGCATGCGCGCCGTACACGCCGATCGCGCTGGCCTGCAGCCATAGCGCCGGCTTGCGTTGCGAACGCTCGCACCAGGCGCGCAAGGCATGGGTGGTGTCGATGCGGCTCGCGCGCAACGCACGCTTGCGCGCCGGCGACCAGCGCGGGCCGACGACCGGTGCGCCGGCGAGATTCACCACCACGTCGATGGCCTCGTCGTCGCGCAATTCGGCGGTGTCGGCGATGCAGCGCACGCGGCCGCCGAAGCGCAAGGCGGCGCGACGCGGATCGCGGCTGAGCACGGTGACGCGATGGCCGCCGGCGATCAAACCTTCGACGAGAGCGGTGCCGATGAAGCCGGTGCCGCCGCTGATCAAGAAACCGGTCTGCGGCTGCTGCGCGAGCAAGGCGCGCGGCGCCGGTTCGGCGGCATTGACACGTGCGGCGAGCCCATCGCGCAGCGCCGATACGCCGATGCCGAGCGCCGCCGCGGTCAGCGCCCAGGAGGCCCAACCGTGCGAGACCGACAGCAAGGCGCTCGGTGCGCTCCAGTCCTGCGCGGTCGCCAGGGCGTACACGGCGAACATCGCGCCGCCGTTGACGGCAAGGATGGTGTGCAGCACGCGCTCGGTCGGCGGCAGCAGGCGGGTCGCATCCTCGACGACGAAATCCCACAAGGTGATGGCGACCTCCACCAGCACCAGCGCCCACACCAGCGCCAGCCACAGGCCTTGCGGATGCAGCCAGGCGAACACCAGGAACAACGCGCCGTAGATAAAAGCGCGCGCCGAATGCAGTTTCAGTTCGAGCGCCGCGCTGCGGCGATTGGCGAGTTTTTCCATCAGCTCGTGATGGGCGACGGTGTCGATCGCGCCCAACACGACCTGGATCAGCAACAAGGCGATGAAGACACGTTCCATGATCGCGCTCCGCTCAGAAGTGGGTCGGGCAATGCTCGTTGTCGCAGCGCGGCGCAGGCTCGTGCCCGGCTTCGCGATAGCCGAGCCAGCGCGATACGCGATGCCGGTTCGGTGCGATCCAGCGGTAAGCGCGCGCGGCCATGCGTCCCGCTCCCGGCACGCGCAGCGGCCAGGTGAGCCAGCCCAGGCCGACCGCGCGATAGGCCTCGGCGATGCCGGGCACGCCGATCCGCCATTCGCCGTTCGGCAGGCGCACGTGCAGGGCATTGCGCAGCGCTTCGAGTTCGAAGCCCCACTGCGCGGCGTCGAACTCCGGCGCGGCGATGTCGACCAGGTGCAGGCGGCCGCGGCGGTCGTGGGCCTTGAGCCGGTGCATCTCGGTGCGGCACAGCGGACAGGCGTGGTCGTACAGGGCGATGACGGCGTGCGGGACGGGATCGTGCTTGCTCATGGCCTGCTCCTACAGTTATTTCGGTAATTAGAGAAATTACTGGGCAAAAAAACGCTCAGGACGGGTCGTCTCCGGCGCGCGTGCGGCCGGCTTCGGGCTGACGCGCTTCCGACTGGCCTGCGTCGAGATCTGCTTCGGAAGCGGCGCCCGCTTCGGGATAAGGCTCGACCGGCGGCGCTTGGGGCGGCGGCAGCGGCTTGACCGGGCCGCGCACGTACTGCTGGATGCGCGCGCCCATCTTGAGCAGCTTGATCAGGGTCTTGGGGTCGAGCCGGTTCATCTCGTCGATCCAGCTGGTGCCGGTCTCCATGAAGTCCAGCACCTCGCGCATGCGCTCCAGGGTGCGCTGGTCGCGCGGGTCGGCCGGATGGCTGGCGCTGTCGAGCACCGAGCTGCGCAGCATGCTCAGGGTCGGCTCGATCTCGCGCCGGCGCCGCTCCTGGACCACGGCGCGGAAGATGTCCCAAACGTCCTTGTAGGTCTCGAAGTGGTCGCGGCGGTCGCCGAGCACGTGGGTGACCCGGGCCAGGTTCCAGCCCTGCAGTTCCTTGAGGCTGGTGCTGACGTTGGAGCGCGCCAGGCTGAGGGTTTCGCAGATCTCGTCGGCGGTGATCGCGCGCTCGGACAGGAACAGCAACGCGTGGATCTGGGCGACGGTGCGGTTGACGCCCCAACGGCTGCCCATCTCACCCCAGTGGAGGATGAATTTCTCTTGGAGCGGGCTGAGCTGCATGGGGCTTTCTCTTATTTCTGTTTAGACAGAAATTAAAGAATGATCCGACGGGAGTCAATCTCCGTTCGTCGGAGCGTCGCCGCGTTCCCTGTAGGAGCGGCGTAAGCCGCGACGCGCCGCCGCAGCAACGACGCTATTGCAATGCCGCGGTCGCGACTCACGTCGCTCCTACAAGGGATAGCTGCGCAGGCCCGGCCGCTTCGCTTGCCTCTCGGCTTGTGCAGAAGCGATGTAAGTCGCGCTGGAAGCCCGAATACGCAGGCCCTTGGATCATTCCGAAGCCAGGCAGCTTTCGGCCGGCGCGACCTCCAGCCCCGAGGTCGCGGCTTGCACCGCTGCTACCCCGAAGCCCAAAGCACGCAGCATCGGTCTCAGCCTGCGCGACCGCCCCGACGCAGGCTCGCGCTGCGAGCCGGACCATCCGTCGGCTGCTTCGATCAAGTCTTACCGGCTTGCCCATTTGTTACTAAGATTAGTACATGAGCCTGACCGACACCCGCCGCGCCCTCCTTGCCTACCTGCGCGAACGCATCGCCGCCGACGGCCTGCCGCCGTCGCAGCAGGAGATCGCCGCGCATTTCGGCTTCCGCCAGAACCGCTCGGCCGGCTACCACCTGCAGGCCCTGCAGGCCGAGGGGCTGATCGAGCTGCTGCCCGGCCGCGCCCGCGGCATCCGCCTGGTCCATGAGGCCGGTCTGGACGGCGAGTTCGACACGGGCGGCTACGGCGACAGCGACCGAGCCGCTGCGGCCGCCAACGACGATTCGCGCCTGTCCCTGCCGATCCTCGGCCGCGTCGCCGCCGGCGCGCCGATCGGCGCCGCCGCCGAGGCCGAGAGCCACGTCCTGATCGACCGTCTGCTGTTCTCGCCGCGGCCGGATTATCTGCTGCGGGTCAAAGGCGATTCGATGCGCGAAGACGGCATCCTCGACGGCGACCTGGTCGCCGTGCACCGCACCCGCGACGCCGTCAACGGCCAGACCGTGGTCGCGCGCATCGGCGATGAAATCACCATCAAGCGCCTGAAGATCACCGCCGACGGCATCGAGTTGCTGCCGCGCAATCCCGACTACGCGCCGATCGTGATCGCCGCCGACGCCGACTTCGCGATCGAAGGCATCTACTGCGGCCTGGTACGCCGGGCCTGAGCGCGGCCATGAGCCACATCGTCGCGCTGGACCGCCTGATCGACACGCGCCAAATCTGGCGCGGGCAGTCGGCAAACCTGGCGCCGTCCTCGCAATCAACCGGCCACGCCGCGCTCGATGCCGCGCTGCCGACCGGCGGCTGGCCCGAGGCGGCCCTGAGCGAGTTGCTGCTGCCGGCCAACGGCGTCGGCGAACTGGAACTGCTGTGGCCGGCGCTGGCGCGGTTGTCGCAGGACGACGCCCTGCACGGCGGGCGCATGATCGTCCTGGTCGATCCCCCATTCGTGCCGTACGCACCGGCCTGGCGCGATGCCGGGGTGGCGCCGGCGCGCTTGCAATGGATCCGCGCCCAGCATCGCGACGCCTTGTGGGCGACCGAACAATGCCTGCGCTCGGGCGCTTGCGCGGCGGTGCTGTGCTGGCCGCAGCGCGCCGACGACCGCGCGCTGCGCCGGCTGCAGGTCGCCGCCGAGACCGGGCAATGCCTGGGCTTCGCCCTGCGCGACAGCCGCGCCGCGTTGAACCCTTCGCCAGCGGCGCTGCGCATCGCCATCGACACCGCGCCGCGGCAACTGCGCGTGCTCAAGTGCCGCGGCGGCAATGCGCCGGCCCGGCCGATCGCCTTCGCCCATGGCGCGCGCAAGGGCATCGCCGATGCGGCGGCGGCGATGCGCATCGAAACGGTGCGCAGCGAAAGCGAGCCGTGCCTGAGCGCATCCACCGCCTCGCCACCGATCCGCCTCGCCGCGCAGTCGAGCCGAGGCGGGCGTCTCGATCCCGCGCGTCCCGATCCCGCGCGACAAGAACCCTCGCCGGCGCCGCGTCCCGCGTCGGTCCTGACCCTGCGCCCGCGTTGAGCCGACGGACATGCGCTGGGCCTGCCTGCTGTTGCCGCAATTGGCGTTGGACGTGGTCCTGCGCGGGCACGCCGAACCCGAGCGCGCGCTGGCCCTGGTCGACGGCCCGCAGGCTCGGCGGCGCCTGTATGCGG
>Ga0307406_10000341_pt1 | contig 27143 bp, 20 predicted proteins | sample 322Cmetagenome_3_FD_203706 | JGI IMG/M metagenome (GOLD analysis project Ga0307406, IMG submission 203706) | Maize rhizosphere microbial communities from greenhouse at UC Davis, California, United States - 322HYB-C-2 | ecosystem: Host-associated > Plants > Roots > Rhizosphere > Soil | place...
ATCCCATATTGGCAGGAGCTCGCTCTGCCATTACTCTCTCTTCCGTTAGAAAACCCTCCTTTGCATGATCAAAAACGTACTCGTCCTTGGGGCCGGCAGTGCTGGCCTGATTGCAGCCCTCTCCATCAAAAAGAAAATCCCGCAGCTCAATGTGCGGGTCGTCCGCAGCCCTGACATCGGTGTCATCGGGGTGGGCGAGGGAACTACCCCGAACTTCCCGCGGCACATCTTCGATTACCTCGGCATTTCGCGGAAGCACTTCTACGATCTCGCCGAGCCGACATGGAAGCTGGGCATCCGCTTCCTGTGGGGTGAGCGCGGACGCTTCGACTATACCTTTGCGCCGCAGCTTGATGCTCATTGGTCGGACTTGCCCCGGCCGAATGGCTTCTACTGCGATGAAGAGTTCTCTTCAGTGGACATCACCTCGGCATTGATGCGACAGGGCAAGGCTTTCGAGCGTCAGCCGAGCGGCGCGCCGGACATTCAGGCGTGGCACGCCTTCCACATCGAGAATGCCAAGTTCGTCGAGATCCTCGAGGTCGTGGCGCGCGAGGTGGGAGTCGAGTTCACGGATGGCCGGGTGGTCGGCGCCGATCGCGGACCGCAGGGAATCACCGCGGTCCATCTCGAAGACGGCCAGAGACTGGAAGCGGACCTCTTCATCGATGCCAGCGGCTTCCGCAGCGAGCTGCTTGGCAAGGTGCTGGAAGAGCCCTTCGATAATTTCGACAAGACGCTCTTCTGCGATCGAGCGGTCGTTGGCGGTTGGGAACGCGGCGATGATGAGCCGATCCTGCCTTACACCACGGCCGAGCAAATGGATGCCGGCTGGAGCTGGCAGATCGAGCACGAGTTCCACGTGAACCGCGGCTACGTCTACTCATCGCAATTCATCTCGGACGATGAAGCAGCCGCCGAGTTCAAGCGCAAGAATCCGAAGGTGCCGGAGGCCCCGCGCATCGTGAAATTCCGCAGCGGCTGCTACAAGCGGCTGTGGGTGGACAACGTGATCGCCGTGGGTAACTCGGGTGGCTTCGTTGAGCCGCTGGAAGCCACCGCGCTGATGATCGTCTGCTCGCATTGCCAGACCTTCGTCGATTTCCTGCTCCACTCGGAGCTCGATCCCACGCCATCGATGCGCGATCTCTACAATGAGCTGGTCGCCCAAGGATGGCATGACATTCGCGATTTCCTCGGCCTCCATTACAAGCTGAATACCGCGCTCGATACGCCCTTCTGGAAGCATTGCCGCGCGGACACCGATGTCTCCGGTATCGGCGCCTTGTTAGAGTTCTACGAAGAGAACGGTCCCACCGGTTTCTGCCGCTATCGGATGGGTTCAAGCCAGAATGACTTCGGCATTGAAGGCTACTTCGTCATGCTCGTCGGCAATCGCGCGCCCTATCGCAAGCGTCACGCCGCAACTGCTCAGGAGAGGGCGATCTGGGACGCGCATCTTCAGGCGAATACCAACAAGGCAAAGCACGGCATCGATGTGAAGGAAGCGCTTTACTACGTCCGCCATCCCGGCTGGCAGTGGAATGCCGACAAGCCGACGTGATCGGTCCGGCCGAGGAATGATTCACAGCCATCAGGCGGTTTCGCCTGATGGCTTTTTTGTTGGGTGAGCATGGTACGGCGACCACCTTACTCCTTCGGGGCCAGTTTTACGTAAGAGCCGCAAATCCGAAAAGATAGCGCCGGGAATTTCTCGAAATGGTTCCAAAGCAGACGATCCCGGCCACGTTGTGATGTTTGAGAAGATGATTCAAACGGATCATCCCGATTAGGTGACAGTATTGCTGCCGGGAATTTCAAAAGTCCTGCTTGCAAATCGAGGCGTCACATCGAGGGTCGCCGGCCCTTGGTTGAAATGCCAAACGCATTTCAAACACTGGTAACCGAAATCCATAGATGAAACGCGCCCACCGACCCAGTGGGAGCAAGGTCCCCCCGCCCGAGCGCCGCTGATTTGCGACGATCCGACGGTGAGACCGACCCCATCCGTAGTACCCGACCCGCAATCCAGACCCATGACTCAAGCAATCCGAAACCTGACCACCCGGGCATCGCTGTCCGCTACCGCGTCTCACAATGTCCGCTGGTTCGCAGGGATGATCGCTGGCGCCACTGCGCTCGGCCTACCTGCCGTACAAGCCGAACAGTGGAACGGCTCCGTGAATTCCAGTTGGAACGAGCCGAACAACTGGACGCCCGCAACGGTTCCCAGTGGCAGCAACGCCATCATCAACACGATCACCCCGAACTTCCCGGTGGTGACCTCGAATCTACTTTTCAATCCGAACGACGTGATCCTCGCCATGGGGGCGGGCACGACCGGCCGCCTGGACCAATCGGCGGGCCAGATCAATGCCAACGCCTGGACCTACATCGGCGTGGAAGGCGGCAACGGCACCTTCAACCTTACCGGTTCCGGTAGCTTCTCGACCAACGGCCGCCTGTGGCTCGGCGGCAGCCAAAACGCCGGCGGCGGCACAGCCGTGGCCACGATCAACACCACCGGCACGCTGGCCACGTCGTCCGACATCGGCATCGGATCGAGCGGTGGCACCGGCACGCTGAACCTCAATGCCGGCACGATTAACTCGGGCGGCTGGACCTTCATCGGCAAGCGTGAAGCGGCAGACAATGGCAACGGTACGGTCAACGTCACCGGCGGCACTTGGAACCACAATGGCGCCCGTACTTTCGTCGGTCTCGGCAACTCCACCGGCAAGCTGAACATCAGCGGCGGCACCTATAACAACACGCTCGGCGGGAACAACGACGTGTTCTTCGCAGTCGGAGTAAACAACAATGCCAACGCCACGGTCCCGGAGGTCAACCTCACCGGTGGCACTCTCAATGTCGCGCGCCGCCTTTCGGTCGGCGGTGTTTCGGGTGAAGGCGGCAATACCGATGGTGGCTTTTCCGGCGCCGGAAAGGGCAAGTTGACCATTGATTCGGCCACGTCCGTGGTCAATGTGACGGGCGAACTGTGGGCCGGCCAAGGCGCCGGTGCCAACGGCCAGATCGTCCTGAATGCCGGCACGATCAACGTGAACAGCTGGGTCGCGATCGGCCGCGGCGGTGGCACGGGCGATCTCAACATGACTGGCGGCACGATTACCAAGACCGGCACTGGTAACTTCATCGTCGGCGCCAGCGGCCCGGGCTCCATGACCCAAAGCGGTGGCTTGGTGGACATCCAGAACGGCCTGACTTGGATCGGCGAGCAAGTAGGAGCGACTTCTTCCACGCTGACCATCAACGGCACTGCCGAATACCGCTCCGGCATCATTTCCGTGGCACCGCGTGGCGCGCTTGGCGTGTTGAATCTCGACGGCGGCACGGTGCGCACCAATCGCTTCTCCGGCAGCGCCGAAGATGGCAGCGGAGCTAGCACCGGCAACGGCACCATCAATTTCAACGGCACCCAGATCATTGCTTCTGCCAGCAATGCCGAGTTCACCCGCCTGACGGACACGCTGAATGTCGCCTCCGGCGGCATGAAAGTGGACACCAACAACTTCGTCCTCACCGCTCCGATGCCGATGTCCGGTGTGGGTGGTGTGACCAAGAGCGGTGCGGGTAGCCTGACCCTCAGCGGTGCCAATACCTTCAGCGGCGCATCCAGCGTCACCGGCGGCACGCTCAATATCACCACCGACTCGACCGGTGGCGGTGCTCTCACCGTGGCCGATGGCACCACCCTGGGCGTCGTGCAGTCGGTCGACACCGGTGTGCTGAATACCTCCGCCCTCACCTTGGGCAGCTCCACGCTTTTCTTCACGGCGACGTCGGCTGCGGGCAATCCCGCCGCCGCATTGTTGAAGGTGAATGGCCCGCTCTCACGCACCGGTCCCACGACGATCAATCTCGTCGATCCGCTGCCGGCCGTCGGCTCGTTCCCGATTGTCTCCTACACTTCCAAGACCGGCACGGGCACCTTCGTGGTCGGGACGCTTCCGGATGGTGTGACGCTGAATTCGACGACCCCGATCGTCGATAGCGGCTCGGTCATCTCGCTGAACATTGCTCGCGTAAACGCGCCTCATTGGACCGGTGCTGCTGGCAACACGTGGAACACCTCCTCGCTCAGCTGGCAGAACGGCTTCGGTGGCTCGCCGACGACCTTCCAGAATGGCGACCCAGCCATCTTCGAGGATGTCACCCTCACTCCGTCTTTCTACAACGTGTTGCTCAACTCGACCGTCACTCCCGGCGGCAGTGGCGTGACCTTTGACAATGACCTTCAGGACTTCTCGCTCACGACCACCGGCACCGGCAAGATCAGCGGAACCGCTGGTCTGACCAAGCGCGGCGTCGCGGGCCTGATCCTCGGCAACACCTTGCTCAACGACTTCACCGGCCCGGTGACCATTGAGGAAGGTTCTGTCTCGGTCGGCCTGTTGGCGAATGCCGCCAGCGCCAGCCCGCTCGGCAAGGGCACTCTCGTATTGGCCGGAGGCACCCTCAATTACACGGGTCCTGCTGTCACCATCGACCGCGGCTTCCAGATCAATGCCGGCCCGACCGCAGCGACCTCCAGTGAACTGGTTCTTGCGAGCAATGTCACGATGACCGGTCCGGTCACTGCGACCAATGGCAAGCTCCGCCTCTCCGGCGCGGGTATCCTGACCCTGAGCAATGCCGGCCCGATCTCGCTGGCCAATGGTCCGCAGGATGCCAACCCGGCATCGCTCGTGATCGACGGCGGCGGACTTACCCTCAACGGTGCCGGCCAGGTTACAAACGTCGTGGGCAACACCCAGCTCGCCGTCGTGGACGGTGCCAACACTGCGCTCACGCTCAGCGGCACCAGCACCTTGAACGTGAACCGCTTCCAAGCAGGTTTCGGCATTGGCTCGAATACCAGCATCTTGATCCAAGGTGCATCCCAGCTCCACAAGAGCGCCACGGGATGGCTCTCGATCGGCAATAGCAACGATGCCGTGGCCACCGTGTCCCTCGAGGATAGCGGCAGCCTCATCACCGACGGCGGTGACTTCAACGTCGGCGACACGGCGACCTCGAACGGATCCCTCCTCGCCACTGACAGCGCTGTCGTGACGTCGGCCGGTCCGGTCTACATCGGCAAGAATGGCACCACTGGCCTGGTGTCCTTGAGCGGAAACGCCGCCATGAGCAGCACCAGTACCGATGTGGCTGGTGGCGCCGGTTCCCACGGTGATCTGAAGCTCCAAGGCACCGCCACCTATACCTCCGGTGGTCGGATGCAGGTCGGTCCGGGCGCTGGATCCACTGGCACCGTGCTCGTCGAGAATGCCGCACACGTGCAGGTGAATTCGTTCGTTTCCGTCGGCTTCAATGGCGGCGGCAGCATGACGGTCAAGGATATCGCCACCTTCACCACCACCGATGACCTTTCGGTCAACGAGGCCGGTGATGTGCCCGCAACGGTGACCGTTCAGGATACGGCCAACCTCACGGCAGGAGGAACTGTCTTCATCGGCAGAAATCCCAACAAGGTGGGGACGCTCAATGTTTCCGGAACGGCGACCTTCGATCAGACCGGAGCCGTGGCGCAGAACCTGTTCGTAGGACTCGCCGGCACCGGCACCCTGAACATCAACGGAGGCGCGATCGTAAATGCGGCCAGTGCCAACGGCGTGATCCTTGGCAATGACGCAGCAGGAACCGGCACGGTGAATCTGAATGGCGGCACGCTGACCAGTAAGCGCATCTTTGGCGGCGCCGGCACGGCCACCTTCAACTTCGATGGTGGTTTCCTCAAGGCCAGCACCGGTGCGACGGCCGAGTTCATGACCGGTCTCGACAATGCCTTCGTCGAGGACGGCGGAGCGGTCGTCGACTCCAATGGCGAGAACATCAATATCGCCCAGCCGCTGCTTGCTGGCACCACCGCTGGCGGGGGCCTGACCAAGTTCGGCACCGGCACAGTCCGTCTCAATGGCGTCAATACCTACACCGGACTGACCCTGGTCACCGCTGGTGCCCTTGGCGGCAGTGGCACGGTCGCTGGTCCGGTCACGGTGCAGAACGGTGCCGCTCTCGCTCCGGGTGCCACCACTGGCACGCTCACCGCGAGTGCAGGCGTCACCTTCAACTCCGGCTCCGCCTTCGTCGTGAACATCGACGATAGCCAGGCCGTGAAGAACGGCCGCCTCGTCACGACGGGTAACCTGAATGTGACCGGCGCGGCCCTGCAGGTGAATGCCATTGGCGCTGCCACGTCGGCACCATACACCATCGCCACGGCAGGCTCGGTCACCGGACCGTTCGCCTCCGTGCCGGCCGGTGTTTCAGTGACCTACAATGCGACCAGCATCACCATCACGCCGCCGGCGACGACGCCGTTCGATTCCTGGATGGCGAACTTCCCGACGCTTACCGGCCCGAACGCTGCAAAGACCGCCGATCCCGATGGCGATGGCTTGACCAACCTTGAGGAGTTCGCGCTCGACGGCAACCCGACGACCGGTTCTTCCACGGGCAAGGTCCGCTCGCGGATCGAAACGGTGGGTGGCGAGCAAGCGCTCGTGGTCACCTTGCCGGTCCGTGCAGGTGCGACCTTCGACAACGTCCCGGGCCCCGGTCAGGACGCCACGGTCGCTGGAGATGGTTTGGTTTACCTGATCCAAGGATCGAACAACCTGACGACCTTCGACCAAGGCGTCACGGAGGTCACTCCGGCCAGCTCCGCAGGAATGCCGGCTCTCAGCAGCGCCGCATGGACCTACCGCACCTTCCGCCTGAATGGCGCGGTTCCCGCACGTGGCACGAAGGGCTTCCTGTCCGTGAAGGTGCAGGCCACACCCTGATCGGTTCCGATTCCCTGGGTTCTGGATTCACAGCCCCGGTCGCCTCGTGCGGCCGGGGCTTTTTTCGGCCTTGGCACCCCCGGGGTTCCCGTCCTAGAACCCGCCCGCCATGTATACGACCAAGCAGATCGACGTCACCGTGAAGATCTTCATCGTCCTCCTCGTCGCCTTCTTCTGCTGGGCCGTGTGGGGCGTGTTGGGATTGCTCGGCGTGCACGGTTGATTTCTTCCCGTCGCGGAAGGGCTGCGTCCCTTCCGGCGGTGCGGGCTCCGATGAAAGTCGGCGCTCCGCCTGCAAAAACAGGTCCGGGTGGGAAAGAGGACAGCTTCATTTTCCAGAGAGGCCAACCCGGGGAAAGGGCCTCCCTCCGACGTCAAGGCCGTCAGTCCCGATGGATGGCGATCACGTCCAAGCCACGACCGCTTCTTGGAGCTGGCCGCCGCGGTCGTGGTACTTGATGTGGCCGTTCGCGAGCGCGTATTCGTGCACGCACTTGGTGACCTTCACGTCGAAGGCGCAGTACTCGGCGATCTTCATCAGCGGCTCCAGGCTGCCGGTCTTCTTGTGCTCCTGCCACCACTTCAGCGCGTCCAGACCGTCGGCCGATTTACCGGTGCCGAGTGAGGCCGACGCCGCCGAATCGAGCTTCATGCGAAAGCCGAGCGTCTCCTGCAGCGACAGCATCATGTCCAGATTCACCGTCTGTGCCGGCAGGTCGTAGATCGTGTAGCCTTGGAGCACCGGGTAGTCGAACTCGACGTGATTCCAGCCCACGACTAAGTCGGCGCGGACCAGTTCATCGACCAGTTCGTTGATATCGTGCTCGCCGTAGATCCGGTAGCCGCCGCGGGCGGTGCTGTAGGTCACGGCCACGGAAATGCCCATCTTGTCCTTGTGGGCGGAGCCTCCCACGTCGCCAAAGCTGCGCTGCGTTTCGAGGTCGAAATAGACGATGTTCTTGCCGGGCACGGGCGCAGCCTAGGCGGCGGGCCGCAAGACCCGCAACCCTTTGTCAGTTGGCTCAAGCCTTCTCCGCCACGAGGCCATACATCAGTGGCACCGATGGCTTGCCGTCCGGCATCGCCCACCGCCTGCCCGGCAGCGACTTCATCTCGGTGAAGGGCTTCCAGCCGTTCGTGTACTCGTACTCGTGGAACTCCCGCAGGGTCAGCCCGGCCTGGATCACCGCGCCGAGGATATCGCCGAGCCCGCGCTGGAATTCGTAGCAGGGATGCGGATTCACGAATGGCGCGGCGAGGGCGACGGGACCGGATGGAATGAGACCGCCACAGGAGTCGGCCACGTAGTCCCGGATGCCATCGTCCCAAGCCAAGGGCTCGGCCATCCGGTAGTGATACTTCAGCTCGGTTTGCTCATCGAAGATCATCGCGAACGGGTGGAACTCGATGCATACGAAGCGTCCGCCTGCTTTCAAGATGCCCGCGACGCCGCACAAGAAGGCACCGAGATCCGAAAGCCAGCAAAGCGCGCCGTAGGAACAAAACACCATGTCGAAACGACGGCCTTCGCTCACCGCTTTTTCCAGCCACGGGTAAACGTCCGAGCGCTCGAAGGTTCCGGCGATGCCGGATTCCTGCGACAAGCGGCGGGCGAAATCGATCGCCTCGTCGCTGATGTCCACGCCGGTGATTTCTGCCCCGAGTGCCGCGATGCTCAGCGTGTCCTGCCCTGAGTTGCACAGCAGGTGCAGCACGGTCTTTCCCTGGACCGCGTCTAGCAGGCCGATTTCTTCCGGGAACAAGGTACTGCCGCCGCCGCGGAGAAAGCCTGCTTGGTCGGGCTTGTGGCGATTGTGCGCGACCGTGGCCGCGTTCCACGACAGGCGGTTGTTTTCATGGAGATCGGGCCGGATCACCACGACAAGGGACGATCTGGCGCGCGCCCCGTCAACCTCCACCAACCTCCGCTCAGGCGGTGGTCGGCAGGGGATAGCAGGACATCTCCTTAAGTTCCGTCCAAGTCGGCACCTCGACTCCCGAAGCCAGCTTGATCAGGCCGTCCTTCCCGGTTTGCAGGCACCACGTCCGGATCCGGGCCTCGATCGCCAGATACGGGGCGTCATAGTCCTCGGAGAATTGGACCACCCCCAGCACCGGATAGCTGCCACCGGGGAATCTCGTCCGGGCCATCGCGAAAATCGCGATCTGCGACCCCTTGGGAATCAAATCAGCTGCCAGCCGTGGCAATTCGCGACGGATTACCTCCAGACAAGGCATGATCAGCTTCATATCCCACCCCAGCAGCTCGTAGATCGGCGGCTCAAGCGGGGTAAAATAGAGGTCAACTTCCATGGGAGACACGGTAATCGTAACGATACGGTCACGCTCGTCACGACTTTCCCGATGTATTATGTAATTACAGCCCGGTCGAAAGGAGCTTCGAGGCCAGCGCATCGATCGCCTCGCGGCGGTCGAGGTCTTTAACCCCGGCCCAGCGGCACAGTAGCGGGAAAAAACGGCCCGCCGAACGCCGGAATGTCTCCGCCTCGAACGCCACGGGATCCTGTTCTCCGGTGAACGGCTCCAGCGGTGCTTCATCGGCGCGCAGCAGGACATCCACGGACAGCTGGGTGATACGGGCCATTTTGCTGTAGTTCAGCCGGTCGGGCGTGTCGGTGGGCTCGTGGTAGTGCTTCCAGCGGCCGCAGGAGAAGAAGACATACGGCACGCCGCTTTTGCGGAAGACCCCGTGATCACTCATGTCGCCGACGTAGCGGTTCAGTGTGGCAATCAGGCGTAGCTTCTCCGGCAGCGCGATTCCTTCTAACAGCCCGGGAAGTTCCGGATGGCTCTCCGCGCCGGTGACGAAGAGGAGATCCTTGAAGAGCGCCATCGGGACATCGTGCCCTACCAGATCGTAAATCATGGCGAAGTGGACGCCACGGTCGTCGAGCTGATCCTCGGCGAAGCGGATGCTGCCCATCGGAGATCCTTGGAAATAGGGCGGCTCTTCGGCGTCGAAGATGGCGACGATGAGGTCGCGCTTGAAGCCGCCACGCTTCATGGCCAAGTCGCCGAGTGCCAAGCAGATCGCCACCGCGGCACCGTTGTCATCCGCGCTCGGCGCGGGGATGGCACTGTCGTAGTGCGCGCCGATGAGCAGCGGAGCCAGCGATCGATGACGGCCCGGCACCACGCCGGCGAAGTTTCTAAAGCCGATGCCTTCCCACTCATACGGCAGCGCGAATTCGTCGCCGCGATAGGGAAGCAGCCCGATTTGAGCCATGCGCAGAGTCACGAAACGCTCAGCCGTTAGGTGACCGGTAGTTCCGACCATGCGGCCTTCGGGGCGGCAGAGTTCGTAGACGTCGGCTTTGAGATCCGCGGCCAGGTGGGCAATGTCGGAATGGCTCATGATGGCGCTCCCAGCGTAATTCGCCGGAGCCTTGACTAGCAATAGCTACTCCGGCGACACCTTCACGAAGAGGCGCTGCCCACCACCCGGCGGCAACAAGCCCTGTGGAATCACAAAGCCAGTCGTCGTCGCTGGCCAGCTTGCGGCCTTCCATGTGCCGGCGGTGGTCCACGACTGGAGATTGCTCGAGAGCGTCAACTGATAGAAACGTCCGGGCACGGTCTTCACCGTGGCGATGGCGGAAGTTCCAGTCGGCCCTGGCTTCACGTTGAGGGCCATCAGCACGCTCGAGGCATCCAGCGGGTTGGTGCCGGCGTCGAACTCTTCGGCATTGGTCATGCCATCCCTGTCGGTGTCGGCCGTGCTGGAAAGAGTCGTAAGGGACGAGGTGAACGCGAGCTCCCACTTGTCGGGCAGGCTGTCGCTGTCCTCATCCTCCTTGCCGCCGAAGCCGAGGGAGACGGAGTAGTAATAGTTCCGCGTCAGGTCGGTGTGTTGGTAGCCCTTGGAGACCGGCGCTTGGCCGAGTACGAGGCTGCTGGCGACGTTCGTCACGTCGTAGCTGTAGTAGATCTGATCGGTCCCGAAGTATTCGTAGGAGATGACGCCCGGTCCGGTGCCGCCGGTGCCGTCTGGATAGGCATCCACGAAGCCGGAAGCGAGCTTCTCGCCCGGCGCGACGAGCAGCCGCGTCTGGGCAGTGGTGAATGGCACGTCGTTGTTCCCGAGCACGTAGCTGGTGACCGTGTTGCCGATCGCGACGACCGTGAAGTTGTTGTCGCCATTCACGCGGACCAGGAACGGTGTGACTGGATCGCCGACTCGCGAGGCGTGGAAGCGGAACCGCTCAACACTCACTGTCATGAGATTCGCGGTGGTATTCGTGAAGGTGTCCGTCTCGTTGATCACCAGGTTCGAGTTCGCGCCATCGACGGTGTATCCGGCGGCCACCTGCAGGCCGTTGCCGAGCTGGAACTCGGAAATAAGGTAGCTGATGCCGAAGTCATAGTCCCGCGTTTGATTCGTCGCCGTGCTATTGCCCGCGGTCGGAGCGATCCCGACGGTGACCTTGCCACTGTGGCTGTCATTGGTGCCGCCGGTGTGCCAGACCTCGGTGGAGCCAGTCTGATAGGTGACGATCGCCGGCTGTGTACCGCCGCTGCCATTCGGATTCGCATCCATGAAGCCAACGGCGATGGTCTGGCCCGGCGGAACTACGATGGACGTGGTAGTATTGGAGAACGCGACGTCATTCTCGCCAAGGGTATAGGAGCTCCGGGACGTTCCGATCGCGAGCACGGTGAAGTTGTTGTCTCCATTCACCTTCACCACGAAGGGTGTTACCGGATCGCCGGTCGAGCCAGCCTTGAAGGTGAAGCGGTCGAAGATGAGCGTCAGTGCCGCGCCGGTGGTGTTGGTGAAGATGTGATCCTCATCGATCACCAGATTCGAGCGCCAGGTATCGGCCGTAGCCGCATTCGGCGGATTGGTTCCGAGTGTGCCACCGCCGTAGTAGCTCTGGGTCTTGGTGCAGGAATCGGCGTTCATGCCGAGGATCCAGTCGGCCACGCGGGCAACGGCTTCGTCATCCACGATGCCCTTGGCCAGCGGTGGCATGGAGCAGCACTCGTCGATCGTGTTCATGCGCAGCAGCATCACCGAGTTCTCGATGCTGCCGGGCTTGATCACTGCCGGAGCCGGCGCGCCGAGGCCATCGATAACCGGTCCGCAGAGGATGCCTTGATTCGGCAACAGAGTGGTGAGGCGGGCATCCCAGAAGGCTCGCGAGCTGCCGCCGGGTTGGTGGCAATGCGAGCAATTGCTATCGAGATACGAGCGGACCCAGGTTTCGTCCGGTATCGAAGGATTGTCCTGGGATGCCGAGGTGAGCACGTTGGCAAGGCTCGCCTCGGTGAGCGCGGGATTGATGAAACCCGCCACGCTGAGGGACTCGATCTGGTTCGCCGTGCCGCCACCGGGATAAGTGAAGTCGCGATTGAGCTGGCGCGTGCGGAAGCCGAGCACCGGACCCGCCGCGGCGGTGTGGCACATGTTGCACTGGGTGCGTGCCGGATAGAGATACTCGAAGGTCTGGCCGTTCACCGTCAGCGATTCCTCGGCACCTGCTTCTAACAGATCCGCCTCGGTGCCGTTGGCCCGCCACTTGTAGGTCACGCCACCCCAGCCATCGGTGCCGTGGACGAGCAGGCGCGTTTCGAGCGGCGCGTCGTTGTCCGGGCGCGCGAAATGTTTCACGAACACGGTGCCGACCGGGAAGTCCCACGTGCCGGTCGCGCTGTAGGTGATGCGCTCGGCGGCGGTGTTGGCCACGCCGTCATTTGGCAGGATCACCCAGCGCTTCTTGTGCATGCCAGCACTCCATAGCGGCATGTTCACGTCGAACGGGATCATGAACGGAGCCGGCGTGAGATCGGGCAGATTCGTGAAGACTCCGGTCTGCGAAAGCAGCGCCGGATATTGCCACGTGCCACCTCCGGGAGGACCGGCGGGCTTGATGCGTGAGATCTGCGCCGCGCCATTCACGCCAGCACCGAGTTGGAGCAGAAGAGGCTCGCCATTCGAGTCGATGCCGAAAGAGCTGACGCCTTCCCAGATGCCGCCGGCACGACCGGTGGCGATTTGTTGGACGCCGATCTTGGCTTTCGTCACCGGATCGAATTCCAACGCGTAAACGTTCTGCGTGCCGTTGTCGGCGTAGAGGTATTTCCCTTGGAGGAACGGCATGGCCGTACCGCGGTAAACATGGCCGCCGATGATGCAGTTACCCGTGCCGTGGTTGTAATCGTGGATCGGTGCCCGGTCTGTTCCGATTAGCGGGCTCGGTACTGCGCTGAAGCCAGTGCCGGTCCCTTCCTTGTAGATCCACTGGAAGTTCAGGCCGGGGGCGTCCATCAGGTCGACCTCTTCCCAAGTGTTCGCACCCACGTCACCAATCCAGAAACCGCTCGCCGCATCGAAGCTCATGCGATGCGGCTCGCGCAGGCCGATGGCGTAGAATTCTTCCAGCACCGAGGCGGTCGCATTGTTGTGCGACTCCGCCCACGGGTTACTTTTAGGAACGTAGTAGTTCTGGCTGTAAGAACCGAGGCCCGCGGGCTGGCGGCGGATCGGACGGCTGATGGCACCGCCCTGCATGTCCACGTCCATGCGGAAGACGCCCGAGCGCGCCCGCTCGTTCAGCTTCTGCACGTCATTGACCGCATTGTTGCTTTCATCACCGCCGTCGCCGAAGGTCAGGTAGAGGAAGCCATCTGCGCCGAAGCACATGCCGCCACCTTCATGGCCCTTGGCCACATCGTGCAGGTGCAGCAGGATCTGCTCGCTCGATGGCGTGAAGGCCGTGCCATTCCACGTGAAGCGCGCGAGGCGATTGTAGAAGGGATGATTCTCGTCCGCCAACGCGTCCGGGCTGTCGTTGGAGTTCTGGACGTAGTAGACGTAGAGGTAGTCCTTGCCGATGCCTTGGCCGAACTGCGGATGGAAGGCCGTCGAGAAGAGGCCGCCGTGTTTGTGGGTGGGCGCGCCGACGTCCCAATTGATGTACCAGACGCGGTCGGTGATGTTCAGCACCTCGGTGCGCGTCGTGGTCGCATCGTTATCGGACAGCTTGAAGATGCGGCCGTCCATCTCCGCGACCATGATCTGGCCCGGTTGGCCGGGCCATGGCTTCGCATCGATCGGCGATTCCCAATTGAGTGAAGGAAAGGCCTTGGTCACCTGCACGCCGGTGGGCACCACGGAAAGCGTCGGCAGCACACCATTCGCGAATGGCGTGACCGGCTTCGGTCCACCGAAGCCACTAACGCCTTCGGCATGCGCGCGCAATGAGATCGCCGTGGTCGAGGGAAAGTCCGACGGCACGGTGGCCGCTGGATTCGTCCCGGCGCACCACTTCACTGCGCGGCACAGCGTTTCCTGGAACGCGGCGCAGCGCATCCCGGCGGGCTCGACGTCGCCGGGAAAGATGTGACCGTAGCTTGAGGCATAGACGCGGCCGGAGCCGTAGTTCGTCGTCCATTCGACCGGGAACTGCAGCAGCGACTCGGGATCCTTGGCGTAGGAGAGGACGGTCAGGTTGTTCGCGGGCCCGCGCGTGTAGCGCCAGATTTCCAGGTTCGCGGCCATCCATGAGGTGGGCAGCCCGGCGTGGATCGGATGATTGCCGAGACGCTTCACCAGCACGTTCACGTTCGCGCCGTGATTGGTGAAGGCATACGGTCCGGGCAGGTTCGGCTGATAGGTTTGAAGCTGCTCGCTGGGGCTGATCAGGATGGTCTTCCCGACATCCGCATTGTTCCACCGCAGGCCGAGCATCTCGTTGTAGGCCGGCCAATCGACGAATGCCGAGCAGGCTTCGTGGAAGGCGACGAAGCCGCCGCCGCCGCTTACGAAATTGGCGAAGTTCGTTTTCACCGCCGCCGGCCAGCTAGGTTCGCCACCGGCTGAATTGCTGTAGCCGGAGATCACCACCTTGTATGCGGAGAAGTTCGGCGACCACGTGGCCCAGCCGGGATCGCTGGCTGCGCCGGGCGTGATGCTGACATCGACGTCGAAAGAGCCATCGCGCGACAGGATCGCGGTCAGGATGTCCTTGCGGTGTTGCCAGTCGTGATTGCTCGCGCCTTCGATGAGCAATACTTTCGTTCGCTCGGCAAAAGCCGTGCTGACGAGCAACAATAACAGGGTGCTGAAAAGGATTCGGGGGGAAACCATGGCGAGTCCGGTGGGGGGGTCCGGGCGATTCCGGACGAGCCCGGAACACGATGGAATTTTTGCAAAAGCGATCCAATCACAACGCTACGGATGCGACTAGGGCTTTAAATTACGGATTTCCTAATGACCATCCGCGCGAACGCATGAGTTGAGGGCAGCATGAAGCGCGCCGACTCACGATTCCAGCGGCTGCTCTAGTATCCGGAGGCCCCGACGGCCCTAAACCCGCAGCGTGCCACGGAACGCTCGGGCCGCGTAGTAAGCCTGCGCGCCATTGTGATAAATGAAGACGCGACCGAAGCGCTTGTCGCCGAAGATGGCGCCGCCGAGTTTCCGGACTTCAGCAGGGGACTTGAGCCAGCTTGAGGTCTTCAGGTCGAATTCACCGAGCTTCTGCAGCTCGTGGTACTGTCCTTCTGTTAGAAGATCGATGCCCATGGCCTCTGCCATGTCGACGGCGCTGGTCTTCGGCTTGTGCTCCTTGCGGGAGTCCAGCGCCTCGCGGTCGTAGCAGGTGCTGGTGCGACCCTTGGGAGTTTCAGGCGAGCAGTCGAAGAAGAGATACTCGCCGGTCTTCTTGTCCTGGCCCACCACATCCGGTTCGCCGCCGGTCCGTTCCATTTCCCCGAGCGACCAGAGCTTGTCCGGATGGGCTTCCAGTTTTGCTTCAACGTCAGACCACTTGATGCCCTTGTGGCGGGTTGTGTGTTTCTCGAAGCGGGCCTTCAGAATGGCGAGAACGTCTTTCTGGTCTCCCGGCGACAACTTCTTCTTTGAGTCAGAACCTTTCATGGACGGTTTGTTAGAGATCACCTTTTCGCGAAGAGACGGGTCACGAGATGGCCTTTCCACAGCCACAATCCCGAGAGGGCGAGGGCGGGCACGAACACGTATCGGTACATCGGCAGGTATTGGGCGACTTCTTCGGGAGGGCCGTAGATGTAGCCGAGAATCGGAAAGCCGAAGAGGATGTGAATCCAGCGGAAGACGATGCGTTGGGTGCCGGGGCTCATGGTTGGTTTTCGTGGATTCCTTGGTTCGAGAGAACGGTGGAGAGCTTTTCCAACATCTGCCCCCAGCCGTACTGAGCTCCCCCGAAGGCCTGCTTGCCACCGGGCTGCGTGAGATCGAAGCCGGCGTGCTCAAAGAACAGGCGCGTGCCATTGCCCTCCGGCTGAAGCCGGAAGCTGACCCGCGTATCGATCACCGGCCCGGCGACCGACCAGGAGAAGACGAGCCAACTGGGCGGCTCGCATTCCAGCACCTCGCAGCGCACGGTCAGGCCCTCGAAGCCGATCTCGGGTTTCGGAGGAACTTGGAAGGTGAAGGGGTGGCCGACGCGTGGCTCGAAGTCATTGGGATACATCCAGTCGGCCAGAGCGGCGCTATTGGCAATGGCGTCCCAGACCTGTTGCTGTGACTGCGGAAGAAGAAGCTCCCGTTGGATCGTGTTGTTCGTCATGGCTCGCTCTTTTTGGAAAGGTGGTTCTGAAGACGCTGAAGGTGGTCATCCCAGAAGCGCTCATAGTGGGCGATCCAGTCGCGCACCGGGGCCAGCTTCTCCGGGACCAGGCGATAGCGGCGCTCGCGGCCGTGCTTCCGCTCGGTGACCAGCCCGGCGTCCAGCAGGACGCGGAGGTGCTGCGAAACCGCGGGTCGGCTCATCGAAAAGTGGGAAGCAATCACGCTGACCGAGCGCTCGTCATCCGTGAGCTGATCCAGCATCTCGCGCCGCGCCCGATGGCTGATCGCGTGGAACACGTCCGGCTCGAAATCTGAGGTGCTGACCATGGCGGGATAATGGGTAAGCTAATGCTTACGCGTCAAGTCAGAGAAACACGGATCTCGGATTTCGGCCGGGTTCCGTCGGACCCAAAGGATCACTCAGGCTAAAATTCGACCTCAAGGTCGGCCAAGGGATGCACCGGCAGCTTCACCAAGCCCGAATTGCCGATTGGCACCTTGGGATGGAGCAAGGCTCATCACTTTGTTCGGTGGGTCTCGCGTTCTCGCAGTCGCTCGATCATCTCGGCCATCATCCCGGAAGTAGTATGGCGGGCGACAGGTTCGTAGCCGATGACCCGGCCCACCTTGATCCCTGACGGTGTGTGGTGCAGCCACAGGGCTGCTCCCTCGCCCGGCCCACACCACAGGTGCTCCATGATGAACTCCCTGTCCGGAAATTGTGCGAAGAACCGCTGCTTCAATTCCGCTACGAGGTCCCGCCTATGTGGGCCCTCATCGTCGAAGCCGATGACCCGCTCGGCGGACATGCCGCTGGCGCCGTGCTGAACCACGAGCTTGGTGCCTATGCTTTCGCCGCACCAAACCCGCTCAATTTGAATGTCTTCTTCGCTGAAGAGCTGCATGCGACCCGATGATCGTGACTGGCTCGACGTTCGTAGCGAGCCAGCTTGGGCCATCAAAGCGTTTCACCTCTCAATCCCTGCCTTCAGCACGAACCACCCCGGATTCAGGTGCGCGAGCGGTCCGCGGAGTTGGTCGATGTCTGCGGCGGGGCCGTGGAATTCGAGGCGGAGGAGGTCCGACACGGTGAGCATTTGGGCCAGAATGGCGCCGATGTTTTCCAGATGGGCGAGCACACCGGCCGAGCCGACGTAGCCCTCGCGGCAGAAGACCTCGTCCTCATTCACGGTGAATTCGTAGAACAGGCAAAGTGGCTCGCTGCGGGTTTTCGCAACGAATTCGCGCATAAGGCATTCTGCCTGCTCACGCTTGCCGGCATGGACTTTGAAATACGGGTGGATGGTGACGAGGTTCTGGGGAAGGCTCATAAGTTAGGCCGAACTCTCGCGAAATCGCCCACCTCGGCAAGCCGGTTCGGTGGTGCCTTTTCGTCCCAGCTTCAGCCGCCGTTCCCGGGGTCCGGCATCCCCTTTCCCTGCCCGGGGGAAGCTTTTTGACATTTTTCCCCCCGCTCCTAACCTCCGCGCCGCGAGCGGGAGGAATGCCTTCATCGTGAACCTTTGTTCCTAGCCATCAGTCATTTGCACCCGGCGCCGCTAGATCTCTCCGTGAATTCCCTTCGATCGATTTAAGAACATGCACCTTTATCAGGACTATTTGGCGGAAATTGAGGAACGCAAAGCCGCAGGTTTGCATCCCAAACCCATCGATGGCGCCGAACTTCTGGCTGAGATCATCGCCCAGATCAAAGAACCCTCCAACGAGCATCGGAAACAGTCCCTCGATTTCCTGATCTACAACACCCTTCCTGGCACCACCAGCGCGGCCGGCGAGAAGGCCCGCTTCCTGGAGGAAATCATTCTTGGCAAATCGGTCGTGGAGGAGATTTCCCCCGCCTTCGCCTTCGAGCTGCTCTCCCACATGAAGGGCGGAGCGTCCATCCATACCCTTCTCAACCTCGCGTTCGGCGAAGATGCCGACATCGCCCGGCAAGCTGCCGAGGTTCTCAAGACCCAAGTCTACCTCTACGACGCTGATACCGCGCGCCTCAAAGCCGCCTACGAGGCAGGCAATCCAGTCGCGAAGGACATCCTTGAGAGCTACGCTGCCGCCGAGTTCTTCACCAAGCTCCCGGATGTTCCGGAGGAAGTTCAGGTCGTCACCTACATCGCGGCCGAGGGCGACATCTCAACCGACCTTCTTTCCCCCGGCAATCAGGCACACTCCCGCTCCGACCGCGAGCTGCACGGCAAGTGCCTGATCAACGCCGAAGCTCAGGAAACCATCAAAGCCCTGCAAAAGCTCCACCCCGACAAGAGCGTCATGCTCATCGCGGAAAAAGGCACCATGGGCGTGGGTTCCTCCCGCATGTCCGGCGTCAACAACGTCGCGCTCTGGACCGGCAAACAGGCCAGCAAGTACGTGCCCTTCGTGAACATCTTTCCGGTCGTGGCGGGCACCAACGGCATCTCTCCGATTTTCCTTACCACCGTCAGCGTCACTGGCGGCATCGGCCTTGATCTCAAGAACTGGGTCAAGAAGACCGACACTGAAGGCAAGGTCGTCAAAGACGCCAATGGCGAACCGATCTTGGAGCAGGCATACTCGGTCGAAACCGGAACCGTCCTCACCATCAACACCAAGGAGAAGAAGCTCTACGGCGATGGCAAGGTGCTGGCCGACATTTCCTCCGCTTTCACCCCGCAGAAACTTGAGTTCATCAAGGCGGGCGGCTCCTACGCCATCGTTTTCGGCAAGAAGCTCCAGACCTTCGCGGCCGAGACGCTGGGAATCGCCACCCCCACCGTCTTCGCTCCCGCCAAGGAAGTTTCCCATCAGGGACAGGGCCTCACCGCCGTCGAGAAAATCTTCAACCGCAACGCCGTCGGCACCACTCCCGGCCTGACCCTGCACGCCGGTTCCGACGTCCGTGTCAAAGTCAACATCGTCGGCTCGCAGGACACCACCGGCCTGATGACCTCGCAGGAGCTCGAGGCCATGGCCGCGACCGTCATCTCGCCCACGGTCGATGCCGCCTACCAATCCGGCTGCCATACCGCTTCCGTTTGGGATAAAAAGGCCCAGGCCAACATCCCCAAGCTGATGTCCTTCATGCAGGGCTTCGGGCTCATCACCGCCCGCGACCCGAAGGACGGCTATCACGCCATGACCGACGTCATCCACAAGGTCCTCAATGACATCACCGTGGACGACTGGGACATCATCATCGGCGGCGACTCCCACACCCGTATGTCCAAGGGTGTCGCCTTCGGCGCGGACTCCGGCACTGTCGCCCTTGCTCTCGCCACCGGCGAAGCGACCATGCCCATTCCCCAGTCCGTCAAGGTGACCTTCAAGGGCACTCTCAAGCCCTACATGGATTTCCGCGACGTCGTCCACGCCACCCAGGCGCAGATGCTGAAAAAATTCGGCGAGAACGTCTTCCAGGGCCGCGTCATCGAGGTTCACATCGGCACCCTACCCGCCGACCAAGCCTTCACCTTCACCGACTGGACCGCCGAGATGAAGGCCAAGGCGTCCATCTGCATTTCACAGCCCGAAACCCTCATCGAATCCCTGGAAACGGCCAAGAACCGCATCCAGATCATGATCGACAAGGGTATGGACAATGAAAACCAAGTCCTTCAGGGCCTGATCGACAAAGCCGACAAACGCATCGCTGAAATCCGGTCCGGGGAAAAGCCGCCTCTCGCTCCTGATGCCAATGCCAGGTATCACGCCGAGATGGTCGTCGACCTCGACATTATCGACGAGCCGATGATCGCCGACCCCGACGTCAACAACGAGGACGTCTCCAAGCGCTACACCCACGACGTCATCCGCGGACTCTCCTACTACGAAGGTAGTAAAGCGGTTGACCTCGGCTTCGTCGGCTCCTGCATGGTTCACAAGGGCGACCTCAAGATCGTCGCCAAGATGCTGAAGAACCTCGAGCAAGGCCAGGGCAAGGTGGAGTTCAACGCGCCGCTCGTGGTCGCCGCGCCGACTTACAACATCATCGACGAACTCAAGGCCGAAGGCGACTGGGACATCCTCCAGAAGTATTCCGGCTTCGAGTTCGACGACAACGCGCCCAAAACCGCCGCCCGCACCGAGTATCAGAACATGATGTATCTCGAGCGCCCCGGCTGTAACCTCTGCATGGGCAACCAGGAAAAGGCCGAAAAAGGCGACACGGTCATGGCCACCTCCACCCGCCTCTTCCAAGGCCGCGTCGTCGAAGACTCCGAGCGGAAGAAGGGCGAGTCCCTCCTCTCCTCCACCCCCGTCGTCGTCCTCTCCGCCATCCTCGGCCGCACTCCAAGCTTGAAAGAATACAAGACCGCGGTCGAAGGCATCGACCTCACCACCTTCGCCCCTCCGGTGAGGGAGTTGGTGGCCGCCTCCTAACGCAACGGACCGCGGGTCTTCAGCCCGCCCCGTGACATCGGCTCTCGGGCTCGGCAGCCCGGGAGTCTTCGGCCCGTACTTCGGGATGCCTCTGGAAGTTCATGAGCACTGTTGTATAGGTAGCTTCCCATGGACACGCTCCGCACGTTCAAAACAGGCTCCGGCACCGACGGCAAATTCTACTCGTTGCCCGCGCTGGCCGAACAAGGATTCCCGAATCTCTCCAAGCTGCCGGTGTCCATCCGGATCGTGCTCGAGTCCGTGCTGCGCTGTGTGGACGGCCGCAAGGTGTCTGAAAAAGACGTGGCGAACCTCGCCAACTACAACGCGAAGAACCCCGGCGACTACGAGATCCCGTTCACGGTCGCCCGCATCGTGCTCCAGGACTTCACCGGCGTGCCGCTTCTGGTGGACGTGGCTGCCATGCGCGATGCCGCCGTGAAGCGCGGTGCCGCCCCGGAGAAGATCGAGCCGCTGGTGCCCGTCGACCTCGTGGTTGACCACTCGGTGCAGGTCGACTTCGCGGGCTCGCAGTTCTCGCTCGACCGTAACATGGCGATCGAGTTCATCCGCAACCGCGAGCGCTACGAATTCCTCAAGTGGGGCCAGCAGGCTTTCGAGACCTTCTCGGTGGTGCCTCCGGGCATCGGCATCGTTCACCAAGTGAACCTTGAGTACCTCGCGAAGGGCGTGCTTTCGAAGGACGACGTCTATTACCCTGACACCCTCGTTGGCACCGACTCGCACACGACCATGATCAACGGCCTCGGCGTCGTTGGCTGGGGTGTCGGCGGCATCGAGGCGGAAGCCGGCATGCTCGGCCAGCCGGTGACCTTCCTCGTTCCGGAAGTCGTCGGTGTCTATCTGACCGGCGAGCTGAAGGAGGGCGTGACCGCGACCGACCTGACGCTGCGCATCACCCAGATGCTCCGGAAGCACGGAGTGGTCGGCAAGTTCGTCGAGTTCTTCGGACCCGGTGCGAAGGCACTCAGCTTGCCCGACCGCGCCACTATCGCCAACATGGCGCCCGAGTATGGCGCGACCATGGGCTTTTTCCCGGTTGATGAGGAAACCATCGCCTACATGCGCGGCACCGGCCGCTCCGAGGAGCTCTGCACCACGGTCGAGAACTACTACAAGGCCCAGGGCCTGTTCGGCATCCCTGACAAGGGCGAGTGCGAATACACGGACCTGCTCGAGCTCGACCTTTCCACCATCGTCCCGTCCGTTGCCGGTCCGAAGCGTCCGCAGGACCGCATCGATGTCACCGCGCTGCGTGAGACTTTCGACACGCTGTTCGCCGCTCCCGTTTCCGCCGGTGGCTTCGGTCTCGATGCCGCCCAGCGCGAGACCCGCGTGAAGCTGAGCATGCGTGAGAAGGCTGGCGTTTCGGTCGATTCGCTGCTCTCCACCGACGCCAACCACAAGTCCTTCGAAGGCGGCCCGCGCAACGAAACCGAGATGGTTTCCAATCGCCCGACGCCTGACCAGTTCGATCCCGATCTCTTCGAAGGTGGCCCGCAGGACATGGAGCTCGCGCACGGCTCGATCCTCATCGCCGCCATCACCTCCTGCACCAATACCAGCAACCCGAGCGTGATGATCGCCGCGGGCCTGGTGGCGAAGAAGGCGAATGCGCTCGGCATGACCGTTGCGCCGTATGTGAAGACCTCGCTGGCTCCCGGCTCGCGCGTCGTCACCGATTACTTCGAGGCGACCGGCCTGCAGGAGGAACTCGATCAGCTTGGTTTCCAAACCGTCGGCTACGGCTGCACCACGTGCATCGGCAACTCCGGTCCGCTGCATCCGTCAATCGAAGGTGCCATCACCGAGGGCAGTCTCGTCTGCGCCTCGGTGCTTTCCGGCAACCGTAACTTCGAGGCCCGCGTCCACGGCTCGATCAAGGCGAACTTCCTGATGAGCCCGCCGCTCGTGGTGGCTTACGCACTTGCCGGCCGCGTCGATATCGACCTGACCACCGAGCTGATCGGCAATGACAAGGAGGGCAATCCCGTCTTCCTCAAGGATCTCTGGCCGACCCATGAAGAGGTGAAGGAGCAACTCGCCGCGGCGCTCAAGCCCGCCGTCTATCAGAAGCTCTACGTCAACCTCGATTCCGCGAATCCGAAGTGGGGTGAGATCTCCGGCACCACCGGCGCGACCTACTCGTGGGATGAGAAGTCGACCTACATCCAGAGCCCGCCCTTCTTCGGAGGTGGCGCGACGGTTGTCGGCGACATTCTCAATGCCCGCCCGCTCGGCATCTTCGGCGACTCCGTTACCACCGACCACATTTCACCCGCTGGTTCGATCAAGGCGACTTCGCCGGCTGGCAAGTATCTCATCGAGAACGGCGTCGAGAAGGCTGAGTTCAACTCCTACGGTGCTCGCCGTGGCAACGACCGCGTGATGACTCGCGGCACCTTCGCCAACGTCCGCATCAAGAACCTGATGTGCCCTGGCGTTGAAGGTGGTTACACGCAGTATTTCGGTGACGCGGAAGTCTCCAGGCCCGACCAAGCAATCGAAGCAACGGAAGGCGCCAAGCCGACCTTCATCTACGACGCCTCGATGGCCTATCAGGGCGATGGCACCAAGCTGATCATCATCGGTGGCGAAGACTACGGCATGGGTTCGTCGCGTGACTGGGCTGCCAAGGGCACCCGCCTGCTCGGCGTCTCCGCGGTCATCACCAAGTCCTTCGAGCGCATCCACCGCAGCAACCTGATCGGCATGGGCGTGCTGCCCCTGAACTTCATCCATAAGGATGACTACGACCGCGTGAAGGGCCTGACCGGCGCGCGCTTCGACATTACCGGCATCTCCGGCGAGTTGAAGCCGATGCAGGACGCCCTGCTCGTCTGCCACCTGCCCGATCACTCGCGCATCGAGGTACCGCTCAAGGTCCGCCTCGATACTCCGGCGGAAGTGGACTACTATCTCGCCGGTGGCATCTTGCCCTACGTGCTGGACCAGATCCTTGCGTAAGGGATGCAAGCACCGGCGTTGTTTGTATCGCCGATTTTCAAAGGCCGCTTCTCAAGACGGGAAGCGGCCTTTGCTTTGGATCGCTTAAAACCGCGTGTAAACCATTCCGAAGTTAGACGAGCAGTTGCCCCAGAACTCCAGGATGGCGGCTAGGTACCGCTCCATCCAGATGAGCGACTGCACCTCGGATGAGTTCATGTCCGATTCGAGAAACCGCTCGTAGTCATGCAGCGATTTTGAAATCGAAATGGCGTTGACGAGACGTTTGATCGATTCGGTCTCGTCGGGTGGAAAAGCCAAGCCGTACCCATCCGGATCCCGGTAGCTCGCGACCGGAGGCTCCTCGAAGTAAGGAGAGAACTTCTCCACGAATGATCTCAAGCGCGACTGGTCTTCCGACGGGCTATCCGAGATGAACTGGCAATAGCGGGTCAGTTGCAGTGTAGCACTTTTCTCCCACCGGGTCCGGTTGGCATGGACGCCTTCGAGAAAAACATCGTGGTCACCGTTCAGAACCCTGCCGCCGTGTTTGTTGAAGGCTGCTTCGAATTGGTCCCAGCGGACGCGGTAGTGGAAATCGTGGGTTCCCATGGTTGGCGAAGTTCATGTGAGTCATCGTGGATTGCGCGTTGTTGCAAACCCAAACCATCAATGCTCAGGGGCATCCTGTGGAGTCCGCCCCCATTGTGAAGGATCGGTCACCTACGTGAAATTTCCTTGAAGCGGCCCTTTCCCCCTCGCGTCCCACGGGCATGAAGCAGAAGATCTATCCTCGTGTTTGGCCGTCGTTCACTGTTGCTTGTTCTGCTTCTGTTCGTGACGCTGGTTACTCCTGCGCAAGCATGGACATCGAAGGGAACGCCGGAGGCTTCGGCGCTCCTTAGCGTCAGGATCCAAATTCAGGTCTTCGAGTCCGAGAAGAAGCGGCTGCCGGAGTCGTGGAAGGAACTCGATGATTTTTCGGGGAAGTCGTTCGACCAATTGTATCCGGAAGCCCTTCCTACCATCCGTTATGAACTCTTCTCTCCTCCGCCCTCCCTCCGGCTTGGCGGACGATCGGTTCAAGTGATCGCGATGACCCGCAAGCCGATGTGGGAGACGACGCGGACAGGAACCATGGGTCGGACCCTCGCCCTCAAGGGACCGGGGCGCTATATCGTCCGTCGGACTGAGAATGGAAACTTCACCTCAGAGTGGTTTACGGAGACCGCCATCCAGCGCCTCTGGCCGAGCACGGGCCGGGCTCTCCCGGTTCCTGATGACGAGCCGGAGCGCCCGTGGGTGAAGTCCGCCCGCTGGCTGATCATCATGAAGCGCGTGGGTCTTGGCGCGGTGATGGTCCTTTCCGTGATATGGATCGTACGTCGTTTGCGAGGGGAACGGAAGGCCACCACCGAGCCGCTTGCAAATTGAATCGGAAAGTCTCTCCGACTCAGTCGGCATCCCTGTGAAGCCCGAAGGTCAATTCCGGGCTTTCGAGCTTTCGCTAGCGGCCTAACAGGCTCCCCACTTGTCACTGCGCCTTGATCAGCGCCACGGCATCAGCCGTGGCTTGGACCATTGCCTCGCGGGTCTTCGGCGGATTTGCCAATGGGGCGGGTGCGGTGAATGCCGAACCAAGCATCGACTTCGCATGGCCGATCTTCAGGGCGTAGTTGACGTTCTGATTGATCTCGAGCCCGCGTGCGGAGACCCCGCTGCCGAGGGTCGCGGAAACGATGCCTACGACTTTGCCGGTGCCATCCACGAGCGGGCTGCCGGAGTTGCCGGGCTGGATCGGCACGCTGATCTGGAAGTAGCGGCCATCATCGTTCGCGCCGGAAAGAGAACTCACGCTTCCTTCGTTGAACTTCGCGGAGCTTCCCTGCACTGACACCTGAGGGAAGCCCACGGTGAAGACCGGCTTGGCAAGGCCGACTCCTTTTTCTTCACCCAGCGGCAGCCATTTCGTGTTCGCGCTTTCCACTTTCAGCAGCGCGACGTCATTCGTTGCATCAAACTTGAGGACCTTCGCGGGAACGAAGCGGCCACCGACTTGGACCTCGATCTTGGTCCGGTTTTCGACGACGTGGTGATTCGTCAGCAGATGGCCGCTGGCGGTAATGAAGAAGCCGGTGCCAGTTGAGGTGCCTGTGGGTTTTTTCGAGGCCTCTGCCGCGGCACCGTGGCCTGCGGCGGTAAGTAGAGCGGATGAATCCGTGGTGAACGATGGGACGGTTCGCTCCGCGCCGTCCGTTCCGACGTAGCTGTACTTCCCCACCGCATAGACGTCCTTCTCGAACTTCATCCCATCGATGTAAGGCTTGGTATCACAGGACAGCCACGCGACTTCCACTGTGATGACCTCGGGAACGGTCTTGGTATTGAAGCCCTTGACGATTTTGGGCTTGCGGTGCGGTTGGAGCGTGGTGGGGCCGTCTTCCTGAACCGTGTAGGGGACCTTGATCTCCTTGGTCTTGCCAGTGGTGAAAACAGCAGGGGAAAGAAGCATGCCACCATCCTTCACTTGAAGGATGATTCCGGTCAGCTTGGTGATGCGGGATTTGAGGAAGTCCGCGCCTTGCTGGCGGGTCGTCGCTTCGGACTCCGCGACCGTGGCGTTCTTGCGGTGAAGCTCGGCATCCTCGGGGTTCAGACCCAGTTCCGCCACGAGTTCAGGGGGAAGGCGCTCGAAGGCGATCTTGGCGATCCCGCCCTTGTGCATGATTCGGATGCCATCGGGCTCCACCTTGCGGATGACCACGTCTTCATAATCCAGCAGCTTGTCGAACTTCCGCCCTTCCTGAGCAAAAGCAGCGGAAAAGGTGATCAGAGTGGCAAGCGCGCGCGGGAGAAGCGACTTCATGACCGTGAAAGATATCTCTATCCGGGGCCACAAGGTCAAGCCGTCAGCCGGATCGAGGAGGACGCGATCCCACGAGGAGCGCCCTGATCTTGGTCATGAACATCCGCCCGGATCGCGGGTGGCGGGTCACGCCGAAGAAACCAGTTCACAGAGGCACCGCGGCGGGGCTGGCCGCCGGTCATGCAGCCGTGCGCCAAGCTCTGGAGGCTGCCGGCATCCGCCGTCACTATCGGAACTACCCGGATCCGCGGCTCGCCGATTGGCAGGGTGCTTATTTCCCGGGCGTCTACGAGCGGCTCCAGAAGCTCAAGGCTGTGCTCGATCCAGAAGACCGCTTCCGACACCCGCAAAGTGTCCGGCTTCCGAAGATTTGAGGAATTCTTAAAAATTTCTCAGAATCTTTGAACGTCTGGAAAGCTGAAGGGTCTATGACCATGAAGACCGCGCACTGCGTCGGTTTTCATGTAAGGGTGAACAGCACAAATCAGCTTCCGCAGTCCATGGGTGTGGGCAGGAAATGATTCGGGCCGCCAAGGGTGGGACCTTGGCGGCC
>Ga0307406_10000342_pt1 | contig 27135 bp, 31 predicted proteins | sample 322Cmetagenome_3_FD_203706 | JGI IMG/M metagenome (GOLD analysis project Ga0307406, IMG submission 203706) | Maize rhizosphere microbial communities from greenhouse at UC Davis, California, United States - 322HYB-C-2 | ecosystem: Host-associated > Plants > Roots > Rhizosphere > Soil | place...
CAAGCGGTGCATGACATGCGCACGCCCCTGTCATCCCTGCTCACCACGGTGGCTGTACTTCGTCAGCTTCAGGCTACTTCGACCGTTCCGGCTCAATGGGAGCGGATGATCGATTTATTAGAGCGGCAGGTGCAGACGATTTCCGGACAATTAGTCCGCCTTCACGAGTCTCCCGAAAGCTATTTGAAGGTGGAGGAGAGTGCGGAGTAGGGGGGACGCAGCAAGTTGCAGGAGTCGCCTGCGAGCCTGTGCAAGTTGCGCGGGTTGGCCTCGTCGAAGGCCTGCTAGAGGATCTGATCGAGCGTGGTAACTCGTTTAGAAATAAGTGGTTCTTGAAGCTGGGGTGGGTGGGGCATCGCGTCTGCTCTCAGGGAGTTACCATGAGAATCATGCTCTACATCCTCGGCTCCTTGATCCTGTTGGGAGCGCTGTGTTACGCCGCCACCTTGATCGGAATTCCCTCGGTCTGGGTGGGAGTCATGGGAGCCGTTATCCTCGCCCTTGGCATCATGGGGGCCGCCCGCACCGGCGGATCCCGTTCCGGAGGCGGTGGAACGGTCATCAACAAAGTCGATTGAACGCCAACCCTGAACTACCATGAAAACCATAGTCAAATTCGCTTGCCTGTCGCTGGCAGCTCTCGCCTTCGGAAACTGCACCTACGTGGAACCTACCAGCGGCGAAAGCTCGTCAACGACGACTACGACCACTGAACACGACGGCTGGGGCAACTCGGTGACCACGGAAGAAACCACCATCTCTCGCTGAGCTTCGTCCGCCTTAGACCGGCGCTCCGCAGTTTGCTGCGGTGCGCCGTTTTTTTGTCAGTTACCGGCGTGGGGGATGCAGGCCTGGATGCGGGTGCCACGGTGCGGTGCGGCGTCGATGACCAAAGTGCCGCCAACGATGTCCAGGCGCTCCTGCATGCCGAGGAGCCCCAACCGTCGCTTGACTGTTCCGGGGTCGAAGCCGACGCCATTGTCGCGGACCGAGACGCAGACGGACTTGCCGACCCTCAAGTCGACCGAAACATGAGTCGCCAGGGCATGCCGTGCTACATTTGTTAGCGCTTCTTGGGTGACTCGATAGAGAGCGATTATTTGTTCGGGATTCATGTCCCGCGTCTCCCCGTCGGTCGCATGAAAGTCGGCGATCATGCCGGTCTTTTCGCTCCACTGGTGAACGTAGTTCTCGAGAGCGACCTCCAAGCCGAGTTCATCCAGTTCGGCGGGGCGCAGCTCCCACGATTGCCGGTGGGTGGCTCGGATCAATCCATCCACCACCTTGCGGAATTCCTCAAGATCGTTGCTTGCCTCTTCGTTGCCGTCTTGCAAGAGCTTCCGCTGGAAACCCTCCACGTGCATCAATACGGCCACCATGTGCTGGCCCAGATTGTCGTGAAGCTCGCGGGCGACGCGGGCGCGTTCCGCTTCCTGCGTGTGAACGATGCGCTCGAGAAGATCGCGCCGTTCTCGTTCGATCTTCTTTCGTTCATGGGCTTCGTCCTGGACCCGTGTCAGGGCCGTGGCAAGTTCTCGTGTCCGTTCTTTCACTCGTGACTCCAGAACATCCCGTGCCTGCCGGAGTTCCTCTTCGGTATGGATGCGTCGGGTGACGTCATTGAACAGGACCGCGACGTGATTGAGCGCAGGATCATCTACGCGAAACGCATAGACATCGTACCAGCAGTTGAATTGGTTCGCCTGCGCTACGAAGCGCTCGGGCTTGCCGGTCCGTGCGATACGGCCATAGGTCTTGAACCAGTGGGCCTCGTGATTCGGCGCGATCTCACTGATCGTTTGCCCGATAGCGTCGGTGATACCGGTAAGTCTCACGAACGACGGGTTCACTTGAAGGAACCGATAGTCGACTGGATAACCGGCTTCATCGTAGAGTATTTCGATGGTGCAGAAGCCTTCGTCGATGGAATCGAACAAGGTTCTATAGCGTCGCTCCGAATCGCGGAGAGCTTCCTCGGAGCCCACGCGCTCAATGAGGTCGGCGGCCTGCCTGGCGAGCAAATCGAGGAAGCGGAGTTCCCGTTCGTCCGGCTGATAGTGCCGTTTCCAGTGGGTCGACAGGATGCCCACCGGCCGTCCGGAGCGGGTGACCAACGGAGTCGATTGGGCGCGCAGGTAACCGGCCTCAAGGTGCCAGCGTAGATCTCCCTTCGGATCTTCCGCGGCAGGGTTGTTGAAATCGACGAAGATCCGGGTCCCCGATGAAAGGGCGGCGCCACAAGATGTAAAGGACCCGGCATCGACGCGCCGGAAACGAACGATCGCATCGTCCGGAAAGCCATGCGCGGAGTGGAGGACAAGTTCGTTGGTCTCGGAATCGATGACTTGGAGCGTTCCTCCCTCGGCGTTCATCAATTTACGGGCCGTGGTGTTCACCTCGTCATAGATCGCTTGGATCTCGGTCTCCGGGACCATCCGCGTTGCCAGATCGGTCAGCATCTGGGTATCCGCAAGATCAGCCGCCATGGCTTCCGCGACCTCCGCCCGCTCCGTGGCGATCTGGGCGTCCTGATCGCGGCGCGCCTGTTCCAGTTGGCGGTGATGGATCAGATCGGCCGCCTGCCGAGCGAGCAGATCGAGGAACCGCAGCTCCCGCTCGGCGGGACGGTGATGCTTGGTCCAGTGAGTGGTGATCATCCCGATCAGGATGCCGGCCCGGTTGACCAGCGGTGTCGATTGCGCTGACCGGTAGCCCGCCGCGAGCAGCAGGCCGAATGCGGGATTCGACTCTCCGGGCGCATCGAAATCGACGAACGCGCGTTGATTCGAAGCCAAGGCAAGACCACAGGAGGTAGGTGAATTTGAATTTACCCTCCGAAAGCGGGTGGTGAGATCCTCGTTGAAACCCTTTGCGGCGAGCACGGAAAGGTCGCTACTTTCGGGATCAAGAATTTGCACCACACCTGCATCGGCACGGGTCAGGATGATTGCAGTCGCCAGGATCTCCTGATAGATGGCGGCAATGTTGTCTTCGTCGACCAACCGGGTGCCGAGCTCCAATAGCAGGCGGGTGTCTTCGAGATCCGCAGCCATCGCCCGGCGCGACGTGACGAGGGCCGAAGGCGAGAGGTCGGATGATTGCGGGGTGCTGGACATGGCTCGGGGCTGGGGAAGATTCCCGGACGGCGCACTGGGGCGCGAGGCCGAGGCTTTTCCCACCGGAAGGAGATCGTGCTTTCCCCGTCCAGAATCAAGAATCAATCCGAAGAGGTTATGATGAAGGAAGTGTCAGGCGACCTGTGGATTCTGCGCTACCCGCTGAAGATTCTAGGCACTTCGCACGGTCGCACGGTGACTGTGATCCGACTCTCCTCCGGCAAGCTGGTGATCCACTCGATGGCACCATTTTCGCCCGACGATCTCAATGCGATCCGCCGTGTCGGGGACCCCGCGTGGTTGGTGGAGGCGATGCTCTTGCACGACACCTATGCGAAGCATGGACGGGAACTCTTTCCCGAGCTGCCCTTCCTCGGTCCTCCCGGCTTCGACAAGGTGGTAGGCTTCAACACCTCACCCCTCCTACCCACTCCGCCGGAATGGGATGGGGAACTGAAGGTGATCCGCCTCAAGGGTGCGCCGAAGCTGGAAGAACATGCCTTTCTCCACGTGCCATCGCGGACGCTCATCATCGCAGACCTCGTCTTCAATTTCAGGCCGGACGAAAGCCCGTGGAACCGCTTTTTCCACCGCCACGTGGCGGGGCTGAAGCGCTATCCCGGAATGAGCCGGATCTTCCGCTGGTGCATCACCGACAAGGCGGCGTTCCGCGAGTCCGTCGCGGAGCTGATGGCCTGGGACTTCGATCGCATCATTCCCGGTCACGGGCGCGTGATCGAAACCGAGGGCAGGGGCAAGCTGGCGCACGCGCTCGGCGACGCCGGGTTGGCGTGAGCCAAACTCACGTGCAACCGCGCATCAGGAACAAGATCAGCAGGATCGGAATCGGCACGCCAAGCAGCCAGAGAAAGATCCAGCCGATCTTGCCGGGAGCGGTTTTGAGTCGCGTTTTGGGTTCATGGTTTTTCATACCCATGCTTCCTCGCATTCCGCGTGCCGGAAAGGTGACCGCAAAGGGCCTATCTAACAAATCGAGGGAGTCCCTTGCAAATCCTCGAAAGCGATCGAACTGTTAGCAATCGGGATAGGATTTCCTCTCCCCGAAAAAATGAGCGTTCCCCATGGCCGATTCGCCGGGGAACGCTTCTTTTTATGTCCGGTTGCGTACGAGGCATTGCAAGGTGCAGAAGCGACGGGCAATCAGCAGAGCAGCAATTGTCTCCGCTTCAAAGGAACGCCCGAGCACCGCATTTCCTATCCGAAACTCATTCGGGTTTGCGCGGGCGTCCGTTTCTCTCAGTCTCGGGATCACGCGAGCCGAGGGTCTGATCACTGCCCGGTGGTGGAACGGATACGTCCTTTTCCGCTGGGAAGGCATCGGTGGCAGGATCGGGAAGAGGCTGCCGGTCGGCGGCCACCTTTCTGCCGGAAGTGAATCGCGGTTTCTCTGCCATCCTCCACCTTCGTCGCATTCGGCAGGGAATGCAACGAAAGGAAGATCGTGGCGGCACGGAGTCTGCGAAGGATAATTTCATGACTACCGTTGAAGATCTTGAGGCCAGGCAAGCGGTCGCGAAGATGCGCGAGATCGTTCTTTCGGCACCCACGTGCTTCTTTGCATCGGGATTATCGCGGATGCCATTTCACTTGTGCCCGATGTATGCCCAGGACGTGGACCGCGGAGGCGGGATCTGGTTCTTCAGCGGCGCGGACAGCGTTCATAACGAACTTCTCGAGAAGGATGCGCGCGTGGAACTGATGTTTTCCAATAATGGCAAGCACGAGTATCTGGCGGTCTTCGGTCACGCCGAGATCAGCCGGGACATCGACAAGATCGACGAGCTGTGGGGAACAATGGTCAAGGCGTGGTTCCCCGGAGGAAAGGATGATCCCAACCTTACCTTGATCCGCGTCGAGCCGGAGAAGGTTCACTACTGGGATACCCGCGAGAACAAGCTGGTGGCGTTGGGCAAGATCCTGCTCAGCGCGGTGACGGGGCGGGCTCTGGAGGCCGGGGTGGAAGGCGACCTGCATCCTTGAGCTTTTCCCGGGCGGTTCCGGTTGTTAGTAACCGGTAATGATGGCGGCAAAGACTTCAGAACCGCGCGAGGCGCGATGGCCGGAGGTGATGCCCCGGCCAGAGTTCAGGATCACCGTGATTTACCTGTTGGTCGCAGGACTCTGGGTGGTGCTGTCGGATCAGGTCGTTCGCGTCGCCCTGCCGGATGCTTCCCCTTCCGTGCAGACCTTGAAGGGGCTGAATTTCGTCCTGACCACGTCGCTGCTGCTTTTCTTCGTGCTGCGCCGCGCCTATCGCGGCTGGCGGGATGCGGAGCGCCGCAATCGTGACCTCATCCTCGAGATCAGCGATTGTTTCCGGCTGCTCTCCGCACGCTCGGAACGATTGCGGGAGGAGGAGAGAACCCGGCTCTCCCGCGAGCTGCACGATCAGCTTGGCCAAGCGCTCACCAGCCTGACGATGGATCTCCGCTGGGTGGAGGGGCGCTTGGAACGATTGGAAGATCACGGCGTGAATCCGCTGATCGACCGGCTGGTCGAGGCTGAGGAGCAGCTGAGCCAGTTGCTCACGGGCGTACAGTCGATTGCGGCTGACCTGCGGCCAGACGCCTTGGACCGTCTTGGGCTGCAGGACGCGCTGGTGCAGGAGGCGAAGCGCTTTCAGGAAAGGACCGGCATTGCCGTGGCGGTGGATGCTGCGGGATTGCCCGACGACATTCCGCCGGCCGTAGCCACCGCAACGTATCGGATTTTTCAAGAAGCGATGACCAACGTGCTCCGCCACGCCGGCGCCACCAAGGTGACGGTGCGGTGCGCGGCGGATGGGTCCAAGCTCCGGCTGAAGGTTGCTGACAATGGCAAGGGCATGCCTCCGGCAGTGGAGTGGGGGAGGCAGGCGATCGGCTTGCTTGGCATGCGTGAACGAGCGGAATTGTGCAACGGCACTTTTGGTGTTTCGTCTTCTGAAGGCGGAGGCACTGAAGTTTTCGCCGTGATGCCATGGAAACAGGCATGAACTTCCTGATTGTCGACGACCATGAACTGGTTCGTCGCGGCTTGCGCGGGCTGTTGCTCGACGAGTATCCGGCTGCACGGATTGCTGAAGCGGGTTCGGCCCGCGAAGCACTCGAGATCGCGGACGGTGTCGACTACTGTCTTGCTTTGGTGGACATCAACCTCCCAGGACGCGATGGCCTGGAACTGCTGCGGGACCTGAAGCGATTGTACCCCTCACTGCCGGTCCTGGTGGTGAGTGCGCACACCGAGGAGGAATTCGCCATCCGCGCGCTCAAGCTCGGCGCGGCCGGCTACGTTTCGAAACAGAGCGCGTCCGATGTTCTCGTGTCCGCTGTGAAGAAAGTATTGGGCGGAGGCCGGCATATCAGTCCCATCGTGGCGGAGCGATTGGCGCGGGCCGTCTCCGAAGGCTGGGAGGGCCAGCCCCACGAAACGCTGTCCCACCGGGAGCTTCAGGTGCTCAAGAAGATTGCGGAAGGTCGATCGATCAAGGAGATCGCAGCGGAACTGACCCTGAGTGAGAAGACCATCGCCACCTATCGAAGCCGGATTTCCGATAAGCTGCAGCTGTCCAGCAATGTCGAGCTGACCCGCTACGCGATGCTGCATCATTTGGCTGGTTAGATTCTTGTCGGTAAAATTACCGACAATCGAATCAGCAAGAGCACCCCTGTCGGGTACGCGATCTCTCGGCATTGTGGCGCATGCCTTTTATTAGAACCCAACTTCTCATTTGGCTTGGACGTTTACCATTCCTAGCCATTGCCGCGTCTCCATTCGTCGCTTCAGCCGCGATCATTCCTTCCACGGGTGCTTCCCTGGAGTGGAACACCAATCCGGAAGCCGACGTGGTGGGCTACAAGGTTTACTTCGGGACGGAGAGCCAGAACTACACTTCGGTGATCGACGTGGTCGGCACCACCAAAATGCAGCTTCCGGCGGTTAGCTTGGGTTCCACCTACTACCTCGCGGTGAGCGCTTACAACGCCACTGGGGAGGAAAGTCCCCGGTCGGCAGAGCTAAAGGTCTTGGCGGACGTGCCCGCACCGGTGGCGGACACCTCAATGAGCTTCAGCGCGCCCGGCCATGGTCAGCTTCAGTGGCGTTATCCACAGTCGGATGTTCCGTCCGCAGACAAGTTCACCGTTTATGCTAGCGAGGATCTCAAGACGTGGCAGCCAGCGGGAACAGTCGCGGCCTCCGCTTCATCAAGTTCCGATGCGAACTGGCTTTACTTCCAGTTCCCCTATGCTGCGGACAAGAAGCAGATGTTCTTCAAGGTGGGATCCTCGAACGCTTTCGGGGAGTTCCGCTAAGCCAAGGTAGCGTGTGTGCCCCGGAGGCCGCGGTGACGCGGTCTCCGGGGATCGCGTGAGTCCATTTTTTAAACCGCGGCCTTGTTGACGCCGTCGGCAAAGAGACCGCCGGTGGCGATCTTGGTGAGCTTCTTGTCGGCCGCGCCTTCTTCCTCGATCGATTGGTCGAGCAGGTCCACGTCTTCGTTGAAGCCTAGTACTTCCGCGAACGCCTTGGCGGCACCGTAGCCGGCGATTTCATAGTGCTCCACGCGATTGCCGCAGGCGATGATGGCGGCGTCCCGCACTTCGCCCGCATCCACCGAGAGCGCGTGATTGGAGGCTTCCTTGACGAGGCCACGCATCGCTTCGCAGGTCGTTCCTTCAGGGGCGACGCCATGCCGGCTGCAGATGCTCGCCAGCCGCTCGCGTTGTTTGCGGGTTTCGGCCAGGTGACCGGAGAGTGCATTCTTCAAGTCGTCGTTGCTGGCCGCATCGCGCAGTTCAGGCAAGGCGTCGATCAACTGGGTTTCCGCGCTGTAGAGGTCGCGGATTTGATCGTAATACAGATCTTCAAGGTTGCTGATCATTGTCGTGTATGGTTCGGGTTAAGGGCGGCCAATGCCGTCCTTGCGGGTGTTTCGCAACTGGCGTGCCGCACCACTTCGCTCGGAGAATTCGCGATGGCAGCGGCTTGGCTTTCCTTCGATGGTTGCAGCCTGCGTTCCGGGCTCGCGAAATGCACAGCCTTGCGTGAGTGGAAGGGCTGTTAGATGTCAGCCGGCGATGGTTTCCAGATCGCGGCGACTTTCTTCCGCTGTTCTGCAGCATGGGAAGCTGTCGGACATCCGGGCAAGCAGCAGATCAATGCGTGCGGCGTGACGGGGATGGCCCAAGCGGTGCGCCAACTCCCGGGCGATACGATAGCCATTGATAAGCTGGCGATGCATCCGGGCACACATTCCCAAGGCCAGGAAGCGGCGCTCGGAATTGCCTCGGGCTTGCAGCAACTCTCCGAGTTCTCCCTCGGCAATGGCAGCCGATGTCGTTTCCGGTGAGACGGAGGACAGAAGCAGTCGCAAGCAATCCTCGCGTTGCCGTGAGTCGCTCTCGATTCCGCCGAGGTAGCTTTGTAGCGACGGAAGGAGGAGCTGGAGCTCGTTGAGAAAGGACAGGAACTGGGTCTCGGTGGCTTGGAGGGCGGCGAGTTGCAGCCTGTAGTGAGGATGTAGGGGGTGTTTCATTGCCAAGGGATCGCCCTCCTTTCGCAAGCTTCATGCCGGTGACATGGAACGCAAGAGGCCTTGTGCTGCCAATGATGGCGGCTTTTTCGCGATCCGGTGAATCCCACCGCCCCGAATCAATTGCACGGACGCGCATTGCAGCAGGCAATCCGGTTCGAGAAATCCTGCAAGGCAGCAGACCCGAAACAATTTGACCGAATAGTCAGTTCTCAATACACCCTTCTCAATGCACAGGATTTTTGTCGTCGATGATCACCCCATGTTGCGCGGGGGATTGCGACACTCGATCGGTGCGGAGCCCGAGTGGACGGTCTGCGGAGAAGCAGCCACAGCAGCGGACGCCCTGACCTCGATTCCGCAGGTCCAGCCCGACTTGGTGATCATGGACATCACGCTGCCGGACAAGAGCGGCTTGGAGTTGATCAAGGATCTCCAGGCATTGTGTCCGCAGATTCCAGTGCTGGTGTTTTCCATGCACGACGAAATGCTCTATGCGGAGCGAGTGATCCGAGCCGGCGGCCGCGGTTACCTGATGAAGGGCTCGTCCACCGATCAGTTCCTCAGGGCCATGACCGAGGTGCTGCGCGGTTCGCTCTTCCTCAGCGAGCGTGTTGCCGGACAGATCCTCAATCGTCTTGGACGGGGGAATTCCCGGTCGGGGCTTTCCAGTCTCACCGATCGTGAGTTGGAGGTCTTCGAACTCATTGGCCGCGGCGTGCCCATACCACAAATCGGCGAAACCCTTCACATCAGTCCGCGAACGGTGGATGCCCATCGAACGAACATTCGCTTGAAGCTAGGTCTTCCCGACGCTGCTGCGGTGATGCGTGAAGCGGTCGTTTGGGTAGAGATGGGAGGCTCGGCGAAACGGACCGTTCCATAGGAAGTTGCCAAGGCGTAATGCAAGGTCGCGGCGACCATTTGCATGAATGTCAACACACCGGTGCGTTGATCAGGGCGGTGAAGGTCCCGTAGCTACAGGGATAAAGCGAACTAAAGTAGCACGGCACATGACCCGCTAGTAGGGTGGTCCATGAATGCGGACCAGAAGCCGGAGAAGGATCCGGACAAAGAGGGACTGGCGGCAGACCCAGAGGGGAAGGATTTCGGGACATCCTTTGGCGCGGCCCACGGTGCGATCGCCGGAGGAGTCATCGGGTCGCTAGCGGGTCCGGGAGGAACGGTGGCTGGCGCGCTCATCGGTGCCGGTGCTGGCGCTGCCATCGGCCACGCGGTGGGCGCGGGAGCGAACAATGATGAGAGCTACTGGCGCGAGAATCTTCAGCACCAGCCTTTCTTCGATCGGACCTATAACTACGACGACTTCGCCACTGCGTTACGACTCGGTGGCGAGGGCCGGCGCACATCAGAGGGGAGGAGCTTTGAGGACAGCGAGGATCGGTTGCGTGAGCAATGGGAGGAAACGAAGGGACTTTCCCGCCTCAAATGGGAGCAGGCCAAACTCGCTGCCCGTGCAGCTTGGGAACGGACCGCACGCGAATAACCCCATCGATTGAACTATCCGGATCTTTTCTGTTTCCATATCATGAACACACTTTCACGCATCGCCTTCCTAGGAGGTTACGTTCCCCGCAAATGCGGCATTGCCACCTTCACTCACGATCTCTTCCGTGCGGTCAACGCCGGATCCCCTGGCTCCGAAGCATGGGTCGCTGCTGTTACCGATCAAGCCGACGGCTACGACTATCCGCCGGAGGTCCGCTTGAAATTGGATGAGGGGGATCCCGACTCGTACAGGCACGCCGCCCGTCATCTCAATTTCACCAGACCGGATGTGCTCTGCGTTCAGCACGAGTTCGGCATTTATGGCGGTCCCGCGGGCAGCCACTTGCTGACCCTGCTGAAGGAGGTCAATGCGCCGGTGGTGACCACGCTTCACACGATTCTGGCCAAGCCGAACATCGATCAACGACGAGTGATGGACGAGCTCATCCGCCGCAGCGCCCGGCTGGTGGTGATGGCGGGCCGTGGCGCGAAGATCCTGCAAGAGGTCTATGAAGTGGATGCTCAGAAGATTGACGTGATTCCCCACGGAATTCCCGATGTGCCGTTCGGCGGTGGAGAGGAGGCGAAAAAGAAGCTGGGCTACGAGGGCAAGCGAATCCTGCTTACCTTCGGTCTGCTAGGTCCGGGGAAGGGAATCGAATACGCGATCCGCGCCATGCCTGCCATTGTCGAGCAGGTGCCGGATGCCGTGTATGTGATCCTGGGTGCCACTCATCCGCATCTGGTGGCGAGGGAAGGGGAGCGATACCGGCTCGGCCTTGAAGCCCTTGCCGAGGAATGTGGCGTCTCGGATCATGTGGCCTTCGAAAACCGCTTCGTTTCGCCCGAGGATCTCGAGCGCTTCATGGCAGCGGCGGATATCTACCTCACTCCCTATCCAAACGAGGCGCAAATCACCTCGGGTACCTTGGCAAGAGCTTTCGGTGCTGGCAAAGCGGTGGTGTCGACGCCCTACTGGCATGCTCAGGAATTGCTGGCAGACGGTGCCGGGGTGCTCGTGCCGGCGGGCGATGCGGAGGCGATTTCTCGCGAGGTCTGCCAGCTCATGGGAGATCCGGAGCGCATGGATGCCATGTGCCGGAAGGCCTATCAAGACGGCAGGGCGATGATTTGGCCGGCCGTCGCACAGCGCTATCTGGAGTCATTTGCGAAAGCTGGAACCCGGGACGTTCCCTCGATCGACCATTCCTTTCGCACTCCCTTGCCACCGGTCGTGCGCCTTGAGCACGTCGAGCGGATGAGTGACGGCACAGGTATCTTCCAGCACGCGACCTACAACGTGCCGAACTTCCACGAAGGCTATTGCACCGACGACAATGCCCGTTCTTTCCTGCTCTGTCTCCAACTTGATCGCACCGGCGTCGCGGCACCAGAGAATGTGCAGCGTTTGGCGACGACTTACCTGGCCTTCCTCGCGGCCGCTTTCAATCCATCAAACGGCCGTTTCCGGAATTTCATGAGCCATGGCAGGGTATGGTTGGAGGAAGCAGGCAGTGAAGACAGCCACGGTCGCGCTCTATGGGCCTTGGGAACCGGATGCAGCCGGACCCGCAATGACGGTCATCGCATGCTCTGCTTGCATGTCTTCCAACAGGCAGTGCTAGCAGTGGAGAGCTTCACCTCTCCTCGCGCGTGGTCCTTCGCCATGCTCGGCATCCATGAGTACCTGAAGGCGTTCCCCGGGGACCTCGGAATGCACCGCTTGCTCCAGTCATTGGGGCATCGCCTGATGACGCTGTGGAAACGCTACTCGCGCCGCGACTGGCGTTGGTTTGAGGACATTCTTGCCTATGACAATGCCCGCATTGCCCAGGCTCTCATCGTCAGCGGCAGCCGCATGCCCGGGAGCGAGAACCTGAAGGTGGGCCTGGAATCCTTGGAATGGCTGGCGGAGATCCAGACCGCGAGCGCGGGTCATTTCCGGCCGATCGGGAGCGAGGGCTTCTATCCGCGCAAGGGCGAGAGGGCTGATTACGACCAGCAGCCCGTGGAGGCCCAGGCCATGGTCTCCGCATGCCTTGAGGCGTGGCGGGTGACGTCCCGACCGGTGTGGCTCAAGGAAGCGCGGCGGGCGTTCGACTGGTTCCTCGGTGGCAATGATCTCGGGCTGCCATTGTTCGATGCTGCGACTGGAGGATGCTGCGATGGATTGCAACCGACGCGCTTGAACGCGAACCAAGGGGCGGAGTCCTCGCTGGCTTTCTCGCTGTCTCTAGCGGAAATGCTGGCGGCAGAGGCGACTTCGGCGGAGACTGTCAAACAGATCGCATGAAGAAGGTGAAGCTGCAGCGTCATGAAGCGACTCTTTTGCCAGAGAGCAATCGGGTGATCATCCGCCCTTTCATCCCGGCGGACGGACACAGGGTCACCACCATCATCGCGCGCGCCCTCGCGCTCACCGAGGAGGAGGTTGAGCAGGAGTTGGCGAGTGTGAAAGAGGAGTTCGACGGGCGTCATTTCGACATCGATTCGGTGCTATACTCTCACTTTGAAAAAGTCGCACCGAGGCTCTTCACCCAGCGCACTTTGTCGCGTTCGCGGCAGTTGTTGATCGGTGCTTTGTTCTCCGGCGAGTATGCCTTGGAGTCCGCCGCACTCTTCAATCCGTCGATCGTGCCTCATCCCGACCAGGACGGCGTTCCCGAGGGCGGGCTGCGCTTCATCATGAGCCTGCGTGCGACAGGCGAGGGGCATATTTCTTCGATCGAGTTCCGCAGCGGCATGATCCTCGTGGACGGGAGCATTCACCTGGACCCGGTATCGAGATTCGTGACCGTGCCGGAGCTCTTGCCGAATCCAACGTATAGCAAGGATAGCTTTGTCATGAAGCTCCACGAAATGGGCTTCGACAATGAGTGGACGCCGGGAGTGATGGAAGAACTCGGTGAGGACTTCAGCCGCGAGGATCTGGGGAAAAGCGTCCGCCTGATGAAGAAACGCAACCGGAATGGCTCCCGTGACTTATCCCGCACGCTTGAGTGCATCCAGTGGCTCGCGGATTCGAACTACGAGCTGCGCTTTCCCGAAAATCTCGCGGTGAGCGAGCGGATTATCTTTCCCGTCTCAGCGAACGAGAGCAACGGCATCGAGGATGCGCGCTTCGTGCGATTCACCTGCGACGACGGGTCCGTTATCTACTACGCCACCTACACCGCCTACAATGGCAGGGCGATTCTGCCCCAGTTGATCGAGACGAAAGACTTCCTGCATTTTCGTGTCCTGACCTTGAATGGTGCGGCGGTGCAGAACAAGGGGATGGCGCTCTTTCCCCGCTGCATCGACGGGCAATACGCGATGTTGTCGCGGCAAGACGACGAGAACCTGCTCATCATGTTCTCAGCGGATCCCCATTTCTGGAGCGACCCGCAAGTTCTTCTTCGCCCCGCGGAAATGTGGGAGGGGGTGAAAATCGGCAACTGCGGTTCACCGATCGAAACCGAGGAAGGTTGGCTCGTCCTTACCCACGGCGTGGGACCCATGCGAAAATACTGCATCGGAGCTGCCTTGTTAGATTTGAACGATCCAACCAAGGTACTCGGACGATTGAAGAGGCCACTTCTCTCTCCGGAGGGGAATGAACGAGAAGGCTACGTTCCCAATGTGGTTTATAGCTGCGGAGCGCTTATCCATGGTCGGCGTCTGGTGCTGCCTTACGCAATGAGCGACAAGGCCTCCGCGATCACGACGGTAGATCTGGACGAACTGCTGGCGGCCCTCAAGGAATAGATCTCCTTGGATCCGGACGGCGCAAATCCGGACGCGGCAAGCGACTGGATACAAGGGTGGCCAGTAGGTGCAAATCGACGAATGGATCGGTGCAGTTTGCCCAGCCACGCGGCTCATGCATTTTCTCGCTCCATTGTCGTATCTCTCTGTTGCGGAAGAGGTCACCGGTTCGGCGGACGGATCTGCCCGCGATCTGCTGCATCCCTGTCAAAGGAGGTATCCCCATGACAACGACCGCCAAATCCATTTCAGCGATCGCCGCCGCATTGATCTTGGGTGCAGGACTGGCGCAAAACGAACCCGTGCGACCGGTGACGCCCAAGGAACAGCCGAAGGATGTCTTGGAAGTCATTGCGGCAAGACCGGATCTATCACTCTTCGCCGAAGCTATCAAAGCTTCCGGGGTGGAGATGACCCTGCGGAGGAATGGCCCATGGACCGTGCTCGCGCCGACCAATGATGCGTTTCGAGCTCTGCCGGAAGGCACCATGACCGAGTTGTCGAAGCAGGAAAGCCGCGGCGCGCTTGCTGACCTGATCGAGTACCATGTCATCCGTGGGAAAATGCCGACGTCGGAAATTTCCACGGCGGACGTCGCCACCCTCCAAGGCAGTCGTGTGGTGCTCAAAGCCGCCGAAGGCATCGTGTGGGTGGGTCGAGGCGAGGTGCTGGTCGGGGACTTGGAAGCGACCAATGGCGTGGTCCATGTGATCAACATGGTGCTTGAGCCTAATGGTGAGTGAGCCGGCGATGGCGTGGATTCTGTTGGAGGGGATTTCGAATCAACTCCACCGAATGCCATGAAATCGACCACCCTTTTTATCGCGTCCGCCGTCACCCTTTGCGGCTTCGCCATGATGGGCCTCCAAGGCCAGACGCCCACCACTCCGAATCCGGCGCCTGCAAAGGTGGACCTACCCTTGGGCCGGAAATGCATTGTGTCGGTGGATCCCCGGGCATCGCGCGCAGGCCTTCCCGCTACCGAAAACCAAGCTTCAGGATTCGAAGCGGACGGCACCGCGAAGGGTCAGTTGATCCTCCTTTCCGACGATTGGTGTGTGTTGAAGGACGGGACCGCTGAAAATTGGATTCCAACCGACAAAGTGCTCATGATCCGGGCCTCGGAGTGATAGGGCAAAACGCCCGGCGTGCCCTTGGGGATAAAAGCAATTTGCACAGGTTGCAGTGAATGCTTGAATCTCTAAGGTGAAATGCGCTTCTTTTGATGGTGATTTTCGAACGAAAAGGGAACACCATGACCATCGTGCAAGCGGAGCAGACGCAAGTCACCCTACCTAAAGGCAGCCTGCGGATCCTCGTAGTGGACGACGGCAAGAACGCCGCGGACATCCTCGCGATGTTTTTCGAGATGGAAGGCCACGTGGTGCAGGTTGCGTACGACGGCCTCATGGCGGTGGAAATCGCGGAACGATTCCGACCGCAGCTTATCGTGATGGACATCGGGATGCCCCAGATGGACGGCCTCGAGGCCTCGCGGCGGATTCGCCGGCAGGCTCAGGGCAAGGAGATCATCATCATCGCGCTGAGTGGCCTCGATCAGGATGACGACAAGCGCTCCTGCGCAGAGGCGGGTATCAATCATCACATGGCCAAACCGGTCCGGCCGGACGACCTGCGGGCCGTCATTCGTGATTTTCAAGAGGGGGCTTGCTGATCACGAGGCGGACCCGAGAAGCGCGCGACGAAGCGATTCTGAATCGGCGGGCTTTACCAAGTGCTGGTCAAAGCCGGCAGCCCGCGTTCTTTCCCGGTCACCGTCCTGCCCCCAGCCGGTGAGGGCCACAAGGCGGATCGATTCGCTGCCCGGTTGGGCGCGCATTCTCTTGGCTGCTTCCCAGCCATCCATCACCGGCATGCCGAGGTCCATGAAGACCACGTGGGGACGGAAGGCAGGGGCGATGTCCAGCGCGACTTGGCCGTTTTCGGCGGTTGCCACCTCGTGACCCATGAGGCTCACAGCCATGGCGAGGGTTTTGGCGGCGTCGGCATTGTCGTCCACGATGAGCACCCGCTTCACCGATCCATCGTAGCCATCGCCTGACGTGGCGAGCAACGGTGCTAAAGCTGGATCGCTGGTGATGATGGGTAGCTGGAGATGAAAGGTGCTGCCTTTTCCCGGGCCTGCGCTTTCAGCTCGTACGGTGCCGCCATGCATCTGGACCAACGACTTTACCAACGTGAGACCAATCCCCAAGCCACCATGGTCAGAGGGCGAGTCGATTTGGGCGAACATTTCAAAGATGCGCTCGAGCATGCCCGCGGGAATGCCCTTGCCGGTGTCTTCCACCCGCACTGAAAGGGTGTCACGCTGGACCTCAGCCGCGAGACGGATGGAGCCTCCGCGTGACGTGTATTTCGCAGCGTTATTCAGGAGATTGGAAATCACCTGCGCCAAGCGATGAGGGTCCGCCTGGAGTTGGATCTCGGTATCGGGCACCGAGACTTCAAGCTCGTGGCCAGCCTCGATGATCCCCGGATGCGAAGCCTCGGTAGCGCTCCGCACGATATCGGCGAACCGGCATTGCGTAAGCCGCAGCTGTAGCTTGCCGCGGGTGATGCGTGAGACGTCGATCAAGTCGTTCACCAGAGTGACGAGCTGGTCCATCTGCCGCTCCATGGTAGCCCTTACTCGCTCCAACGGCGCTGGAATGCCTCCCGCCATCTTCATCACCTCCAAGCCGGTGCGAATCGGAGCGAGAGGATTCCGCAACTCGTGAGCAAGGGTGGCCAGGAACTCGTCCTTTTTGCGGTCCGCAGCCCGCAGGTCCTCCAGCAGTCGCCAGCGCACATAAGCGCCGGTGAATGAGTGCGTGATCGTCTCCAGGAACTCGATCTCGTCCGGATGGAAATGCGTGCGCGTGCGGCTGGCGAAGGAAAGCGTGCCTAACAGCTCGCCGCCCGCCATCAGGGGATTGCAGGCGTAAACGGAGACCCCATAGCCTTTCACCAGTGCGGCCATCGGCTCGTCCGATTGCTGGATACAGGTCACCACCAGCGGCTCGCGGTGCAGCGCCACCGTTCCGCAGATTGCCTGACCGAAGGCGAGGCGGCCCAGCTCCGCTTTTTGTTCCTGGGTGATACCGGAGCAGGAGAATAGGCTCAGGCCATCGCCGGAGGGATCGACCATGAAGCTGAAGAAGGCATCGAGCTCCAGATGCGGACTGATTTTTTCGAACAGCTTCTGGAGCATCACGTCCGGACGTTCGCTGCTCAGGATGACGCCTGCTGCTTCCCAAAGGAGGCGCAGCCGTGCCGATTGCCGTTGCAGGAGGAGATCGGCATTCTTGCGTTCGGTGACGTCGATGCAGCTGCCAATGTAGCCGGTGATCTCGCCGTCCGGGCCCGTAAGCTGTAGAGCGCAACCCTGCGCCCACACCACGGTGCCGTCGGAGTGAAGGAAACGGAATTCGCTGTAGGAGGCCAAGTGCTCGTTGATGGCGTGGTTCCAATCCTGGATCACCCGTTTCCGGTCATCGGGGTGGAGTGCCGCGGTCCAGCCATTGCCCAAGGCTCTCTCCGCCTCCATTCCGGCCATGGCGGACCAAGCGCGGTTTACGAACAAAGCTTGACCATCGGCGGCGGAGAGGAAGATCCCGACCGGGGCATTGTCTGTTAGAATGCGGAAACGTTCTTCGCTTTCGCGGAGCTTGCGCTCGATCTCCGCACGCTCGGTGATTTCCACGGAAATCCCGCCGAGTAGGGTGAGATTGCCGTTTTCATCGGGCAGGGGAAACTTCGAGGTCAGGAAGTGCCATCGGCCCACCTGTTCCTCCGAAACGATCGCTTGGCCGAGGCGGATGACTTCCTGATCGTTTTTGCGAAGGAGCTCGGCCATTTCCGCTGGCAGCAGTTCCCGATCAGTCAGGCCGACGACGTCGCCGACCGCGCCAAGATACCGGCAGGCCACAGGGTTCGCCTGCGTGTAGCGACCGTCGGCATCCTTGATGTAGGTGGCGACCGGGGAATGAAGGGCGAGAGCGTCAAACCTTTCCTGGCTGCAGCGCAGGTGGTGCTCGAGCTTCTTCAGCTCGGTGATGTCAGTGAAGTAGAGGTTGGCGTGGATGCCATCCGGGATAGGCACCACCTTGATGAAATAGGTGCGGTCGCCGATCGCCTTTTCGACGTCCACCGGCCCCCCGAGGGCGGTTGCCTCCGAAACCATCTTTTGGATCAGCGGCGGGGCAGGGGCTCCGCTTCTGATGTCCCACGGTTGGAGGAGCCTTTCGGCCGCGGGATTGGCGAAACCGATGTGATCAATGCCGACCACCCGGATCACCGGAGAAGGATTTTCAAAGGGTAACGGGCTGGCCGGATGGATGCGTGAAGCGGTCATCAATACGTTGACCCCCGCGGGCTTTCCCTCGGCATCGCAACGGACTTCCGCGCGAACGGTGATCGGGAGTCGCGTTCCGCCTGACGTCTCGATCACCAGTGGTTGACTCTCCACGGTAGCTTGGGTCCGCCACGCGCGGGAAGGGGGCAAGTCATCGATCGCGATCGGCGATCCGTCCTCCTTGAGAAAGCACACGGGTCCGCACCACGGTGTGTCGCCGGGATTCCCGCCCCACAGGTGACGGGCGGCCTCGTTGAAAGACTCGATCTTTCCGGCGGGTCCGCAGGAATAGATCGCGATGCTGACGTCACGTGGATACTGCATGCGAATACCGCACGCCTTATAGACACACCACCGTCCGTGTCCAAGCGGGAGTTTCTTACAACTCCTCCACGGGCGGCTCCGTTCGCCGCCGACCCGTCGCCCGGGGCAAAGGAATCGCTTCCTCCTGCTGCAAGTCCACCGACGGGACCTCCCGGGAGGGCAGGGCCATCGCCTGACTCCATTGCATGTGGAGGCAGGAGTCGGAGCCCTGCTTCATCGGGCACATCGCAACGCCTCCCTGTAGAACCCAGCCCTCTCCAAGGAGTTCATTGATCCGATCCTCAAACTTCCCGAGGTCGTCGGAGGTGATGACCGTATATTGCTCGAAAACCATCATTCGTCCTCTTCGGGAACGGTTTCGCCATGGATCGCTTCGATCTCAGGCGTCGATTCGTCGTCTTCCGCCTCGTTATAGTCGATGTCATCCATCATTTCCTGCGGTTCGGCGGATTCCCGCGCGCCATCCTCATAGGAGTCCGCAACGGCATCGCGGACCTCGTCTTCGGCGGCTTCGAGGCCTTGTTCCACCATGGCCTCATTGGCGTCCTCATCCACGTAGGGAGGAGCCATCTGGCTCCGGGACGTGGGTTTAACCGGCTGGATTGGATCGATCGGAGTCATCGGCGTGGACGTGGTTGTTTCTTCAAGCTTCTTCGCAGAAGGTGTTCCAGTTTGTCTGGCGCCGTGCCGGATGGCCGTTTGCGCCGAAGAAGGGGATTGGCCTCGATCGTGGCCAGCACCCGGCGTTCGTCGGCATGCAGCAGGGCGCTGCCATCGGATTTCCTCAGCCGGGGTGCGGGCGAATTCATGCGGCGGTAGAGGTCGCCGCTCCGGTAGGCCCGGAAGATGGCCGGATGGATATAGTAACTCCGGCAGGTGGCAGGAGTGTGATGCAGGCGTTCCGCAGTGGTGCGAATTGCGAGGGTCTCCGCCCGTTTCATTGCGGTTTTTCCTTCGGGCGGTGGCTCCCGGCCGAGTTCGCGAGCGCACAGGACCGAGGCTCGCCACGTCCGGAATTGTTTCGCCGTGAAATCGCCACCACTGATTTCCTGCAGCCACCCATTCACGTCGCCGGATTCCACCGGCTTCCAGCGGCGGCCGTCGCGGTGGCAGAAGAGATACTGTCCGGGAAGTTCCTGGAGCTCGCCCACCAAGGCAATCACTTGGGCGTCGTCGATCGTGGTGCGATGTTCCTTGCCGGCCTTCCCTTTGAAGCGCAGCTGCAAACCGTCCTCGGTCTCGCGGGCGTGTCTTGTCAGCAATGAAGCGAGCCCGAAGCTATGGTTCTCCTGGACATAGCGATGATTACCGATGCGATAGCCGGTCTGGTCTAACAGGCTCACGATGCCCGCGATGATGCGGCTGCGCTCGAGGCCCTCGTCATTCAATGCTGCTCGTACCTTGCGGCGGATCGCGGGCAAAGCCTTGGCAAAGTCCGCGAGCTGCAGGAACTTGCGATCACCCGCCAAGCGGTGCCACTCCGGATGATAGCGATACTGCTTGCGACCGCGCTGGTCGAGCCCCGTCGCCTGCAGGTGCCCATTCTTCCGCATGCAGATCCAAACGCTCTCGTAAGCAGGCGGCACCGCCAGCGAGGAAATGCGAGCACGCTCTCCTTTGTCTCTGAGTAATCCGCCATCGGGCAACTGGTAGGAAAAGCCACGCCCTACCCGAGTCCTGTGGTAACCCGGCATCCCGTCATGTGTGAAAACCAGTCCTGGCATGGATGGGTTTTCTCATCGCATGATGCAGGCCACGTTTCCCCGTCGTGCAAAGCGCCGTTTTGATCGTGCAGATCGAAGAGGCAGGAGTACAACTACCTCACTTCACGAAAGTCACATCGAGCGGCACGTCGCCTGCGATTCCTTCCCTTACCATGAAGACTTGCGAATGCTGCGGAAACCAATACGACAAGTGCATCGACGTCACCATCAATGGTGAGACCTACACCTTTGATTGTTTCGAGTGCGCCATTCAGATGCTCGCGCCAACTTGCCCCCACTGCGACTGCCGCATCATCGGCCACGGGGTAGAGGTGGATGGGGCGATCTACTGTTGCGGGCACTGCTCACGTCAGCAAGGAGCCGAAGGAATTGTCGACAATGCCGATAACTCCGAGGAGGATCGCGTTCCCGTTTGAGGGGTTACTCCTTCTCCAAGGCTTTCTTTGAATCAATCTCGAGTGCCTTCTTTGAATGCCAGATGCGGTAGATAAGGCCGCCGCTGTCATCGCTCATGAGCACCGTGCCGTCCTTCCACTCGGCGAGTCCGCAGGGGCGGCCGAAATGGGTCTTGTCGCCCTCCAGATAGAAGCCGGTGATGAAGTCCTGAAAGGCCTCGGGCTCGCCGTTCTTGAAGTGGAGTCGCACGACCTTGTAGCCGCTGGCTTTGGCGCGATTCCATGAGCCGTGGAGCGTCACGAGGGCGTCGCCATGAAACTCCTTGGGAAGCTGCTTCGATGACGGGAAGAGCATGGCCATCGGCGCACTGTGGGCGTCCAAGGTGAGCATGCTGGATTCGCATTCCTTGGCATAGGCATCCCAACTCTTGCCGGTGTCCTCCTTGGGATCCCGTGCGGGATTCGGCTTGCCGTCCTCGAAGACATAGGGCCAGCCGTAGTTCTTGCCGGACATGAGTTCGTTCAGTTCTTCGCGCTGCACATCGTCGCCAAGCCAATCGATGCCGTGATCCACCCCGTAAAGCTTCAGGGTCTCGGGGTGCCAGGCGAAGCCGATCGTATTGCGCAGCCCGCTGGCGTGGATGCGTCGACCTTTGCCATCGGTTTCAAGCTCGATGAGGGTTGCGCTCTCCGGGTTGGGCTCGGGTGCGGCGTTGCAAGTGCTGCCAACAGAAAGGTAGAGCGTGCCACTGGGACCGAAGCCCAAGGTACGATTGGGATGCTGGCCGGCGTCGGGAAGATCGGTATAGAGCTTTTGCAAAGGTCCGAAGGTTCCATCGTCCCGAATCTGGGCGGTGTAGACCTCGCGGATGGCGGCGAGATAGGCGATTCCTTCCCGGATCGCGATGCCGTGCACATGCGGCAGTGAAAGCACGGTCTCCGGCTCCTCGGCGAGGCCATCGCCGTCCTTGTCCTCAAGCATTATTACGTCGCCGGTTTCCCCGCGCCGCGTGACGTAGACGCGTCCTTCGGGAGAGACCGCCATCATGCGCGGCTTTCCCAGATCCTTGGCGAACACGGTGACCGTGAAGCCGTCTGCTACTTTCAGCGCCGCGATCCGTTCTTCGCTGGCGGGAACCAGTGGTGGCCGGAAAACATTCCCGGTCATGGTGGTCACGGGATCTTTTTGTTCCTGTGCCGACACCGGCATCAGGAGGGCGAGCAAGGAGAGCGGGATTTTCATGGAAGAGTATCCTGAATCATTCGCAGATCGCGGACCACCGCGGGATTCACATGCAGAATGCGAGCGGGGGCGGGCAGCTTGCACCGGTGACGTGCATGGCCCTCTCGGAGCTGCAAGGGATTCAGTGCGGTATCTCGTGTGCTGGAGGGAATTCCCCGGCATTGATGCCGGATATCACTTCAATCGAAATCATGAATGCGACCCACGAATGCATCGATGTCTGCAATAGCCTCCTGAGAGGCGAGCTCTCGGCCATCGAAACCTACAATCAGGCCTTGGAGAAGTTCGACAGTGACCTTGAACGCTCCGCACTCGTCAGTATCCAGAACGACCACCAGCATAGCGCATCCCGTCTGCGCGAACACTTGGTCGACATGGGTGCTGAACCCGCCACCGACTCTGGTGTATGGGGAACCTTCGCGAAGGCAGTGGAAGGAACCGCCAAGCTGCTCGGCGAATCGCCCGCTTTGACGGCTCTGCAGCAGGGTGAGGAACACGGAATCGATGAGTATGAGGAGGCCCTCCGCAATACCGGCGTCATGGATGAAATCAAAACGGTGATTCGGCAACAGTTGCTTCCACCCCTTTCTGAACACGTTGCCGCGCTCGACCGCTTGAGGGCGAGGTAAGGTAGCCGTGCTCTCTTCCGGAACAGGCAAACACGGCCGGGCTGTGGAATCCACAGCCCGGTGCTTTGATTTGGTTATCACGCTCAACCTTCGCGAACCCAGACGAGTCCGGTTCCCAAATGGTGGACGACAAAGAGGCACTCCTCGGATTGATCCGGCAGAATGCCTCCGATGCCGCCCTCCGCGGGAGAGATGGAAACCTGGACACGTCGGAAGACGTGCGACGGCACCTCCGCCGACCACTCGGGAACAAGTGCAGCATCCACCCAGTCGCCGATTTCGCATTCTTCGCGGGCGATGCGGCGTTGGCCGATGGTTTTGGGGTCCGGGTTCATGCGTGTTTTGCGTGAGTGGCTTTTCCTCCCTTGCGACCGCCCTTGCGAGCAGGCTCCTTGTTGGTGGTCTTGCCTCGGCCAGAGCCGGACTTCTTGCCGCCATGATCCATCTTGTTGACGGTAGCCCACGCACGGCTCTCGGCCTCCTTCTTGGAGACGCCGCGTTTCTCGTAGCCCTCCTCAATGTGTTCGGCCTGGCGCTTCTGTTTGTCGGTGTAACTGGATTTGTCTCCTCTTGGCATGGCTGAATGGGGTTGTTCGCCTTTCTCTCCAGCAGAAGACATTCCGGGTGCTGCCAACGGTTGCCATCCTCTTTGGCGAGTTGTTCAAGGAACGAAATGTGCTAGGTGATGGAGGAGATTCACCTCCCAGTCTCATGGAGTTCAGCCACCAGCGCACCATTGCCGAGTCATTGCTCGAGTACGGGCGCGGCATCACCGGAGGGCTGATCTTTTCCCTGCCTCTTCTCTACACGATGGAGGTGTGGTGGACGGGCTTCTTGCTCGATCCATGGCGCATGTTGCTCTACGTCGGGGCGACCTTTGCCCTGCTTCTGCTCTACAATCGTTTCGCCGGGCTTCGTCGCGATGCCTCCTTCCGGGAGGTGGCTATCGACTCGGTGGAAGAGATGGGCCTTGGGCTGGTGATCGCCGGAGTGATGCTCTGGCTGACCGGCCAGATCGATTTTCAAAGCGGCACGTATGAGGTCACCGGGAAGATCGTGATGGAGGCGATGACAGTGGCGATCGGCGTGTCGGTAGGAACGTCCCAGCTCGGCGTGTCGGATGAGAGCGATGAAGGCATGAGTGGCCCTGCCGGCAAGGACGATGGACAATACTTGCCCCAGGTTGCCATCGCCCTGTGCGGAGCGGTGCTTTTTGCCGCCAACATCGCTGCGACCGATGAGGTGACTATCATCGCGAGGGATAGTCCGCCCGGTCGCATCCTGGTGCTCGCCGTGATCTCGATACTCGGGGCTGCCTGGACCCTCGCCTATTCGCAGATGCAGGGGGCGGATCGGCATGTGCGAAAGGAAACCCGGCTCGAACATTTCCGTGGGGTGGTCACGACCTACGCGGTCGCCCTGGTGGGATCCGCGGGGTGCCTGTTTTTCTTTGGTCGCTTCGACGGCCAGCCGGTCGCATTTGGATGCGCGATGTGCGTGGTGGCGGGAGTTCCTGCAGCCCTTGGCGCATCGGCCGGACGCCTGCTTCTCCAAACCCGCAGCCCCTCCTGATATCATGTCGGAAAGTAAGTTATCCAAGCCGCAAGGGTATGGGAAGAATGCCCTCGAATGGGTGGTTTTCGGCATGTCGTCGGCGCTCGTCGTGGCGATGGTTGCGGTGCTGGTGATAACCGCAACTGGATGGCAGGGGCGTCCCCCGGAATTGGCCGCGAAGCTTGGCGATCCCGAGTTGAAGGACCGCGTCGTGACCGTCGGGGTGGAGGTGACGAATCACGGCGATATCGCGGCGAGTGACGTGGAGATCGAAGTCGTCCGCAGTGCCGGCGGAGAGGAAAAGAGCGCCAACGTAGTCCTCGACTTTGTCCCTCGCCACGGAACCCGGCGTGGGCAGGTATCGTTCCGGGACGCCTCGGAGGCAGGGGATTTCAAGGTCATTGGGATCGGCTTCGCTGAGCCGTGACGGGATGGTCTGGCTTGGGACTCCAACAGATGCGGGGGTTTTGTTGCTTGCAATGGCTCATCCCGAAACGCATGAACGGGCGACGGCCCGCGCTGTTGGTTTCCGGTTCATGACCCCTTCCCGTAGATCGACTATCAAGGACATTGCCCGGGCCGCTGGCCTGAGCACGGCGGCGGTATCGCAGGCCCTGCGGCCGCATCCCAAGTCGAATATCAAGCTCCAACAGGAGACCATCGAGCGAATCAAGCGGGTGGCCAGCGAGCTGAACTACCAGCCGCACGCCGGCGCGCGCTCGATCCGGTCCAACAGCTTCGACACGATCGGTTACTTCGCTGCCAAGACCGGCCTCTTTATCAACTCACCGGCTGGTTATCTTGCCGGCGTGCACGACGTGGCGGAAGTGGAAGGGTCGCGCATCACCTTGATTCGGCTTCCCGTCGAGCTCGCCGACATTTCGACGGCCATGCCGAGCGTCTTCAGCGAACGGAATCTCGATGTTCTGGTGATCGAGAGTTATAGTGAACTGGCCCGCCAGATCTACGAACGCACCCAGGCCTCGCGCTTGCCGGTGATTTTCCTCAACGACCGCCACGAAACGAACTCGGTCTATGTGGACGACGAATGGGCCGCGGGCGAACTCACCCAACACCTCATTGAAAAGGGCTACAAACGCATCGGCTTCCTCCATCGTCATGTTGAAGGTGGGGCGCCGGTGATGCTGATGCACCACAGCGCCGTCGATCGCGAAAATGGCTATCGCAAGGCCATGAAGAAGGCCAAGCTTCCCGTCAGTTGTCATACCGTCACGCTCAAGGCCATCGTCGGGTTTGATGTCGAGATGGCTGAGGAGGATTGGGACATGATTTCCCAATATGATGCCGTGGTCGCCTACGACGACGATTTGGCCAATCTCGTTGGTCGTGCGGCGTATGACCGCGGTGTCCGGGTTCCCAACTCCCTGGCCATTGCTAGCTTCAATGGAGACTACGCCTCGCTGTGCGCCTGGCAACGGCTCACCTCGATGCAAATCCCCGCCTACGAGATGGGGAAGAAGGCGGCCGAGATGGCCTTCGAGCTGTTCAAGAGCGGCGCCGACGCACAGTTGCCGTCAGTGGCCTATAAGCCGACCTTGTTGATAGGGCAAACGACCTGAGTCCGGAGTTCACGCTGTCCTGGCGCGGCGTTGGAGGACTTGGTCCGCCAGCACGCCAAGAAGCACGACGGCACCCATCACGGCGAAATTGAGCGAGCTCGGGATGCCGAGCAGGTTGACGAGATTTTGAAGCACCTGCAGCAGGGCCGTGCCGATGATGATTCCGATGATCGAGCCCTCGCCGCCGCGCAGGCTGCAGCCGCCGAGCACCGCCGCGGCGATGCCGTAGAGTTCGTAAAAGTTGCCGTGGTTCGAGGGCGACACGGAGTTCGTGTAGAACGCGATCATGATGCCGGAGATGCCGGTGAGCAGCCCGGCGATGACGTAGGCCGCGGTGATGACGAGGTTCGTATTGATGCCGGAATAGCGCGCGGCTTCTTCATTTCGTCCCACGGCGAGCAAGTAACGGCCATAGACGGAGCGGTGCAGCACCACCCACAGGATGAAGCCGATCACAATCAGCATCACGAAGGGCATCGGCAGGCCAAGGAACTTGCCGCTGGCGAGCTGCCGCAGGGTGACGAAGGAGGTGGGATCGCCGAATCCCTTGGTGCTGTCGTCCGCGATAAAGCGAGCGATACCTCGGTAAAGCAGCAGGCCGCAAAGCGTGACGATGAAGGGCTGCATTTTCATCCGCGTGATCAGAGCGCCATGCGCCCACCCGAGGGCCATCGGGATCAAGGCCACCACCAGCACTGCCAAGGGCCACGCCCATTTCCACTCGGTGAGTGCCAGCGACATGACGACCCCGGTCAGTGCGCACATCGAGCCCACGGAAAGATCGATGCCGCTGGTGATGATGACCAGACCGAGGCCGAGGCTGAAGACCCCGAACAGGCCGATCACATTGGCCATGTTCGTGAGGTTGGCATAGGAAAGGAACCGCGGATTGATCGTCGCGGTGACCACGCACAGGACGACCAGGAGGATGAAGATGCCGAGTTCTTTTTTCATGAAAGGGAAGCGGGCTTGGCACAGGAGACAGGGCGGCCGACAGCGAGTTGCATGACGTTCTGCTCATTGCAGTCGGCGGCATCGAGCACGCCGGTGATGCGGCCCTCGTGCATCACTGCGATGCGGTCGCTGATATGGAGGACCTCCTCCATGTCGCTGCTGATCACGAGGATCACCGCGCCATTCTCGGCGAGCGTCCGTATCAGCTTGTAGATCTCGGCCTTGGCTCCGACGTCGATGCCACGGGTCGGCTCGTCGAGGATCAGCACCTTTGGATTCATCGCGAGCCACTTTCCGATCGCGACCTTCTGCTGGTTGCCCCCGCTGAGATTGCGGACCAGGGTCTCGGATCCGGGAGTCTTGATTTTGAGCGAACCGATTTGCTCTACGGCAACCGCGGTTTCGCGAGCCTTGCTGACGAGACCCGAGCTCGAATAGCTGCTGAGATCAGGGAGCGTGATGTTTTCCCGCAC
>Ga0307406_10000343_pt1 | contig 27078 bp, 23 predicted proteins | sample 322Cmetagenome_3_FD_203706 | JGI IMG/M metagenome (GOLD analysis project Ga0307406, IMG submission 203706) | Maize rhizosphere microbial communities from greenhouse at UC Davis, California, United States - 322HYB-C-2 | ecosystem: Host-associated > Plants > Roots > Rhizosphere > Soil | place...
GTGCCCGGCACCGTGACGACGCCGAGGACCGGGGCGAAGTACTCGGTGCTCTGGAGCGCCGACGGATCGTCGTCGCCGTCGACCTCGACGAGGAGGCGGTCGCCGAGCACGAGGGCGTCGGGGTACGCCTCCGTGGCGAGGTGCATGCGCGAGGGGGAGCCTGGGTACCAGATCGGGCGTTCCGGCGCATTCGCGTAGGCCCGTCGCAGCGCGGCCCGGAAGGCATCCGCCTGATCCCAGTCGGAGGAGAGGATGACCACCTGGCCGGCGATGCAGTTGTGCCCGGCGTTCTGCAGCCGCATCGTCACGACGTGTTCGGCGTGGTACGTGAGGTCGGCATCCGTCCACGCGCCCGGCACGATGATGATCGGCGAGACGCCGCCGAGCTCCGCCGTGATCGGCTTCTTCAGCTGCGGACGGTTCTCGCGTCGTCGTCGCGCGGTCGCCGCGGCTCCGGCGCCCTTCGACGGACCCCAGACGATCGCGTCGAACGTGGCCGCCGACCCGGTGATGTGCACGTGCGCGAGGTCAGGATGGCCGGTGAGGTAGGCGCCCACCTCGGGCCCGCCGCGGACGATGCGCAGGAATCCCGGTTCGATGAGGGGCGCGAGCGCACGCTTGTACACCGGCACGAGAGCATCCTGCGTGGGGTTCACCTTGAGCAGGGCGGTGCGGTTGTGCGCGAGCAGCTCGTACATCACGTCGAGCACCGGGATCGAGGTGATGTTGCCCGCGCCGAGCACGAGGCCGACGCCGGCCGGTTCGGCGGGCGTCCGCTGTGCGAGACCGGCGGCGGCGCGCGCGGCGTTCGGGGTGACGCCGGGTTCCAGCCAGACCTCGCCGGTGTAGCCGGACAACAGGAACTGATCGATTCCGGTCAACGGGAACGCCTGCACTCGCGTGCGGCCCCCGGGAGCACGGCCGACCCGGAGGCCGTCGAGCGGGTTCCGGCCCTTCGCCAGCCGAGAGAGGGTCTCGATGTACGCGTCGAGTGCGCCCAGCACGCTGTACGGACCGCTGAGCCACTCCTCGCCACGCAGCGGATGCCGTCCGTCGAGGCCCTTCGAGGCGGCGGCCGTCTGCGCCCAGTCCTCGGAGGAGGCGGCGACGCTCGTGCGCACCGCGCGCAGCAGCGTCACGCGCTGTGCCACCGTGAGGGCGGACCAGGTGCGCGCACCGACCTGCAGTTCTGCGATCGCCCCGTCGAGCCGTTCGCGCACGCCTTCGCCCAGCGCGGGGGCCGCGGCCTTCGGTGCGCGCTTCGCGGGAGTGGACGGGGCGGCGGGTGTGGTCGCAGAAGTCATCGGCGTCTCCTTCGGACGGGATCCCAGCTTATGCGGCGGGTTCGGCGGCGACGTCGATGTCGTGACGGCGCAGGCGGTAATGGCGCAGGGTCAGCAGGCTCGCGGCCATGAGCACGGCGGGGAGGATGCTGAAGCTGAGCACGATCCCCGTGATCGCGGCATCCGGCTGCTGGACGGCGACGCCCGCGACCGTCGAGATGTAGCCGGTCGCCGCGAGCGTCAGCGACACCGCGGTCGCGCCCAGGGCGAAGCCGACCGTCTCTCCTGCGGTCCAGATGCCGGTGAACGTGCCGGCCTGACCGGGACCGCTCACGCGCTCATCATGAGAGATGACATCGGGGAGCATCGCCATGGGCAGGGACTGCAGTCCGGCGTAGGCGATGCCGGCGACGGCGACGGCGCCGTAGATCCATTCGCCCGGAGCCCACACCGCAGCGGTGATCGTGAGCGCGGCCACGGCAAAGAGCGCGCTCGCGATCGCGAACGCCCGCTCCTTGCCGATCCGCCGCGCAATGGCGGTCCACGCGGGGGTGGCGAGGAGGGCGGGACCGACGAGGGCGACGAAGACGAACGTCACCGCATCCTCGGATCGCAGCACCCAGGTCGCGACGTACTGCGCCCCGGCGAGCATCGTGCCCGTGGCCAGGGCCTGCAGCAGGAAGGTGCCGAGCAGTGCGCGGAACGGCTGGCTCCGTCGCAGCGCCCGGAAGCCGGAGAGGTACTGATCGCGCCACGAGGAGGCCGGCGCCGAACTCCCTGATACTCCCTCCTGGGTCCCTGAGCTTGTCGAAGGGCCCGCGGTCCGCGCGGCGATGAGCATCCCGATGCCGATCACGAGTCCCGCGGCGACGCCCATCACGAGGTAGCCCAGGACGGGATCGGAGCCGGCGTTGCGGAGAGCGGGGCCGCCGGCACCGAACAGGAGGATCGCGGCGGTCAGGACCACCACCCTCCAGCCGAGCAGGCGGGTGCGCTCGTCGTAGCCGTCGGTCAGCTCGGCGGGCAGAGCGACGTACGGCACCTGGAACAGGCTGAAGGAGGTCGCCGTGGCGAGGAAGGCGAGCAGCACGCACACGGCTCCGGCGACCGGTCCCCACGACGGGGGAACGGCGAACGTGAGCGCGAAGAAGAGGGGGAGCGTGAGGGCGCCGGTGATCATGAACCCTCGTCGCGATCCCGTCCGCGCGAGCTGCCGGTCGGAGGCGGCGCCGATCAGCGGGTCGATGATGACGTCCCAGATCTTCGCCGCGGTGACGATGAGTCCGGCCGCCAGCGCGGCCACGCCGAGGTTGTCGGTCAGGAAGTACGTCAGCACCAGTCCTGGCAGGGTGGCGTAGCCGCCGGTGCCGAGCGAGCCGATCGCGTACAGCACGACGGTGCGCGGGGACAGGCGGACGGCTGCTCGTTCGGATCGAGCCTCGGTGCTCATCGCGCCAGTGTATCGGCGCGACGAGCGGTCAGATCAGTGCGAGTTCGCGCAGCTTCGACTCGACGTCGGCGTTCGACGGCTCGACGTGGTGCGAGGAGTCGGGGTACAGCACGACGGGGATGTTCATGCGCCCGGAGATCTCCTTGGCGACGTCTGCCGCCGCGGGGTCGGCCTCGAGGTCGACGTAGGTGTAGGCGACGCCCAGTGCATCGAGCTGCTTCTTGGTGCGGCGGCAGTCGCTGCACCATTCGGCGCCGAACATCGTGAGTGTGTCAGAAGCGGGAGAAGTCATGCATCCAGCCTACGACCGCCCGGCTGAGTGGGCTCCGGGTGCGACGCAGCCGCTCATCGGCCGGTGTCCGCCTCGTCCGGCAGGCGCTCGACGGGTACGATCACGACATCCTGGACCTTCCAGTCGAGCGCCGTGACACCCTCGGCGGTCTCGGTCAGCTCGTGCACCGTGACCTTGCGCCGGCGCGGCACGACGAAGGCCTCGATGTGGAAGACCTGCCCCTGGTCTCGCATCCGCACGGCGGCATCCGAGGCCCAGGGGCGGTCGCACAGATACGCGACGATGTCCGCCGCGAGGGGATGGGCACTCTTGCTGTCGTACGTGCGGGCGCGTTCGTCCATGAGGTCGACGACCGCCGCCTTCGTGTTCCGGACCCCGTCCCAGATGATGCCGAGGGAGATGAACACGGCGGCCGCGCCGTCGAGCCACCACACGCCGGCCCCCACGCCGAGCACGCCGATGATCGAGGCGACGGTGGTCTGCCAGTCGGCCTTGGCCATGTCGGCGTCGGCATACAGCAGCTTGTTGTGGAGCACGGGGGCGAGCTTCGACTTCGCCGGGCCGTAGAAGAACACCGGTCCGATGATGACCACGGCCATCACGATCACCATCAGCCAGCCGAGCCAGATCGTGTGGCCCCACAGCACGACGGTCCCGATCGTCGGATGCTCGCCCGCGATGAGTCCGGCGGCCGACTCGAACGCGAGGTTGAGTCCGACCGCGAGCAGGGCGACACCGGCCACGAGGTGGCCGACCCCCATGGCCCGGTGGAGCCCGTACGGATGCTCGAGCGTCGGGCGACGCCGGACGAAGATCAGGGCCGTCAGGAAAGCGATCTGCGGGATCAGCGAGAGCATGTCCTCGATCCACGCCGTCCGCATCGCCTGCGAGTTGCCCACCACCAGCGCGATCACCGCGATCGTGATCGAGGTGTAGACGATCGTGAAGACCTCCCACTTCACAGCCCGACGGATCGCCCGCTGCTGCTCGGGAGGGAGCGTGATCCGGCCGAACTGCCCGGTGTGGCTCATGAGCCCACCTCCTCGTCGAGGAAGGCCTCGAGCGAGGAGAGGAACGCGTTCTCGCCGAGGGGCACGAGCATGACGATCTCGCGCCCGTCTGCTCCGTCGATGCCGGTGTATCCGCGGCTGACGCCGGCGCGTTCGAGCCAGGGCGTCTCCGCGGTGATGCCGCCCGCGATGAGATCGAGCTCGCCGTCCTCGAGCATCGTCACGAGGGTCTCCTCGGAGGCGACGGTCCAATCCGGCTCGGCGTGGATGCTGTCGGCGTAGTCGTCGACGAGCTCGACGATGCTGCCGGACGGGACGCCGTCCCGCACGTCCACCAGGTCCCGGTCGGGCGAGGTTCCGATCCGGAGCTCTCCGCCGGTGACGGCATCCAGGGTCCCGTCGGGATCGGCCGGGATCGTGAGGCCGCAGCCGGCGAGGGTGCACGAGAGCGCGAGGGCGGCGACGATGCCCACCGAGCGGGGCTGGCGACGGAAGCGCGACGATGTGTCCACCGGCTCAGGGTGCCCTCCGCCCCGATGGCCAGCAAGTGCGTTGACGCGCGGCGAGCGGGAGGAGTAGGAAGGAGGAGCCGTCGTCACCCTTGCCAGGTAAGGCTATCCTTACCTATACTTCTGGCATGAGCAGCGCCTGCGAGCACCTGGACGATCCCGACTGGGAGAACATCGACGGAGCCGTGCTCATCGCCGGCGACGCGGCGGATGCCGCCGCCATCGCTCGGGTCGCGGCCCGACTGCCCTGGGACGCGACGGGCGTCATCATCCTGGAGGCCGCCGCCCGCATCCAGTTCCGCCACATCGACGTGCCCGATGGCGTGTCCGTGCGGTGGCTCGTGCGCGGTGACGGATTCAGGGCGCACACCAAGGGTGAGCGACTGGCGAGCGCCGTGCACGCGTGGTGCGTCGAGTGGACGTGCACGGAGCCGCCGGCGCAGTGGACCGTCTGGCTCGGCCCGCACACTCCGCCGCACGTCGCCCGGATGGCGCGGAGCCTGCTGGGCGTCGCGAACTGAGTCAGCGCGACATCGCCGCGGCCGGCGCGTTCGCGCCCGCCGTGATCGCGTCGAGCGCACGTCGGAGCGAGGAGCTCGAGGTGTGGGCGGTGTACGGGAAGTACACGACCTCCACTCCGACCTCGGCGAACTCCCGCTCGAGGCGCAGGCCCTTCTCGGTGCCGCGCCAGTCGTCGCCCTTGAAGAAGTGCGTGAACTGCACGTCCCGCCAGGAGTCCATCTTCGACGGCGTGGTCTCGACGTAGACGTCGTCGACGAACGAGATGTGCTTGACGATCTCCGCACGTTCCGCCGTCGGGATGACGGGCTCGATGCCCTTCACCTCGCGCAGCATCTCGTCGCTCACGACGCCGGCGATCAGAATGTCGCACTGCTGCTTGGCGTGACGAAGAAGGTTGAGATGCCCGACGTGAAACAGGTCGAAAGCACCAACGGCATAGCCGATACGCGTCCCCATGATCTCCCCAGATCAGTAATTCCCCAGTAAGCGGATCCCCATCCGCTTGGCGACTCCCACAGCCGCCGTGGTGAGTCTAGCAGAACCGGTTTCCCGACCCATAGGAACCCGTGAAACGATGGAGCCCGCACATCGGGTGGAGACGGGGGAGCACGTGGGGGCAGCGGTCACGGTCATCGTGCCGACGTTCAATGAACGCGACAACGTCGCGGAGCTCGTCGCGCGCACCGCCGAAGCGCTCGCCGGACGCGACGCCGAGATCCTGTTCGTCGACGACAGCACCGACGACACGGCGGCAGAGATCGCCAGGGTCGCGGCGGATGCGCCGATCCCCGTACGGGTGATCCACCGTGAGGAGAACAGCGGCGGCCTCGGCGGAGCGGTCGTGGTCGGGCTCCTGGCCGCGGCATCCGACGTCTGCATCGTGATGGACGGGGACCTGCAGCATCCGCCGGAGCTGCTCCCGGTCCTCCTCGATCGATATGCGGAGGGTGACGCCGACGTCGTCGCCGCGTCCCGCTACATCGGCGGCGGAGACACCAGCGGACTCGGCACCGCCGTCCGGTTCGGTGTCTCGCGCAGCGCGACCTGGCTGACGCGGGCGATGTTCCCGATCAGGCTGGCGCGCAGCACCGACCCGATGACGGGGTTCTTCCTCGTCGACCGGAGCCGGCTCGACCTTCCCTCGCTCCGGCCCCGGGGGTTCAAGATCCTGCTGGAGATCCTCGCGCGCACCGATCTGCGCATCGCGGAGATGCCCATGGAGTTCGCCGAGCGGCGCCACGGCAGCTCCAAGGCCAGCCTGCGCCAGGGGGCGACGTTCCTCGCCCACCTCGCGCGGCTGCGCTTCGGCAAGATGTCGCTGTTCGCCCTGATCGGCGCGATCGGCGCCGTGGCGAACCTCGCGATCATGTGGGCCCTGACAGCGGCGGGCGTCCCCTACATCTGGGCGGCGATCATCGGGGCCGAGGTGACGATCATCGGCAACTTCCTCCTGCAGGAGCGGTTCGTGTTCGCCGACATGCGCACGGACGCCCGTGCGCTCGGCATCCGCTTCGCCAGCTCGTTCGCGTTCAACAACGTCGAAGCCGCGCTGCGGATACCCGTGATGGCTCTCATGGTGGAGAGCTGGCATATCTCGAGCGTGCTGGCGACGGCGCTCTCGCTGATCGTGGCCTTCTTCGCGCGGTTCCTCTTCCACTCGCTCGTCGTCTACGCACCGCAGCGACGCCGAAAGACCGACGCGGCGGCATCCGAGCCGAAGCCGGATACCGCCGCGCAGCGCGTGATACGCGCGATCGACGCCGAAGCGATGAGGCCCGGCGAGCTCTAGGGAGCAGTCACGCCGAGGTCGGACCACGGTGCCATGACGGCGCTCGGTGCCCGCTTGGAGAGGTAGCCGAGGAGGAGCACCTCGTCGCCGGCGGGCTTCGCTCCGCTGGCGGTCAGCTGCCAGTCCGGCTCTTCCGCGCCGGCCACCCACGACTTGGCGGAAACCGTGCCGTCCTCGACGCTGATCGCGACCTGGACGTCGTCACCGGGGGCGTAGCTGCCGCGCTTGGCGACGGTCACGTCCTCGAGGACGGTGGTCCGGTTGCCGGTCACGCTGGCCAGGGTCAACCGGATGCTACCGGAGGCCTTGAGCGTGACCGTGGCGCGGTAGCCGCTGCGTCCGTCATCGGAGGACGCGACCTGCAGCGAGTGGTACATCACACCGGTGCCGATGTTCTTCGGCACGGTGAAGGCGACCTGCGCTTCCGATCCGTCCGCTGCGCCGGCGTCGTAGTCGTGGCGCACCTCCTTGCCCGGCCAGAGCGCGAACGTGCCGGCCTCGACCGGGTTCTCGACGACGGGCGGCTCCACCACCGGCGGTTCGACGACCGGCGGTTCGACGACCGGCGGGACCACGACGGGCGGGACCACGACGGGCGGTTCGACGACGGGCGGGTCCACGACAGGAGGATCGACGACAGGAGGCTGTTCGCCCGGCTCTGCCATGCGCCAGATCTTCAGGCTCTGCAGGTTGATCGCGCCGCCCTGCCAACCGCCGATGGGAAGACCGATCCCGCACAGGGGATCGAGCGGCGGGCAGCCGATCTGCAGAGTCACGCGGGGGTACCAGGTGGCCCCCGGGCGCTCGAAGATCGCGTTCCAGTCGAAACCGGGACGGACGTCTTCCGGGCCGGCGTCGAGCATGACGTGACCGTCGACGCTGATGACGATGCGGTTGGGCGTCTTCTCCATCACGTAGGTGTGCACGCCGGTCGGGTCCGAGTTCGGCAGGTTCTCCCACCGGACGGAGCCCTGGAGGCTGCGGTGCGTGGAGCCGTACTCGTTGTGGATGGTCGCCGCCGGGCGAGCATCGTCGCCGAAGACCTCCATCAGGTCGATCTCGCCGTGTGCGCTGTCCAGCGGACGGAGCCACATGAGAGCGGGCCACAGGCCGGGACCGTAGGGGACCGACCCCACGACCTCGACCCGCGAGTAGTTCGGGATCTTGATGTCGAGGCCCTTGGCGTCACCAGAGGTGTAGGCCGCGGAGGAGCGCTTCTCCTCCGCGCCTCGAACGGTCAGTCCGTCGCCGCCGAACGAGACGTTGCTCGGGATGTCGTACGAGGAGGTGTTCGATGACTGGCCGGTCTCGAGAGTCCAGCGACTCGAGTCCGACAGGTCGACGTCTTCCTGGAAAGTCCATCCGGGAAGGTCCTCGTCAGCGGCGAGAGCAGGTGCTCCGCTGAGGAGGGAGAAGGTGAGAATCGCGGCGCCGAGCGCAGCAAGAGACGTTCTTCGAGAGGTTGGCATGATTCGGGAGACTCATTCCGTCGGAACCCCCTCCGCGGAAAATAACGCTTTCATCACAGCACGTTCAGGAATCGAGGTCAAATCGCATGACGCGATCCGATGCGCGTTCGACCCGTGTCAGGTGCGGATCTCACTCGCCGGGGAGGCGACGGTCGCGCCGGGAGGGACGTCCCGGAAGACGACCGCGTTCGGCCCGATCCGCGCGCCGGTGCCGACGGTCACCGAACCGATGATGACGGCTCCCACACCGATCTCGACGTCGTCCTCGATCGTCGGGCAGTCGTCCGGGAGCTTCCTGTTCCCCAGTGTGACTCCCTGGCGGATCATGACGTTCGCGCCGATTCTGCTGGCCGGATTCACCACGATTCCGACGCCGTGGCGAAGGCGGAGTCCGGGGCCCACCTCGGTGCTCGCGGGCAGTTCGATCCCCATGAACCCCTCGGTGACGAGCTTGTACGATCCGCCGACCACGAGGAAGACGATTCGAGCGAGGGGGCCTCGTTCAGCGCGCCACCGGTGGGCGCTGCGGAACCAGCGAAGAATGAATCTACTCTTCGGATAGGAGGCGTTCGCCCGCCGATCAGCCGCCCACGCGGCACGGTACTGCTGGCGTGGAGTCAGCGCGGTCATCGCGTCGCCACCGTCGCGTCTGTGACCCGTGCAGCGAGCCAAGCCCGCCGTTCCGCGAGCTTGCGGCGCAGGGCGCGCTGCGCCGAAGACCGATGTCCGTCGAGGGCGCGCCGGAACAGGGCGGAGAAGCGGTCCACCTCGGCGAGCTTCTCCTTCGCGCTCAAGGACTCATCGATCGAGAGGGAGGTGATGCGGGTGGCGGGGGCGCCGAGAAGACGCTCGGCGAGAGTCGAGTACGACTCTGCGATCTCCGCGTTCTCCCACGACGAGCGTCGCCATTTCTCGGACGCCGTCACCTGCCCCGGGTGCACGCGATAGGCGAGCCCCGGGAGCGCGAGCCGTCGGATCCGCGCTCCTCGCTCGGCCATGCGGAGCCAGAGGTCGTAGTCCTCGGTGGGCAGTCGGCGGTAGCCCCCGGCGTCGACGACGGCTGAGCGCCGGGCGACGAGAGTGGAGTGGGCGACCGGGTTCGTCAGCAGCAGGTGCAGGCCGAAGTCCTCGGCATCGATCCCCGTGGGCCGTGGCACACCGGGCAGGCCGGAGCCCCACGTCACGACCGTGGTGAAGACGGCGTCGGCGCCATCATCGAGCGCCCTGAGCTGCCGACGGAATCGGCCGGGCAGGACGAGATCGTCGGCGTCCATGCGGGCGACGACCTCGCTGTCCGTCGCGTCGAGCAGGTCGGTGAGAGTTGCGGCGACCCCGCGGTTCGGGCGGGAGAGCACACGGATCCGGGCGTCGCCGGTCTTCCGGGCCGCCTCGGCGGTGCCGTCCGTGCTGCCGTCGTCGAGGACGACGATCTCGGCGTCGCGGGGCAGCGCCCTCGCCGTCGAACGCAGGGCGGAGGCGATCGTGCCGGCAGCGTTGTAGGCCGGGACGATCACCGAGAGACGGGGCATCTACATGCCCCGTCCGCGCTTGTTGAGCGCGGAGACGACCCGCTCTCCTGAGACGACGCCCATGCCGACGAGCATCGCCAGGTACGCGCGCGGCTGGCGGGCGTCGTGACCGATCGCACGCCGCGCCCAGGAGCGCGCCTTCGGACGATCGCCCAGGGCGCCGTGCGCGAAGGCGATCTGGCCCTCGATGCGGGCCTGGCCCTCGCCGCTCCGGGTGAACTCGGGGTGCTTGGCGAGCAGGTAGCTCAGGCCGTCGGCGATCCCCTGCCACTTCTCGCTGAAGTAGGAGGTGCGATCCCAGTGGATGATCGTGAGTGCTTCGGGGACCGCCCGCACGCGACCGACCTTGGCGGCGCGCAGGAGCAGGTCGTAGTCCTCGCCGTACGAGGCAGGAAGCTCCTCGTCGACCAGTCCCAGAGCGCCCTTCAGCACCTCGGCGCGAATGACGAACGACGACGGGTGCAGCTCGGTGATGCGCGAACGCAGCAGGTCCTCGAGATCCACGGATGCCGGAGAGAGGCGCTCGTGCGTGCCGCCGGCCGAGTGGATCTCGATACCGGTGGCAGCGAGCACCACATCGGAGTCCTCGAAGAGCGGCAGCTGCGCGCTGAGCTTGCCCGGCTTCCACTCGTCGTCATCGTCGCAGAAGGCGATGAGGGGCGCGCTCGCCTCCAGAATGCCAGTATTCCGGGCACCGGCGAGGCCGGGCGTTCGCGCATTGTTGACGGCACGCAGCGTGTGCGGACCGCGGTCGAGGTCCGTCAGCTCGTCGATCTCGGTGCCGTCGTAGACGAGCACCACCTCGATCGGGTGGACGTGTTCCTGTGCGAAGACGGAAGCCACAGCGCGACGAAGCAGCTGCGGACGGTCTCGCGTCGCCATGACGACGCTAACGATCGGTTGCACCATTGACTCCCCAAAGTCTTGGTCGATGTCACGCGCTCCCCTTCTGGCGTGACCCGGTACATCCTAGCGGTTCGACGGGGGTGGCGACAATGACGTTCTCGACGGCCGTGCCGCCCGGAGCTCCCTCATGGCGAGCGCGGCCACCGGGAAGGTGAGGATCAGTCCGTTGGGCAGCACGCCGTAGAAGAACACCTCGACGAGGATCACGAGCTGCACGGTGTGCAGCACCAGCATCGCGGTGCTGCGGCCGCGGATGGTGGCGAAGTACATCCAGACCAGGGCGCCGACGAAGCAGATCAGCGCGGGGAAGCCGTGCGAGAACATCACCATCCACAGGTGCCCCTGCGTCCCGGCGGAGGGAGCTCCGTCCGTGAAGGACGGGCGGGGCGCCCCGTATCCGAAGAGCGGTGACTGCAGCGTGCGGACGAATGTCTCCTCGTAGAGGTTCGCTCGATCTTCCGTCGACGAGCTCGTCTCGACGCGGTCGGTGAGCTTGCTGCCGACGTCGAGGGCGATCGCGGCCACCGCCGCCACCACGCCGATGACGGTGAGCAGGAGCACCTGTCGGAGTCGACCGGCCATCGCGAAGCGGAGGAAGAGGTAGGCGGCGGCCACCGCGAGGCCGATGAACATGCCGCGGTTGAGGGTGAGGAAGGCCGGGATGAGCGACAGCGGGATGGCCAGGAGCAGCAGCCAGAAGGTCTTGCCCCGGCGGATGAGAGTCATGTACGCGACCACCATCGGGAGGGTCACGGAGTAGACGTTGCCCCAGCCGTTCGTATAGAGGAACGGCGCGGAGGGTCGCGGATCGAGCGCGAGCCAGCTGTCGGGGTTGAACTGCGTCAGCCGTCGAACGACCATCTCGCTGATGAGCTCGTTCGCCTGGAGACCCTGCGGCAGGATGTACGACAGCGGTGTGCGGAAGGCGAACTCAGGTGCCGCGACGCCCGCGAAGCCGCCGAGTACGGCCCACAGCCAGAAGAGCGTCATCAGCCCGAGCACGTAGCGCAGGGTGAGCGTCTCCTTCGCGTTGTACACGTAGACGAAGACGACGGTGATGGTCGCGTAGAGCAGCGCCCGGTAGACGAACCCGATGAGGCGGCCCGACGTGTCGATGCCGATGACCGATGCGCCCATGAGGACCATGAACAGCAGCCAGATCGCGAATCCGCGGGGGACCTGGATGGCACCGCGCCTGACCATGAGCACGACCATGCATCCGGCCAGCGGGATCCAGGCCATCTCGGCGACCCCGAGGGCCCACCAGAGAGGGAACAGCGCGAGCATCGCCGTGAACGGCCACCGGGGCAGGGCGGCGCGGGCGACAGTCGACGGGGGCGTCGCACCGACGACGGCGAGATCCGTACGCACGCGTCCTCCGTTATCACTCAGGCTCCGCCCCTAGGATAGGCCCACGGACAAGAAGAGGGCTGGGAGCCCGTGGGGTCGGCACAGGCGCGCTCGCAGTCGAGGGGAAGATCGTTGATGGACGAGGATCAGGGAAGCACGGCGACGCTCGGGTTCGAGCAGTACGTTTTCGTGCTCAAGCGACAGTGGCGGGTGATCCTCGCCGCGACGGTGCTCGGGGGCATCGCGGCAGCGGGATACCTCGTGGTCGCGCAGCAGACGGTCACAGCCACCACCACGATCAACCTCAATGTGATCACGACCGAGCCGTTCAGCGCGCAGAAGGCCGCGTCCGGTCTGCTCGACGATGCGACCGAGACGGCCATCGCCCGATCGCACGTCGTCGCGTCGCGGGCGTCGGATCTGCTCGACGGTGCGATGAAGGCGAGTGAGATCCGCGCGGCGTCCACGGTGACGACCTCGTCCGGCGCTGCCGTCGTGACGGTCGACTTCGACGCGGACAACGCCGCCGAGGCGATCAAGGGCGCGGATGCCGTCGCCTCCGCCTACCTCTCGTTCCGCAGCGATCAGGCCGATGAGCGCATCGATGTCATGGTCACGAGCCTCACCGAGCGCATCGACGCACTCAACACGACTCTCGGCGAGGCCAACCAGGCGCTCGTCAGCGCCGATGTGACCAGTGCCGCCTATGCGCAGGCGACGACGCAGCGTCAGCAGATCCTCACCGAGCTCGACGGACTGCTCTCGCAGCGCAACGGGCTGCAGAGCGTCGACACGACCGGCGGCATCGTCCTCTCGGCCGCCGAGGACAATGAGCTCGGCTTCGCCCCTGGGCGCACGGTGACGCTGCTCACCGGCATAGCCGCAGGACTCGTCCTCGGACTCATCGCGGCGTTCATCTGGAATCCCTTCGATCGCCGGCTGCGCAACGCCAGGGAGATGTCACGTGCTCTCCGCGCCCCGGTGTTCGCGACGGTGGATGCGCGGCGTGAAGACGTGCCGGCGCGCGGTGCCGCGGCGGATTCGCTGCGCGTCACCCGCGAGCGTCTTCTCGTCGACATCTATCTGGGAACGACGGTCCTCGTCATCGACGCGACGCACCGCACGGAGACATCGCCCACCGCCGTCAACCTCGCCGTCGTGACCGCGCAGGCAGGACACGAGGTGCAGGTCATCGTCCCGGAGGGAACGGACGAGTTCCGGGAGCACCTCCGCGCCGCGCTCGCGCTGGACGACGAGGACGCCGGCACGGCGACCTCGTCGACGATCCCCTCCCTGCGAGTGTTCTCGGCGACCGACGAGGGCGACGAGTACCAGGGAGACCTGCTTCTCACCGAACAGACGTACGCGGCGATCGAGAACGCCGGCAGTGACGAGATCACGTTCCTCGTACTCTCGTCCGGCGCGCATCCCGCCAGCATCCTCGCCGGTCTTCGCGTGGCGCAGTCCGTCGTGGTGGTCACCCGTGAGCGCGACACGACGACCGCCGAGATCCGCTGGATCAGGGAAGAGGCAGACGGGATCGACACCCGGATCCTCGGCGCGATCGCGGAGCGCGGTCTGCCGCGCGCGCAGCGCAAGGAATCGGGCATCTCCTGGCCGTTCCCGGCACGCAGCGAGCGCGCGGCGACCCTGCGCCATGAGGCGCGCAATCCGGTGGCAGCGGACTCCTGAGCGAGGCCGGCGCGCGGGTCTCGTCCGGTGGACGAGACCCGCGCGCGGTGTCAGCGAGCGACGAGCTTGCGGTACTTGCGCCGCATCGACGCCGCTGTGTGCACGAGGTTGATCGCGAACAGGAGCGTGTAGACGACGGCGAATGCCGGCGGGAACATCCAGAACGCGAAGCTCCAGCACAGCACGCCGGTATCCGTCGGCAGCAGGAAGAGCGACTTGCGTACGCCGTTGCTCTCGCCGGTCTCGCCGCCGGAGTTCCGGACGAGCTGCTCGGCCAGGATCTGACTCATGAACTGGCCGACGCTCATCACGGTGAAGAGCAGCGCGATGACGGCCACCCAGACGAGCTCAGGGCGGTGCAGGATGACGGCGACGGCCACCGTGAGGTGGATCGCCGGCGTGCGGATCGCATCGACCACATGGTCGAGCCACTCGCCCGCCGGGCTGGATGTCCCCGTGAGGCGGGCGACCTGGCCGTCGGCGGAGTCGAAGACATAGCCCAGGGCGAGGAGCGCAGCCGTCAGCAGAGCCGACCACCAGGTCGGACCGACGACGATCATCAGCGCGAGCCCGGCAGCCGAGAGGATCGCGCTGATCGTGGTCACCGCGTTCGGGGTGAGCCCCAGTGCCGACGACGCGGCAGCGATCCCACGAGCCAGCCGACGGTTCACCCAGCGCGTGTAGGCGGGCACCCCCGCGCCGCTCTTCTGGGCGCGGTTGAGATCTGCGAGGTACTCGCGGAAACTGGGTCGACTCTGTGAGATCACTCCCGTCATGATGCCACGGCGGACAGCTCGAAACTATGGCTCGGAGTCGAGCGGTAGTTCGAGTGCACCTCGACGGCGATCACGTTCGCACCCGCCACGAAGGCCGAAGCCGGGACATCGAACACGAAGGGCGTGCTGACGGCTGCGGCAGCCGACACCGCGACGTTCGCGTAGGTGCTCTGCGTCACGGCGCCCGCGTTCAGGTTCTTCCGTGCGACCTCGACGCCGTTGACGTAGACCACGACGCCGTCATCCGCACGCGTCGTCACGGTCAACTTGGTGAAGTCGACCGACGAGAGCGTGATCGGCTGCCGGTAGTAGCTCGTGATCGGACGCGGGCTCAGGGTGGTGTCGAGCGGAGTCGCGAGCTCGGTGTGACCCCAGCCGAATGCGCCGGTGCCGGACGTCCAGGTCGAGGCATCGAAGTCGGTCGCCGCCCAGTTCGCGGGCGTCGCATCGTTCGAGAACAGGTACGACCAGGCCGATCCTGCCGCCACGACCGTCGTGTCGACGGGCTCGGGCTCCGGCTCCGGTTCGGGCTCGGGCTCCGGCTCGGCCGGCGGTGCCGGCGGAGCCGGCTGCGTGCCGATCGTCGCCACGGCCTCGAGCTCGAAGCTGTGGCTCGGCGTGGTCCGGTAGTTCGAGTGGACCGAGGCCGAGATCACGTTGGTGCCCGTGGTGAACAGGTTGCCCGGCACGGTGATCGTCACCGGGTTCGCCAGGGCAGCGGCAGCGCCGACCGCAGCGTTCGCGTAGGTACCGACTCCCGCTGCTCCGGCGTCGACGTTCTTGCGCAGGACCTCGGTGCCGTTGACGTAGAGCACGATGCCGTCATCGGCTCGCGTGGTGATCTTCACCGATTCCACCACCGCGGCGTTGGCCACCTGGAATCCCTGCCGGTAGAACGAGGCGAGAGGCTTCGGTGCGGCGCTGGTCAGCGTCGTGCCGAGGGTCGTCTGGCCCCATCCGAGCGGAGCGGCACCGGTCTGCCAGGCCGAGCTGTCGTATCCGGTGGTCGTCCAGGCGCCCGTCGGTCCCGCCGCGTTGTAGAGGTAGGACCAGTTCGATCCTGCTGCGACGAGCGTGGCCGTGGTCGGCTCCGCCGGAGGAGCGACTGCCGTGACCCCTGCCGTCGACGCGGAGGCGTTGCCCCGTGCGTCGATGGCGCGGACGAAGTAGAGCGTGTCGGCCGGTGCTGCGGGGAGGGTCGCTGTCGTGCCCGTCACCGTGGCGACGACCCGATCCTTGCGGAGCACCTGGTATGCCGTGACGCCGCGGTTGTCGGTCGAGGCCCCCCAGGTGAGGGCTACGCCGTCGGTCTTCGTGTTCACGACGAGGTTCGTCGGCGTCGTGGGCGCGACCGTGTCGCGCTGCGCGTGTCGGACGAAGCCTCCCGACCACTGCCGGTTGTACCCGGCCTGCGTGGAGTAGGTCCAGTCGCCGCCCTGCCACAGCGTGCCGGTCGAGTCGACGAACAGCGCCCATGCGCCGGCACCGCGGTTGGTGTCGAAGTCGCCGTTGAAGCTCGGGATGCGAGCACCCGTCGAGGCACTCCACGCGCCGGAGCCGTAGACGGCATCCGCGGCGGTCCAGGCCGTGCCGACCGGGTTCCAGGTCGTCGATCCGTCGTACTGCGTCTCGAAGCAGTGGCATCCGCCGTAGACGGCGTTGCCGTCGGTGGCGATCGCCTGGAAGTCGCCGCCGGCGTTTCCGACCGACGAGCTCTGCAGCGTGAGGCCGTCACGGGAGTAGCTGAACAGCGAATGCTCGGATCCTCCCAGCCAGACGCGGTTGCCGACCTCGAGGACCGCCTGCTGGTAGCCGGTCCTGCCGCTGTTGCGGTTCGAGAAGACGACCGCCCACGGGAACAGGTCGGTGTTCGCCGTCGACATCGCCGCGGCCTTGTCGGCCGGGCGGGACTTCGACATCGTGAAGAAGCCGGCGAAGTACGCGCGGTCACCCTGTGCGGATGCATCCACGCTCATGACCGTGCCGTTGAACTCCGGGTTCCACGTGCCGTCGGGCGTGCCGTTGGTCACGTTGAAGCGCACGGCGCCGCGCGTGTAGCTCTGCACGCTGGAGGTTCCGCCCGTGGAGTGCGTGAAGACGCCGGCCGCGTACAGCCATCCGCCTTGCACGTCGAGCGTCCGCACGACGGGAACGCCGCCGCTGAGCGCGTTGATCAGTCGCCCCGTGAATGCGGTGTCGATCGCACCCGTTGTCGCGTTGAGGACCACGAGGCCCGCAGCGTTCTGGCCGTTCACCTGGGTGAAGAACCCGCCGACCGCGACGCGGTTGCCGGGAAGCGGCGCGAGCGCCTTGACCTGGTTGTTGAAGGTCGGACGGAAGGTCGGGATGAACTCGGCAGTATCGCGCTGGAAAGCGGCGAGGTAGGCCTGCGACTGCGCGCTGCCCCCGCCCGCCGTCTTCTGCACGGTGGTGAAGTTGCCTCCGACGAAGACCGTGCTGCCGACCTCGGTGAATGCCGAGACCTCGTTGCTGCCCTCCGTCGAGGCGGCGCCTGCGCCGAGGCCGGCGACACCCCAGTTCTGCGTCTGGGCGAAGCTGTCGACGACCGGCTGGTTCGTGATCGCTGCGGAGCCGGATGCCGGGATGCTCTCGAACGAAGCCGTCGAGAGCTGCGGACGGATGAAGACCTGCGTGAACGGACGGGCGGAGCCGGTGTTCGTGTCCTTCGACCAGAGGTAGCTCGAGCTCGCGGGGTTGCCGCGGATGTTGGGGCCGAAGCCGAAGCCCATCGCGTAGCCCTCGGCAGAGCCGGTGATCGTGCGCACGCGGATGTAGTTGTTGTCGTTGCCGAAGTTGGCGGTGTTGCCGCCGCTGCGGGTGACACCGTTCACCTTGTACTGATTGACGCGCTGCTCGTTGTTGAACATCCACGTCCACTTGTCGCGCGGGCTCGAGAAGGTGAAGGTCAGATCCTGCCACGTCGTGCCGGCCGTGTTCGTGGCGCGCACGAGGCGCACGCCGTCGGCGAGGTTCTTGATCGGCTGGTTGTTGGCCAGCTGATCGATCAGCTCACCGGGCAGCTGGCGGGGCTTGAAGGCCGCCTCGCCGGTGATGTCGGTGCGCACCTGCTCGGGGGAGCCCGAGCCGTTGGTCGATGTCGCCCATGCCTCGCGTCCGCGTCCGACGAGTACCCAGCCGCCGCCGTTGGAGGTCTGGTCGCAGTAGAACTGGTCGGCAGCGACCATGGCCTGCGTCTTGAGCCAGTAGACCCCGTTCTGCGACTGCGGGTTGCGCTGCTTGATCTCCCAGCACGACGCGGCGGCCGTGATCTCGGTCAGGCCGTCGGCCGTCGGGAGCGTCGGTTCTGCCGCCGTGGCGGCCGACACCGGAGTGAACAGCGCTGCGATCGTGAGGGCAGCGGTCGCGGCGGCGACCGCGATGCGGCCGGAGCGACGTGAGGTGGAGCGAGTCATTGCAGGGCGCCTTTCGTCAGCAGCCGTGTTCAGCATGTCGGGTCGTTGGGGAAGCTGTGGGCGGAGATCCGCCAGATGTCGTCAGTTCCCTGGATGAGTGTGAAGAGGTGGAGGGCGCGGGGCGTCTTCGCCGAGTCGTCGCCGATCGGCGCGCCGTTCGCGTCGAGCATCGTCACTGCGGACGAGTCGACGCAGGCGGTGATCTCCGCCGTCGGAGGTTCGGCATCGGCGGAGAGGCTCGTGACCTCGGTCGACACCAGCGTGGGCGAGCCGTCGATGCTCCAGCCCTGCGAGATGAGTTCCTGCCACTGCGCCTCGACCTCGGCCGCATAGGCGTCGACCGCGACGTCTTTCAGCACGGCGGCCAGATCAGCCGACGTACCGGCGGTGCCGATCGGCGCGGCCAGCGCGGTCTGGATGGTGAGCTGCGCCTCGTCGGCGTCGATCTCACCTGCGACCGTCGGCGGGGCAGCCGGAGCGGGCGTCGCCGTGACGCTCGGCGTCGGCGAAGGCCCTGATCCGCTCGTGGCCTGGTCGTCCCGGTTCGCCGTCAGCGCGAACGCGCTGACGGTACCGACGACGGCGAGTGCCACTGCCGCGATCGCTATCCACAATGCCGTGCTGCGTTTTTTCGCAGCAGGCGTCCCCAAAACGTCGTTAGACATCCCCTGTTTTCCCCAGATTCTGATTTGCTCGTCCCACCGAGCGGCTTCTCATACGAAGAGACGAGAAGATTCCCCAGGCGGCATTCTAGCATGCCGGTCGAATCCTGCACCAGTCCCGAGTTCTGATCTATCGAGCGCCCGGGAGGCGCAGCTGATCCAGGTGGAGACGTCGGCGATCGAACCGGCACCACGCGAGGAACAGGGCGGCGCCGACGACGGCCGTGGCGATGAGCCCGAGCCATGTCGCGCCGAAGAGCAGCCGGAAGGCCGCCGCGGGGACCCCGATCGTGACGATGGCGACGATGAGCGGGTAGATCCCGGCGAGAGGTGACACCCGCAGCCCGAGGATGAAGCGCACCTGCAGCGAGGCGAGCACCGCGTCGAGCGCGCAGGCGACCGCCCAGGCGACGGCTGCGCCGGTGATGCCCCAGAGGGGTACGAAGAGGTAGATGAGACCGACGTTGACGGCGACGGCGACGGCCTTGTTCAGCGCCGCCAATCCGCTGCGACCGCTCATCAGCAGGACGGAATGGATGTTGCCCGCGAGGAAGGTCACGATCGAACCGACGGACATCACGATGAGGACGCTCTGACCGTCGGCGAAGGACTCTCCGAGCAGCGACAGCGCGACCGGCGCGAAGACGGCCAGAAGGATGTAGACCGGGGTGCTGAACAGCACCAGCCACACGGTGGCGGTCCGGTAGACGGATTCGAGCTCGCCCGTGTCCTTGCGGTGCAGCATCCGGCTGAACATCGGCGAGACCACCACGCGGAGCGCGGTGTCGACGATCATGCCGGCGGCGACGAAGCGACTCGCCGAGCCGTACACGCCCGCGGCGGCGGGGCCGGCGATCGCGCCGACGATGATCACCGCCAGCCAGATCAGCAGCTGCTCGAGCGCCGAGGAGACGACGCGGGGGAGCGCGTACTGGAGCGTGCGCTTCGGCACGTCCGACCGCAGGAAGCCCGGTTCGCTCGTCCGTCCCCGTCGTCGGAGCTGCACCAGCATCACCGCGACCGCGGCGATGGCGGCGGGGAGCAGGGGCAGCGCCCAGGCGAAGGACGCAGCGACGGCTCCGGCTCCCAGACCGACCGCGACGGCGATGGCGATCGGGCGGAGAGTCGGGAGCGCCACGTTGCCCACCAGGACGTAGGCGTCGACCTTGCCGAGCGCCCGCGTCGCCGAAAGCGCGGTGAGCATGACGGAGGCGACCGGCAGGAACCAGACGATCGTCCGGAGCGCGGCCGCGACATCGTCTCCCGGACTCTGCGCCTCTGCGATCAGGATGCCGACGAAGAGGACGGCGGAGCAGACGAGCCCCACGACCGCCGACGTGATCAGGAGGAACGCACCGGTCGGCCGCAGCAGCTGCCGCTGGTCTTCCAGCTGACGCGGAAGGATCCAGATCGCCGCGGAGTCCATGCCGAAGCGCGCGACGCCCAGAGCGATCGTGAAGATGCCGACGGCCTGCAGCACGATGCCGGATCCGGCATCGCCGAGCAGCCGGCCGAGGATCACGATCAGCACCAGCCCCATGACGGCGCTCACGGCCGATCCGGCGAAGCTCAGCGCGCCGCCACGGGCGAGCTCGCCGCGCGGCGAGCTCGCGGCGGTGCTCATGCCTTCGACCCGCGCAGTCTCTGCGTCGCGACCGCGGCCATGAAAGACGGATTGCCCAGAAGGTACCGCTTGGCGAGTCGACGCGGCTCGATGATCAGGCGCCACAGCCATTCCAGGCCCCCGCGGATCATCCACGCGGGCGCGCGCTTGTTCGATCCGCTGAGCCAGTCGAAGAGACCGCCGCAGGTGAGCACCGCGGGAGGCAGGCGATCGCGGTGAGCGTCGATCCAGAGCTGCTGTGCCGGGTCGCCCATTCCGACGAACAGGATGCCGGTGCCGTGCGACCGCATGTCGTCGAGGACGCCGTCGATCCCCTCGGCGGCCACGTAGCCATGATGTGTGCGCAGTCGCAGCTCGGGGATCTTCTCCCGGAGGATCTTCGCAGCGCGCTCCGCCACGCCCTCCGCAGCGCCGAAGAAGTAGACCGGGATACCGGCATCCGCCGCGGCACGCAGCACGGGTTCGGCGATGTCGGTGGTCGCGAGGCGCCCAGGGAGGTGCCCGCCGAGCAGCCTCGCGGCCCAGACCACGGACTGGCCGTCGGCGTAGGTCGAGCCGTCGGTCACGAGGCGCCGGAAGTGCGGATCCTTGCGAGCCAGGTTGCACACGTGCGCGTTCACGCCGATCGCCACGTCGACCCCGTCGCTCGTCGCCATCTCGAGCACATGGTCGACGAGCGAGGCCTCGGTGAACGAGTCGACGCGGACGCCGGCGATGTCGACGGACTCAGCGACGGGGGCCGTGTTCCCTTGACTCATCCGTTCAGTATGCACCGCTCGGCTGCACCATCGCCTTGGCGGTGCGCCACATGATCTGCAGGTCGTTCATGACGGACCAGTTCTCGACGTACCGGAGGTCGAGGCGCACGCTCTCGTCCCACGAGAGGTCGCTCCGGCCGGACACCTGCCACAGACCCGTGATGCCGGGCTTGATGTACAGGCGGCGGAAGATGGTGCCGTCGTAGGCCGTGACCTCGCTCGGAAGCGGCGGACGCGGGCCCACGACGCTCATGTCGCCGATGAGGACGTTCCAGAACTGCGGCAGCTCGTCGAGCGACAGCTTGCGCAGGATCTTCCCGACGCGGGTGACCCGGGGGTCGTCCTTCATCTTGAAGAGCAGACCTGCGCCCTCGTTGGCGGCCTTGAGAGCCGCGAGCTGCTGTTCGGCGTCGGTCTTCATCGAGCGGAACTTGACGATCCGGAACGTGCGGCCGTCGCGGCCCACCCGCTCCTGGAAGAAGAAGACGGGTCCGGGAGAGTCGAGCTTGATGAGCGCGGCCAGGACCGGCGCCAACAGTCCGATCGGGATCAGCGCGACCGTGGCGACGGCGATGTCGAGCGCGCGCTTGAGCACGTGCACTCCGCCTTCGTAGGTCGGGATCTTGACCTGGATGAGCGGCAGGCCTTCGACGGGCGCGAACGAGATCCGCGGACCCGCGACATCGGTGAGACGGCTGGACAGCACGAGCTCGGCAGCGGTCCCCTCCAGCTGCCAGCTCAGCTGCTTCACGAACTCCGGCTCGCCCTCGGGGCGGCTGGCCACGATGATCGTGTCGGCGCCCAGCTCGGCGGCGACCGTCGACACGGTGTTCACGTTCCCCAGAACTGGGAACACCGCGCCGTCGATCTCCACCTCGCGGGCGTTGCCGTCGAGGAGCGTCGCGCCGACCACCTGGTAGCCCGACGCGCCGATCGGGTGCAGCGTGCGCACCACGTACTCGACGTCATCCCTGTTACCCACGACGAGCGTGCGGGAGGCGAACCGCCCGTGCGTCCGCTGGGTCTGGAGCCAGTGGCGCCACAACCACCTGGTCACCAGAAGTGTCAACACACCGACGGGCAGCCCCAGCAGCAGCGTCAGTTGCATCGACTTCCATGCGAGCAGCACCGCCACGATGGCGATGATCCCGAAGGCGAGCCCGCTGGCGTGGACCACGCCGCGGTACTCGGTGGCACTCGCACGGAACAGCGCGGCGTCCCGCGTGTGCAGAGCACTGAGCATGAGGTACCAGAGCGCGGCGAGGGGGATGCCGTCTCGAAGGACCTCGAACCCGGTGATGCCGACGCTCAGCTGGACCGTCGCGGTCAGAACGACGGCGAACAGGATGACGGCCGCATCCGTGATCCGCAGTCGCATCCGATAGCGACGCTCCCACTGGCGGCGTCTTTCCAGAGTCGCCGAAGCACGCGGTGTGACCACCGTGCGCGTCACCGACTTGGTTGCTCTCGGAGCGGCGATCGGCAAGAAGACCGAGCCCGGACGAGCGATGCTCAGAGCATCCTCGACGGAAGTCATGCCGAGGCCCCTTGAGCCGTGAATGTACGCAGAAGTCCCCAGTGCGACATATCAGTTATCCCCAGATTTCCCCAGACCATGAACCCCACGTTCACGGCAATCGTCTGCGTCCCGACCCCTCGGGTCCTGCTGGAACTCGGTGATCCCACTCACGGAGTGCATTTCGCCGTCCCACACGGCGGTCGCTAGCAGCAGGCACAGCAGACTCTGATCACTGTAGCGGATGGAGGGCGCGAACGGAAGATAAATCCTCCGAATGGACGTATCGGTTTCTCAGAAGCACTATTCTGACGCGGTGACCGAGAATTCCACCGCCTCGCGCTTCCGGCTCCGGACGATGCTTCCGCGCGATCCCGACCAGCCCCACCGCACCGCGAGCACGCTCGAGCTCTTCTTCGACCTCGTCTTCGTCGTCGCCGTCAGCATCGCCTCGGCGCAGCTGCACCACGCACTGAGTCACGGCGACTTCCTGCATGGCGTCACCTCCTACGCGATGCTGTTCTTCGCGATCTGGTGGGCCTGGATGAACTTCACCTGGTTCGCGACCTCGTTCGACACGGACGACTGGCTGTACCGCATCACGACGTTCGTGCAGATGGGCGGCGTCCTGGTGTTCGCGGCAGGCATCCCGCGCGCGTTCAACGAAGGCGACTTCGCGGTCGTGGTGCTCGGCTACGTCGTGATGCGTGTCGCGATGGTCGCGCAGTGGCTGCGCGCCTCCCGATCGGCGGGCCCGCTCCGTGCGGCGACCAGAAGGTACGCCTTCGGGATCGCGGCCGTTCAGGTGCTCTGGATCCTCTTCCTCCTGGTCCCCTCGGGGGCTCTGCAGATCGCGGCCTTCGTGATCTTCGCGCTGATCGAGATCAGCGTGCCGGTGTTCGCGGAGTACCGCCGGCAGACGCCCTGGCATCCGCACCACATCACGGAGCGCTACGGCCTGTTCACGCTCATCGTGCTGGGCGAGAGCCTCCTGGCCTCCGCGAACGCGATCATCGACGCCCTCGAGAAGGTCGACACGCTCGGCCCGCTGATCGCGATCTCCGTGCTCACGCTCGTCGTCACGGCATCCGTCTGGTGGATCTACTTCTGGCCGCCCCACCACCGCGCGATCACCTCGTTCCGCAGCTCGCTCCGCTATGGGTACACGCACTACTTCGTCTTCGCCGCGGCCGCCGCCTTCTCCGCCGGCATCGAGGTGGAGCTCGACGTGCTCACGGGGGAGAGCCACCTCTCGAACGTCGCCGCCTCGTTCACGGTCACGATCCCGATCGCCGTCTTCCTGATCGGCATCTGGTGGATCGCGATCCGCGAGAACGCCGACCGCGTCGTGAACACGGTCATCCCCGTCGGCGCGCTCCTCGTGCTGCTCGACCCCGTGCTGCCGATCCCCGTGACGCTCTCCGCGCTGATCCTGGTGATCATCGTCGTCGTGCTGGTCATCCGCCCTCCGGTGCCGCGCGGCGAGACGTTGCGCGTGGAGACATAGGAAGCGCATAGCCCAGGCAGAGGATCCTGATCGGGCGCTTCAGGACCATGGTGACGACACACCATCGGTTCACTCGAGAGGAGCCCGACCATGAGCCGCATCCCCGAACCCATCCCGACGCCGGACGGTCCCACCTACGAGGGGCGGCTGCTCGATCGCGCCGATGAGGAGGTCGTCGATCAGGGCGTCGTCTTCGACATCGGCACACTGCTCAGCCGGCGCGGGGTCCTCGGCCTGGCGGGGCTCGGCCTCGGCGCCGTCGTGCTGGCCGCCTGCGCACCTGCCGCCTCGGGCAGCGCGACCTCGACACCCACCCCCACACCCACCCCCACACCGACCTCGACGGCGGACGCCGGGGGCGGGACCCAGACCGTGGAGATCCCCGACGAGACGGCGGGGCCCTATCCCGGCGACGGCTCCAACGGGCCCGACGTCCTCGAGGACTCCGGCATCGTCCGCCGCGACATCCGTTCATCGATCGACGGCGCGGCGACGGCCGACGGCGTGCAGCTCACCATCGTCTTCCAGGTCGTCGATCTGGCGAACGGCGGCGTCCCCTTCGCCGGTGTCGCGGTCTACGCCTGGCACTGCACCGCGCAGGGGGAGTACTCCCTCTACTCCTCGGGCCTCGAGGACGTCACCTATCTGCGCGGCGTGCAGGTGGCGGATGCCGACGGCAGGGTGTCGTTCACCTCGATCTTCCCCGGGTGCTACTCGGGCCGCTGGCCGCACATCCACTTCGAGGTGTTCCCGGATGCGGCGTCGATCACCGATGCGGCCAACGCGATCGCGACGTCGCAGCTGGCGCTCCCCGAAGCCGCCTGCTCCGCGGTGTACGCGCAGTCCGCGTACACCGGATCCGCTCAGAACCTGGCGCAGGTCACGCTGGCGGGGGACAACGTGTTCGGGGACGATGCCGGAGCCTCGCAACTCGCCACCCTCAGCGGCGACGCGACTTCCGGATACACGGCGACCCTGGTCGTCGGCGTCGACACCACCACCGCGCCTGTCGCCGGCGGTGCTCCTGGCGGCGGCGAGGGTGGCCCGGGCGGAGGCGGGCAGCCGCCCTCGAGCTGAGGTCGCAGAGGGGCGGTCAGGGGAGGGCGTGGCGCGATCTGCTATGCTGAACATGCAACGTGTGTGCTGTGCCCCTCTCGGCCGCCACGTCGCCACTGATCAGGGCCATCACGGACCACGCACATCGATGCGCGCGGCATCCGCCCTCGATCTCACATCTTGCGGAGCGCCGACGCGTGCCCGCCACACAGCAATGAGCATCACCATGAGCACCACCACCTTCCCCCCATCCGATCCGTTGACCTGGAAGCAGGCCGACGCCGACGTGCACGTCGCGACGCGCAACGGCGAATTCGCCGGATTCGTCGAGTTCGACGGCACCGCGTACCTCGTGCGCGACAACCACGGCACCGAACTCGGCGCCTTCGACTCCCTCGACGACGCCCGCTCCGCGCTGGAGCGCGCTCAGCACGCCAAGACCCCGCTCGCGCAGGGCCGCGCACTCGTTCTTCCCCGCGCTTTCCGCCGCCGCCCGCGGCGCGTTCGCGCCTGACATTCAGCACACCGGAAGCGGCGCGTCAAGGGCCCCGGATGTATTCCCGGAGCCGTATGTGGGTCGGGCTACTGTGAGGTAAGCGTTGGGCACTCGCCTTGGGCTTCCATAGCTCAAGGGCTCCGATCGACAGGAGAAGATCATCTCCATCACACAGGTCGAAAAGACCGCAACGCTGGGACCGGTTCGTCAGACCTACGCCGGCAACGCCGATTTCCCCCCGATGGCGCAGGCCTACAAGCAGGTCTCGCAGGTCGTCAAGGAGACAGGTCTCCTCCGCCGTGCGCAGTGGTTCTACGTCGCTGTCGCCGCCGGTATCGCGGTCGCCCTCGGTGGACTGATCACGGGCTTCATCCTTCTCGGCGACAGCTGGTTCCAGCTGCTCATCGCCGCCGGCCTCGGCATCATCCTCACGCAGATCGCGTTCCTCGGACACGAGGCGGCGCACCGTCAGATCCTGACCACGGGACCCGCGAACTTCAAGCTCGCCCGCATCGTGATCGCCAGCATCGGCATGAGCTACTCGTGGTGGGACTCGAAGCACACCAAGCACCACGGAAACCCGAACCAGGTCGGCAAGGACCCCGACATCGAGGTCGACACGATCTCGTTCCTCGAAGAGGATGCCGCGAAGGCGAAGGGTTTCATCAAGCTGATCACGCGCAAGCAGGGCTGGCTCTTCTTCCCCCTGCTCACCCTCGAGGGACTGAACCTCCACTTCCTCGGCCTGAAGTACCTCATGACGACGAAGAACGTCAAGGGACGCTGGACCGAGCTCAGCATCATCACGCTGCGGTTCGCCCTCATCCTCGTCCCCGTGTTCATGATGCTCCCGCTCGGAATGGCGTTCGCCTTCATGGGCGTGCAGTTCGCCGTCTTCGGCGTCTACATGGGAGCGGCGTTCGCGCCGAACCACAAGGGCATGCCGATCATCGAGCCGGGTGCCCGTCTCGACTTCTTCACCAAGCAGGTGCGCACCTCCCGCAACATCACCGGCGGATGGGCGACCACCTGGCTCATGGGCGGCCTCAACTACCAGGTCGAGCACCACCTGTTCCCGAGCATGCCGCGCCCGTACCTGGCCAAGGCGCGCGAGATCGTCCGCGACTACTGCGCAGCCAACGACGTGCCGTACACCGAGACCAACCTGCTCCGTTCGTACAAGATCGTGATCGACTACCTCAACCGCGTCGGTCTCTCCGCGGGCGCCGACCCGTTCGACTGCCCTGCCGTCGCGCAGTTCGGCCGCGCGTAACCCACGACGGCGCGGGGTTCGGTCAGAGCAGACCGAGCTCCAGCGCCAACGTGACCGCCCGTGTGCGGTCCGACACCTCGAGCTTCTCGAAGACATGCAGCAGAAGCGTCTTCACGGTCGCCTCGCCGATGAAGAGCTCCCGAGCGATCTCCGGGTTGCTGCGACCGCGTGACAC
>Ga0307406_10000344_pt1 | contig 27059 bp, 24 predicted proteins | sample 322Cmetagenome_3_FD_203706 | JGI IMG/M metagenome (GOLD analysis project Ga0307406, IMG submission 203706) | Maize rhizosphere microbial communities from greenhouse at UC Davis, California, United States - 322HYB-C-2 | ecosystem: Host-associated > Plants > Roots > Rhizosphere > Soil | place...
CAGCTGATCGAACGAGGCCGGCACGTCCACCTCGGCGGGTTGACCGCGCAGCAGCTCCGAACCGAGGTCGGGCGCGATGACGCGGCGCTCCGGTTCCTGCACCGGTTCCTGCACCGGTTCCTGCACCGGCTCCTGCGCCGACTCCTGGGGCTCGAGCGCAGCATCTGCAGCCTCGCCGGACTGCGCGGGCTCGCTCACGGCGGCGTCCTCGGTCTCGACCGACGCGGCCGGCGTCTCGACGAGCTCGGCGTCGACGATCACCTCGTCGACGGCGCGGGCCTCCTCCTCGGCGGCGCGGGCCTCCTCCTCGGCGGCGGTCGCCGCGAGGACCTCCGCGGTGATGACGGGCACCGACGCGGTGCGAAGGCGCTCCCGCTGCCGCACCTCGCGGCGGGTCAACGTCGGCGACCCGCCGACGGCGGACGTCCGCGGTTCAGCGCGCGGAGGCTCTGAGAGGACGACCGGCTCCGCGGCGCGCGGCAGAGGCGCCGCCGGCGGCTCCTCGGACGTCGGCGCGTCCGTGACGATCGGGGTCGATGCGGTGTTGCGCAGCTCGCGCAGTTGCCTGCGCGTCAGCTGGGGCGGCTCTTCGGGTGTGCTCATGCCTTACTCCGGTAGAGGTGGTGCTTCGCAATGTATTGGACGACGCCGTCGGGGACGAGGTACCAGACCGGGTGTCCTCGGCGTACCCGGTCTCGGCAATCCGTGGACGAGATGGCCAGCGCCGGGATCTGCAGCTGGCTCACATCGTCACTCGGAAGGCCGTCGGTGTGCAGATCGTGTCCGGGCCGGGAGACGGCGACGAAGTGGGCGAGGTCCCACAGTTCGGCGTGGTCACGCCACCCGAGGATCTGCGCGATGGCATCCGCTCCGGTGATGAAGAACAGCTCGGCGTCGGGTCGCTGCTGTTTCAGATCACGGAGTGTGTCGATCGTATACGTCGGACCTGCGCGATCGATGTCGACACGGCTGACGGTGAAGCTCGGATTCGACGCGGTCGCGATGACCGTCATCAGGTACCGGTGCTCGCTCTCGGTGACGTCGTCCTTCTGCCATGGCCGACCCGTGGGCACGAAGACCACCTCGTCGAGGTCGAACGACTGCGCCACCTCGCTGGCCGCGACCAGGTGACCGTGGTGGATGGGATCGAACGTCCCACCCATCACCCCGATCCGCGGGGCGCGCGCCGTCGACATCACGGCGGCCTAGTGGTGGCCGTGACCCGCCTGGGCGAGGTCGCTGCCGTGGGTCTGGGCGTAGGCCTCGGCCTTGTGCGCGTGGCGGTTGGCCACGTTGCGGTACGACAGAGTGACGAGCCCGAGCGCGAGGAACACGACGAATGCGATCACGCCGAAGATGAACGTCTCCGCCTGGACGTTGCCGTGGTGTTCGGCCTCACCTGCGGCGAGGTAGACGATCGTGGCGAGGGTCATTCGGGCTCCGTTCGGTTCGGGTGCGCACCTACAGCTTAGGCGGTCACGTGCGGATCTGCCCGGTGCCACGGGCGAGCCACTTGGTACTCGTCAGCTCCGGCAGGCCCATGGGGCCGCGTGCGTGCAGTTTCTGAGTCGAGATGCCGACCTCCGCACCGAAGCCGAACTCGCCTCCGTCGGTGAATCGTGTGGAGGCGTTCGCCATCACCACCGCGGAATCGACCTCGGCGAGGAACCGCTCGGCGTGAGCGTCGTCGGCGGTGATGATCGACTCGGTGTGATGCGTCGAGTAGGTGCGGATGTGCGAGAGGGCGGCGTCGAGGTCGTCGACCACGCGGATCGAGACGTCGAGGCTCATGTGCTCGGTCGCCCAGTCGGCCTCGTTCGCCGGCACCGCCTCCGGGACGAGCCGGCATACGGCCTCGTCGCCGTGGATCGTCACGCCGTTCGCGAGCAGCGCGTCGGCGACGGGCGGGATGAGCCGTGCCGCGCCCTCCGCGAGGACGAGCACCGTCTCGACCGCATTGCAGACGCTCGGGCGCTGGACCTTGGCGTTGACGATGATGTCCCGCGCCCATTCGACCGGTGCGCTGGCATCGAGGACGATGTGGACGACGCCCGCTCCGGTCTCGATCACAGGGACGGTCGACTGCGTCACGACGGTCTCGATGAGCTCGGCACTCCCCCGCGGCACGAGGACGTCCACGAGTCCCCGCGCCTGCATGAGCGTACGGGCGCCGTCGCGGCCGAAGTCGTCGACGGTCTGGATGGCTTCGGGATCGACTCCCTCGTCGGCCAGCGCACCGCGCATGACCCGGACGAGCGCTGCGTTCGACGACAGCGCGGCCGTGCCCCCACGCAGGACGACGGCGTTGCCCGAACGCAGCGCGAGGGCGGCGATGTCCACGGTCACGTTCGGACGGGCCTCGTAGATCGACCCGACGACACCGAACGGCACGGATACCTTCTGCAGGCTCACGCCGGACGGGAGGGTGCGTTCGTCGAGGATCCGGCCGACCGGGTCGGGGAGCGCGGCGACGTCCCTGACCGCATCGGCGAGGGCGGTGACACGGACCGCGTCGAGCCGCAGCCGGTCGAGCAGACCGGCGCCGAGCCCGTTCGCCTCGCCGCGGGTGATGTCCTCGGCGTTGGCGGCGACGATCTCGTCGCTGTGGGCCTCCAGAGCGGCGGCGATCGCGCGCAGCACGCGTGCCTTCTCCCCATCGCCGAGCAGCCCGATCCGGCGGGCGGCGTCCTTGGCCAGCAGGAGACGTTCCGTGGCGGTGTCGGCGATCGTCGTCATCGCGCCATTCTAGCGATCCCGCACGGGCGGGGTCCCGGCGCGGCGGCGTCGGCGGCCTGTCAGGACGTGCGTACCGGGGTGGTGCCGAGGGCGGGCGGAGCGTCGGGGTCGGGGGCGAACCAGGTGCCCACCGCGGCGCCCTCCAGCGCCTCCGCGACCAGGTCGGCGCTCGTGACCAGGACGCCGATCCCCGCAGCCGATGCCAGCCGCGCTGCGGAGGCCTTGGTGGCGGCGCCGCCGGTGCCCACGCTGTTCACCACGACCGATCCGAACTCGTACTCCGACAGATCGTCGTCCGGGGCCACGCGATCGATCGGCCGCGCGCCCGGTTCGCTCGGCGGTCGCGTGTACAGGTTCGCGATGTCGCTGAGGAGCACGAGGGCGTCGGCGCCGATGAGCTGGGCGACGAGCGCTGCGAGCCGGTCGTTGTCGCCGAAGCGGATCTCGTGGGTCGCGACGGTGTCGTTCTCGTTGACGATCGGGAGGATGCGCAATCCGAGCAGCCGCTCCATCGCCCGTCGCGCGTTCGAGCGGTGGGTGGGGTTCTCCAGGTCGCCGGCCGTGAGGAGCACCTGGCCGGCGACGATGGCGAACGGCCGCAGCGCCGCCTGGTACCGGTAGATGAGGACGTTCTGGCCCACGGCGGCGGCCGCCTGCTGGGTGGCGAGGTCGCTCGGTCGCTCATCGAGGGCCAGGTACGGCATCCCGGTAGCGATGGCGCCGGACGAGACGAGCACCACCTCGGTGCCGCGTGCGTGGGCAGCGGCGAGGGCATCGACGATCGGCTCGATCTTGTCGGCGTTCTCGCCGCTGATCGAGGACGACCCCACCTTCACGACGACACGGCGGGCGCCGAGGAGGTCGGCCCGCTCCCGCACGCTCACCATTCGGTGTCGTCCTCGTCACCGCCGAGCCGCTCGGACTCGAGCTCGGCACGTGCCTCCGCCTTCGCGTCCATCCGCTCGTGATAGCGCTCTCGGCGCTGCGAGGTGGTGCGACGCGGATTGAGGTCGAGCCGCGGGTCGGTGCCTCGCGGCGCCGTCATGAGCTCGGCGGCCGAGGACAGCGAGGGGTGCCAGTCGAACACGATGCCGTCGCCCTCGCCGATGACCACGGTCGAACCGGCCACGGCGCCGGCGCGATAGAGGCCGTCCTCGACGCCGAGCTTCTCGAGGCGATCCGCGAGGAATCCCACGGCCTCCTCGTTCTGGAAGTCCGTCTGCTGCACCCAGCGCACGGGCTTGGCGCCCAGCACGCGGTAGATGTTCCCGTACGTTCCGCCCTCGACCCGCACGGTGAACTCCTTCTCGGAGCCCTGCGGACGGATGATGACGCGCTCCGGCGGGACGACGGCGGCCTGCGCGGCCCGATGCGCGCCCACGATCTCGCCGAGCGCGAAGGTCAGGGCGCGGAGGCCGTCGCGGCTCACCGTCGAGATCTCGAAGACGCGGTACCCCCGGGCCTCGAGGTCGGGGCGGACGAGCTCCGCCAGATCGCGCGCTTCGGGCACGTCGACCTTGTTGAGCGCGATCAGCTGCGGACGCTCCCGCAGGGGCACCTGCCCCTCGGGGACCGGGTAGTTCCCGAGCTCCTCGAGGATGACATCGAGATCGCTCAGCGGATCGCGGCCGGGTTCCAGAGTCGCGCAGTCGAGCACGTGCACGAGTGCCGTGCAGCGCTCGACGTGGCGGAGGAACTCGAGTCCGAGCCCCTTGCCCTCGCTGGCGCCCTCGATCAGGCCCGGCACGTCGGCCACGGTGTAGCGGACGTCGCCGGCCTGGACGACGCCGAGGTTCGGGTGCAGGGTCGTGAAGGGGTAGTCCGCGATCTTGGGCCGCGCGGCCGAGATCGCTGCGATGAGGCTCGACTTGCCGGCGGACGGGTACCCCACGAGCGCCACGTCGGCGACGGTCTTCAGCTCGAGCCGGATGTCGCCTTCCCAGCCGGGCGTGCCGAGCAGCGCGAAGCCGGGGGCCTTGCGCTTGGGAGAGGCGAGAGCCGCATTGCCGAGGCCGCCCTGTCCGCCGGGGGCCACGACGTAGCGGGTGCCCGGCACGACCAGATCGACGAGGGTCTCGCCGTCGGCGTCCTTGACCACCGTGCCGACGGGGACGGGCAGCTCGACGTGCTCCCCCGCAGCGCCGGAGCGGTTGTCCCCCATGCCGAAGCCGCCGTTGCCGGCGGAGCGGTGGGGCGAGTGGTGATACGACAGCAGGGTCGTGACCTGCGGGTCGGCCACCAGGATCACGTCGCCGCCGTGACCGCCGTTGCCGCCGTCGGGGCCGGCGAGCGGCTTGAACTTCTCACGGCGGACCGACACGCAGCCGTTACCGCCTTTGCCGGCGCGCAGATGCAGCGTCACCCGGTCGACGAACGTGACCATGTCGGTACTCCTGAGAAAAAGGACGAGGGGCGAGCCGAAGCCCGCCCCTTGCCATGGGATTGAGGAACAGCGCGAGGCTGTCGACGCCCGTGTCGGTCGGGATTACTCCGCGACCGGGACGATGTTGACGACCTTGCGGCCGCCCTTCTTGCCGAACTCCACCGAGCCGGCGGCCAGGGCGAACAGCGTGTCGTCGCCACCGCGGCCGACGAGCGCGCCGGGGTGGAAGTGGGTGCCGCGCTGGCGGACGAGGATCTCGCCGGCGTTGACGGTCTGGCCGCCGAAACGCTTCACGCCCAGTCGCTGAGCGTTGGAGTCACGACCGTTACGAGTGGAGCTTGCGCCCTTTTTGTGTGCCATCTGAAGCGTCTCCCTGGCTTACTTGATGCCGGTGATCTTGACGCGCGTGAGGTCCTGACGGTGGCCCTGGCGCTTCTTGTAGCCGGTCTTGTTCTTGAACTTCTGGATGATGATCTTCGGGCCGCGCTCCTCGCCGAGCACTTCGGCGGTCACGGTGACCTTCGCGAGCTTGTCGGCGTCGGTCGTCACGGCGTCGCCGTCGACGAGCAGCACCGCGGGCAGCTCGAGCTTGTCGCCGACCTTGGCCTGCTGGCGGTCGAGGACGACGATCGTGCCGACCTCGACCTTTTCCTGACGGCCACCGGCGCGCACAACTGCGTAAACCACTTCACACCTGTTTCTTGTGTTGGAGCGCACGGCTCCGATTGTCTTTGCGAGACTGGGAAGTCTTGGTGCGGGGCCTCGGCAAGGGGCTGCTGAGTCTCTCGAAGCATCGCCATAGGCCTGCGACGCGGACGCACCGAAGGACTACTTTACCGGATGCCGGGACGATGGGCAAAAGCACCCGCCTGCGTGTCGCCGTAGGATGCGAGACGATGACTGTTCTCGTCGACGATCCGCGCTGGCCCGCGCACGGCCGGCTCTGGGCTCACCTGGTGAGCGATTCCGATCTGGAGGAGCTCCACCGCTTCGCCGCGGCCCATGGCATCCCCTCGCGCGCGTTCGACCTCGACCACTACGACGTGCCGGAGGACGCGGTCCCCCGGCTGATCGCCGGCGGGGCGGAGCACGTCGACGGGCACGAGCTCGTCCGACGACTGATCGCCTCGGGGCTGCGCGTCACCGCGCGCGAGCGCCGCGGACGCGCCTGAGACCCGTCCGCGCGCTCGTCAGTCCTCGTCGGGCGTCGCCGAGACCGGCGTGCCGCTCAGCGCGGCCGTCGTCACGCGCCGCCGCGAGCGCCCCTGTCCCGGGGCCTTGGGCTCGGGCAGCGCGTTGAGCACGGAGTCCAGGAGCATGTCGGCCTCGGTCTTCGGCGCTTCGGGACGCTTCTTGCGGGGCTTCTTGGCCCGCTCGGCAGCGGGGCGCTCGGTGCGCTCGGTTGCCGTGTGCTCGGGCTCGGCGTCGGCGACGGCGGGCGTCTCCCCCACCGGGTGGATCGTGGACGCCGCGATCTGGGCGAGCGCCGACTTGGCGCCCTCGGTGATCACGTGGGTCCCGCCGCCCTGCGGTGCGGAGCCGTTGCCGCCCCCGTTCGAGCCGCCACGGGAGCGGCGCGAGGAGCCGTTCTGCTGCTGGGGTGCGCGGTGCTTGACGACCGGGTCGTGGTGGACGATGACGCCCCGACCGGCGCAGACCTCGCACGGCTCGCTGAAGGTCTCCAGCAGTCCCAGGCCGAGCTTCTTCCGCGTCATCTGCACCAGGCCGAGGGAGGTGACCTCCGCCACCTGGTGCTTCGTGCGGTCGCGGCTCAGGCACTCGACGAGGCGTCGCAGCACCAGATCGCGGTTGGACTCGAGCACCATGTCGATGAAGTCCACGACGATGATGCCGCCGATGTCGCGCAGACGGAGCTGGCGGACGATCTCCTCGGCGGCCTCGAGGTTGTTCTTCGTGACGGTCTCCTCGAGGTTGCCGCCGGAGCCGACGAACTTGCCCGTGTTGACGTCGACGACGGTCATGGCCTCGGTGCGGTCGATCACCAGCGAGCCGCCCGAGGGCAGCCAGACCTTGCGGTCCAGCGCCTTCTCGATCTGCTCGGTCACGCGGAACGCGTCGAAGGGGTCCTGCTCGTCCTCGTACTTCTCGATGCGCTCGAGGAGGTCCGGCGCGACGCCGGTCAGGTAGGACGAGATGGTGTGGTGCGCGTCCTCGCCCTGGATCAGCATCTTCGAGAAGTCCTCGTTGAAGACGTCGCGGACGATCTTGACGAGGAGATCCGGCTCCGAGTGCAGCAGCGACGGGGCGGAGCCGCTCTCGGACTGGGTGCTGATGTGCTCCCACTGCGCGGTGAGTCGCTGGACGTCGCGGGTCAGCTGATCCTCGGTGGCGCCCTCGGCGGCCGTGCGGACGATCACGCCGCTGGACTCCGGGAGGACCTCCTTGAGGATCTTCTTCAGACGCGACCGCTCCGTGTCGGGGAGCTTGCGGGAGATGCCGTTCATCGCGCCGCCGGGCACGTAGACCAGGTAGCGTCCGGGCAGGGAGATCTGGCTCGTCAGGCGCGCACCCTTGTGGCCGACGGGATCCTTCGTGACCTGCACCAGCACCTTGTCGCCGGACTTGAGGGCGAGCTCGATCCGACGGGGCTGGTTGCCGGTCTCCACCGCGTCCCAGTCCACTTCGCCCGAGTAGAGCACGGCGTTGCGACCCCGCCCGATGTCGACGAACGCGGCTTCCATGCTGGGGAGGACGTTCTGCACACGACCGAGGTAGACGTTGCCGATGAGGGACGCGTCCTGGTTGCGGGCGACGTAGTGCTCGACGAGGACGTTGTCCTCCAGCACCGCGATCTGGATGCGACCGTTCTTGGAGCGGACGATCATGACGCGGTCGACGGACTCGCGCCGGGCGAGGAACTCCGCCTCGGTCACGACGGCGCGACGGCGTCCGGCCTCGCGGCCGTCACGGCGGCGCTGCTTCTTCGCCTCGAGACGGGTCGAGCCCTTGATGCGCTGGGGCTCCGTGATCAGCTCGACGGCGCGGCGGCGCGGTGCGGCGGGCGCCTCGTCGGCGTCGGCCCCGCCTCCGCCCCGTCGACGGTTGCGGCGGCGCGAGCTCGAGGATCCCTCGCCGGGGCCGTCGCCCTCGCGATCGTCGCGGTCCGCGCCCGCGTGCCCGGGCAGGGCCGGCAGCGGCGTGATCTCGGGAGCGTAGAAGTGGAGCGCCGTCGACACGGTGGAGACGAACACCTCGGGCAGCAGCCCGAGCGAGACGGCGGTGAGCTCGGTCGGCGCGGCGGGAGTGCCGCCATCCGCGGGGTCGTCGCCCGCCGCGGGCGCTTCCGACGCCGGCTCGTCCGACGCCGGCTCGTCCGAAGCTGTGGGCTCGTCCGACGCTGCGGGCTCGTCCGACGCTGCGGGCGTCTCCGGATCCGTCGTCGCCTCGGTCCCGTTCTCGGGCGCCCGCAGGTCGGCTTCCGCAGGGGCGGCCTCGGGCGTCTCGGGCGCGCTCGCTTCGGCGTCGCCCGGCACCGCGTCGACGAGGGCGTCCGGCGCCTCGGCGGCGAGGCCCCCGTCGGTCAGCGGTGCATCTGCTGCCGCGGGTTCGGAAGTGGGGGTGTCGTTGTGCTCATCGGCCATCACTGGCTTACTCCTAGCCGCCGGCTCCGCGTGCCGTCGGGTGAAAATCTGGCGGCGCCGCTCCGTGGAGGCCGGGCCGCGAACTCACTCGGTCTGCAGCGGGCGCAAGGCTCGCGCTGCGAAGGGCGTTCATCGCCCGAAGTCTCTGTGATGCGGTCGCGGCGCGGCCGCGGGTGCATCGACGACCATTATCGCACCATCGTGAGCGAATCCGCGATCCCGCCCCCGAACGGCGCGTGTCGACGCCCGGCGCTCAGGCGGCACCGATGCCGCCGGTGGGATAATCGCCGGGTGCCGACACGTCTGACCCATACCCGACCCACCGCTCTCGCGGTGTGGCTCCTCATCGCCGGCGTGATCGGCTGGGTCGCGGCCTTCGCGCTCACGGTGGAGAAGTTCCACCTGCTGGAGAACCCCGGATCCTCCGCTTCCTGCGATTTCAGCGTGATCGTGCAGTGCGGGGCGAACCTCGCCTCGGCGCAGGGGTCCGTGTTCGGCTTCCCCAACCCGCTCCTGGGACTCACGGGCTGGGTGGCGCCCCTCGTCGTCGGTGCCGCCGTCCTCGCCGGTGCGCGCTTCGCCCGCTGGTTCTGGCTTCTCTTCTGGGCCGGGATCGCCTTCGCGTTCGGCTTCGTGGTCTGGCTCATCAGCCAGAGCATCTTCGTCCTCGGAACGCTCTGCCCGTGGTGCATGGTCACGTGGGTCGTGACGATCCCCACGTTCTACGCGGTGACGCTCCACCTCCTGCGCTCCGGCATCGTCCCCGTCCCGCAGCGCCTGCGCGACCTCGCGGCGAGCCTCATGGGCTGGCTGCCCGTGCTGGCGGTCGTCAGTTACGCCGTGGTCGCCCTCATCGCGCAGCTGCGGCTCGACTGGATCGGCACGCTGTAGCCGTTCCTCGCGATCAGAACCAGATCGCGAGCTCCCGCGTTGCCGACTCCACGCTGTCGCTGCCGTGCACGAGGTTCTGCTGGACCTTTGCGCCCCAGTCGCGACCGAAATCGCCGCGGATCGTGCCGGGCGCGGCCGTGGTGGGATCGGTGGTGCCGGCGAGCGAGCGGAAGCCCTCGATCACGCGATTGCCGGCGAGACGGATGGCGACCGACGGGCCCGACAGCATGAACTCCAGCAGCGGCTCGTAGAACGGCTTTCCCGCGTGCTCCGCGTAGTGCTGTTCGAGGGTGTCGCGGTCGGGCTCCACGAGCTTGATGTCGACGAGGGCGTAGCCCTTCTGCTCGATCCGGGCGAGGATCGCACCGGTGAGGCCGCGGGCCACCCCGTCGGGCTTGATGAGGACGAGGGTCTCTTCGGTGGGCATGTCATTCTCCGTTCGTGGCATCGGCGGCACGACCGGCGTTGCGCCGATCGAGTTCACCGCCCTTGATGGTGGCATAGGCGTACATCGCACCGAAAACCAGCGCCACGACACCGAGCGCCGGCACGAGGAAGGCGCCGAGGGCGAGGACGAGCTGAAGCGCCCACCCGAGGCCGATCCCCCAGGGGCGCCGCAGCACGCCGACGGTGAGGAGCATCGCCAGCGCGAGGACCGATCCTCCGACGATGCCCCACCAGGCGGGCACGCCGCTGGGCGGCGCGTCGAGTCCGAAGACCACCAGGCCGCCCAGGAAGACGACGATCGACTCGAAGCCGAGCACCACCGAGGCCAGCGACTCGCGGGCGCCGCGGATGCGTCGTTCCCGCGTCATCGCTGCCAGCCGTCCTTCCAGTCCTCGGCCGCGGCCAGCTGCACCGCCTCGCCGGCGAGCACGACGCTGCCCGCGATCACGACGGCCCGCCGGTCGGAGGCCGACGCCCACTCCCTGGCCGCCTCGGCGGCGTCGGCGAGATCGTGATGCACGGTGACCGGCACCTCGGCCTCCTCGGCGAGGTCGGCGATGCGCTCGGGGTCGGCAGCGCGCTCCGAATCGGGCGCCGTGGCGAACACGTGTGCGGCCGCGGGGACGAGGGCCCGCGCGATGCCGGCGGCGTCCTTGTCGCCGAAGACCCCCAGCACCAGGCCCCACTCGTCGAAGTCGAACGAGTCGCGCAGGGCGGCGACGAGGGATCGTGCGCCATGGGGGTTGTGTGCCGCGTCGACGAGCACGGTCGGCGCGACGCCGATCAGCTGGAGTCGACCGGGCGAGGTGACCTGGGCGAGGCCGTCGGTGAGGACGTCGATCGAGATCGGCTGCGAGCCGGCGCCGATCAGCGCCTCGACCGCGGCGATCGCGAGGGCCGCGTTGTGCCCCTGGTGCGCGCCGTAGAGCGGCAGATAGAGGTCGTCGTACGTGGCGGCGAGGCCGCGCACCGACAGCTGCTGACCGCCCACCGCGAGCCGCTGGTCGGTGAGGGCGAACTCCGTCCCCTCGAAGGCGATCGTGGCCTCGTGGCCCCGTGCGGCGGCCCGGAGGGGCTCCTGAGCGTCGGCGACCTGCACGGCAGAGACCGCGATCGCGCCCTGCTTGATGATCCCGGCCTTCACGGCGGCGATCTCGGCGATCGTGTCGCCGAGACGATCCGCGTGATCGATGTCGATGGGGGCGAACACCGCGACATCGCCGTCGGCTGTGTTCGTGGAGTCCCAGCTGCCCCCCATCCCCACTTCGACCACCGCGACGTCGACGGGGGCGTCGGCGAACGCGACGAAGGCCAGCACCGTCAGCAGCTCGAAGAACGTGAGCGCCGCCTCGCCGGACGCCGCCAGCTCGGCGTCGACGAGGTCGACGAACGGGGCGATCTCGTCCCACGCCTCGGCGATCGCGGCATCGTCGATCGGCTCGCCGTCGATCATGATCCGCTCGGTGAACCGCTCCAGATGAGGGCTCGTGAACAGGCCGGTGCGAAGGCCGTGCGCGCGCACGATGCTCTCGACGATCCGGCTCGTGGAGGTCTTGCCGTTGGTGCCGGTGACGTGGACGACGCGATAGGTCCGCTGCGGGTCGTCCAGCAGCTCCAGCACTCGCCGGGTGCGCTCCACCCTCGGCTGCACCCAGCGCTCGCCCTGCCGCGTGAGCAGGTGCGCGTACACGGCATCGGCGCGATTGCGGTCGCTCATCCGTCCTCCCCCATCCGGGTCACGGCGACGGTGACGTCGCCCTGGTTCGCGTAGGTGCCCGCGGCGACCGTGGCGGTGTGATCGGCGTCGAGAGTGCGTCCCGAGGCCAGGAGCGAGCCGCGGCCGACGCGCACCCGCCCGTCGGGTCCCACGACCGCGTAGTCCAGTGCAAGGGTCTCGGTGCTGACCCCCGCGACGTCGAACGCCGACGCGACGGCGCGCGCGTCGTCGTCGTCAGCGAACAGGAGCTGCAGGCGGATGCGATCGCTGACGTCGAACCCCGCAGCCTTGCGCGTGTCCTGGACGGCGCGGATGACGTCGCGGGCCAGGCCCTCGGCCTCCAGCTCGGGGGTGGTGGTCGTGTCCAGCAGCACGAAGCCGCCGCCCGGAAGGAGGGCGATGGCCGTGCCCTCCGCCACACCGCCGGCCTCGAGGGTGAGCTCGTACTCACCCGGCTCCAGGGCGATGCCGTCCACGACCACGACGCCGTCCTCGACCGTCCACACGCCCGCTTTCGCTCCGGCGATGACGTGCTGGACCTGCTTTCCCAGTCGCGGACCGGCGGCGCGCGCGTTGACGGCGAGCCGCTGGCTGATGCCGTAGCGCTCGGCCAGGTGCTCGTCGAGTTCGACGAGCTCGACGGACTTCACATTCAGCTCGTCGCGGATGATCGCCTCGAACTGCGCGAGCGATGCGGCGTCGGGCACGGCGACGGTGAGGCCCGCCAGCGGCAGCCGAACCCGCTTGCCTTCCTTCTTGCGGAGGGCATTGGCCACGGACGAGACCTCCCGGACGGCGTCCATGGCGGATCGGATGTCGGAGGCGGGTGCGAACGCGGATGCGTCGGGCCAGTCCTGCAGGTGGACGCTCCGCCCGCCCGTGAGGCCCTGCCAGACGCGCTCGGCCACGAGCGGGATGAGCGGGGCAGCGACTCGCGTGAGGGTCTCGAGGACCGTGTAGAGGGTGTCGAAGGCCTCGGTGCTGCTCTCGTCGCCCGCCGTCACTCCCGTCCAGAACCTGTCCCGTGACCGACGGATGTACCAGTTGGTGAGGACCTCGGCGAAGTCGCGCAGCTTCGCGGCCGCCATCGTGGAGTCCAGCGCATCGAGATCCGTGGCGACCTCGCGGACCAGGTCGCCCGTCAGGGCGAGGATGTGCCGATCGAGCACGTTCGTCGAGTCCGTGCGCCATCGCGCCCGGTACCCCTCGCCCGCACCGTCCGATCCCGCCGTCGCAGCGTTGGCGTACGTCGCGAAGAAGTACCACGCGTTCCACACCGGCAGCAGGAACTCCCGGACGCCCGCGCGGATGCCCTCCTCGGTCACGACGAGGTTCCCGCCGCGCAGGACGGAGGAGCTCATCAGGAACCAGCGCATCGCGTCGGAGCCGTCCCTGTCGAACACCTCGCTGACGTCCGGATAGTTGCGCAGGGACTTCGACATCTTCTGGCCGTCGCTGCCCAGGACGATGCCGTGGCACGCCACTCCCGAGAACGCCGGCCGGTCGAAGAGCGCACCCGACAGGACGTGCATGACATAGAACCAGCCGCGCGTCTGCCCGATGTACTCGACGATGAAGTCGGCCGGCGCGTGGGAGTCGAACCACTCCCGGTTCTCGAAGGGATAGTGCACCTGCGCGTAGGGCATCGATCCGGAGTCGAACCACACGTCGAACACGTCCTCGATGCGTCGCATCGTGCTGCGTCCGGTCGGGTCGTCCGGGTTGGGGCGTGTGAGGTCGTCGATGTAGGGCCGGTGGAGGTCCACCTCGCCGTCCTCGTTGACCGGAAGCCGGCCGAAGTCGCGCTCGATGTCGGCGAGGGAGCCGTAGACGTCCACGCGCGGGAACTCCGGGTCATCGCTCTTCCACACCGGGATGGGAGAGCCCCAGAAGCGGTTCCGGCTGATGGACCAGTCGCGGGCGCCCTCGAGCCACTTGCCGAACTGGCCGTGCTTGACGTTCTCGGGAGCCCAGGTGATCTGCTCGTTGAGCTCGAGGAGCCGGTCCTTGATCGCGGTGACCCGGACGAACCAGCTGGAGACCGCCTTGTAGATGAGGGGGTTCCGGCAGCGCCAGCAATGCGGGTACGAGTGCTCGTAGCTCGCCTCGCGCAGCAGGCGTCCCTGCGCCTTCAGCAGCCGGATGAGCGGCCGGTTGGCGTCCATCCACAGTTCGCCGGCGACGTCGGTCACCTGCGGCAGGAACCGCCCGCCGTCGTCGAGGCTCATGATGAGCGGGATGCCGGCGGCCTCGGTGATCCGCTGGTCGTCCTCGCCGTAGGCCGGGGCCTGGTGCACGATGCCGGTGCCGTCGCTCGTCGTGACGTAGCCGTCCACGAGGATGCGCCAGGCGCCGCCGGTCCCCCACGTGTCGGCGTCCGCGTAGTAGTCCAAAAGGCGGTCGTACTGCACGTCGGCGAGATCGGAACCCGAGATCGTCCGCTCGACGGCCGCGCGCGCGTCGTCGGCCGAGGCGTATCCGAGGTCCTTCGCGTAGCCGGCGAGGAGCTCGGACGCCAGCAGATACCGATGCGCCGTCGCCTCCACGGGCTCATCGCCGGGGTGGATGTCGGCAGCGCCCGCCGGGCCGCCGGGCACGACCACATAGGCGATGTCCGGGCCGACCGCGAGCGCCAGGTTGGTGGGAAGGGTCCACGGGGTGGTCGTCCACGCGAGAGCTCGCACGCCGGTGAGCCCGAGCGTCTCGGCCTTCGCGCCGACGAGCGGGAAGGTCACCGTCACCGACGGGTCCTGCCGCATCTTGTAGACGTCGTCGTCCATGCGCAGCTCGTGGTTGGACAGCGGCGTCTCGTCTCGCCAGCAATAGGGCAGGACGCGGTGACCCTCGTAGGCGAGTCCCTTGTCCCAGAGCTCCGCGAACGCCCACAGCACGGACTCCATGAAGCCCGTGTCGAGGGTCTTGTAGCCGCGCGCGAAGTCGACCCAGCGTGCCTGCCGGGTGACGTAGTCCTCCCATTCGCGCGTGTACTCGAGTACCGAGGCCTTCGCCTTCGCGTTGAACGCGGCGATCCCCATCTCCTCGATCTGGCTCTTCTCGGTGATCCCGAGCTGCTTCATCGCCTCCAGCTCGGCCGGGAGGCCGTGGGTGTCCCAGCCGAACACGCGATCGACCTTGTGGCCGCGCATGGTCTGGAACCGGGGGAAGAGGTCCTTCGCGTACCCGGTCAGCAGGTGGCCGTAGTGCGGCAGGCCGTTGGCGAACGGCGGGCCGTCGTAGAACACCCATTCCGGGGAGCCCTCGCGCTGCGCGATCGATGCGCGGAAGGTGTCGTCCTGCTCCCAGAAGCGGAGGACGTCCGCCTCGATCTGCGGGAACCGGGGGCTCGGGACGACGGGCTCCGGAATGCGGGAGCCGGGAGCGCCGTGGTCGTCGGATCCGAGAGGGTAGGTCATGTCACTCCAGCAGGTTGCGATGCTTCCTGCGAGGACGACCCTCCCGTCGGAAGGACCGCGGTACCACCCCGCGTTGCCCCGTCGCCGGGACCTCTCTCACTGCGGCTGTGACGGGCCTGCCCCGCTCGGTTCTACTGGCCCGCCCCGCGTTCACCGCGAGGGGGTGTTCTTCCGAGAGCTCCCCGGTGATGTCCGGATCGATGCTGATCGGACCATCATACGCGCCCGGTAGAGTCTCGGCATGGCTCGCCGCGAGGATCCGTCCCCACCGCGCGACAGCACCCCCGATCTCCCTCAGATCCTCGACCTCGTCACGGCGCTCGGCCGTGCGGGCGATGTCGTGGGGGCGCGCGTGGAAGGGTTGACCGGAGACGTCGACGCGTCGCACGGCTCCCTCGTGGAGACGCTCTGGGAGGCGCCGACGCTGGATCGCCTCGACCTCACCGGCGCCACCCTCGCAGACACGCGGTGGACCGAGCCGCGCATCGGGGCGCTCGTGGCCCGCGACGCCCGTTGGCGAAACGTCGAGATCACGGGTGGGCGCATCGGCACCGCGGACTTCCTGCGCGCCGAGCTCGACGGGGTGGTGCTGCGCGGTCTCCGGATCGACTACCTCGGACTGCCCGCTGCGAGGATCGGCCACGTCCGCTTCGTGGGCTGCCGATTCGGCACGCTCGACCTTCCGGAGGCTCGTGCAGACCGCGTCGCGTTCGAGGACTGCCGGGCGGACGAGGTCGACACCCGCGGCCTGCGCGCCGCGCACCTCGACCTCCGGGGACTCGAGGCGCTGTCGTTCACCGATCCGGCCGCGTTGCGATCGGCCACGTTGTCGGCGCGCCAGGCCGAGTCGCATGGTCCGGCCTTCGCGACGGCGCTCGGCATCCGCATCGTCGACTGACCTCGGGCACGATGAGACTCGTCCCGGTAGACTGACCGCATCCCACACTCAGGCACGCTCACACAGTGCCGCACATAACGCTCGAGGAGATCTCCATGGCGCACATTCCCGAAAAGCCGGCTCTGGAAGGCCTCGAGCAGAAGTGGGATGCCGCGTGGTCCGCGCAGGGCACGTACCTGTTCGACCGGGCGGCAGCCGCCCGCAGCGGCCGGGCGGGCGTGTATTCGGTCGACACCCCGCCGCCGACGGCCTCCGGCAGCCTCCACATCGGGCACGTGTTCAGCTACACGCACACCGACATCAAGGTGCGCTTCGAGCGTATGCGCGGCAAGACCGTCTTCTATCCGATGGGCTGGGACGACAACGGCCTGCCCACCGAGCGCCGCGTGCAGAACTACTACGGCGTGCGCTGCGACCCCTCGCTCCCCTACGACCCCGACTTCACCCCTCCGTTCCAGCGTGGCGACAACAAGTCCAGCCGTGCCGCCGATCAGGTTCCCATCAGCCGGCGCAACTTCATCGAGCTGTGCGAGAGCCTGACGGAGGAGGACGAGAAGCACTTCGAGGCGCTGTTCCGTCAGCTGGGGCTCAGCGTCGACTGGACCCAGACCTACCGCACGATCTCGGACGACACGATCCGCACCAGCCAGCTCGCCTTCCTCCGCAACGTCGAGCGCGGTGAGGCCTATCAGGCCCTCGCCCCCACGCTGTGGGACATCGACTTCCGCTCCGCCATCGCTCAGGCCGAGCTCGAGGACCGCGAGCAGCCGGCCGCGTACCACCGCGTGGCCTTCCACAAGAGCGACGGCAGCGGCGACATCCACATCGAGACGACGCGGCCCGAGCTGCTGGCCGCCTGTGTCGCGCTCGTGGCGCACCCCGATGACGAGCGCTATCAGCCCCACTTCGGTTCGACCGTGCGCACTCCGCTCTTCGACGTCGAGGTGCCGATCCTCGCTCACCCGCTCGCTCAGAAGGACAAGGGGTCGGGCATCGCCATGATCTGCACCTTCGGCGACGTGACCGACATCATCTGGTGGCGCGAGCTCGACCTCCCCAACCGCACCATCCTCGGGCAGGACGGACGCATCCTCGCCGAGGCGCCCGACGTCCTGGTGACCGATGCCGCCCGTGCCGCCTACGCGGAGCTCGCGGGCAAGACGGTGTTCAGCGCGAAGAAGCGGATCGTCGAGCTCCTGCAGGAGTCGGGCGAGCTGATCGGCGAGCCGAAGCCGTTCACCCACCCCGTGAAATTCTACGAGAAGGGCGACCGCCCGCTCGAGATCGTCTCCACGCGTCAGTGGTACATCCGCAACGGCGCCCGCGATGCCGCGCTGCGCGACAAACTCATCGCACTGGGGCAGGAGATGTCCTGGCATCCCGAGTTCATGCGGGTGCGCTTCGAGAACTGGACGAACGGCCTCACGGGTGACTGGCTCGTGTCGCGGCAGCGGTTCTTCGGCGTGCCGATCCCGGTCTGGTACGGGCTCGACGAGAACGGGGAGCGCGACTACGACCGCGTCATCACTCCGGATCTCGGCCAGCTCCCCGTCGACCCGACCACCGACGCTCCCGCGGGCTATGACGAGTCCCAGCGCGGCGTGCCCGGGGGCTTCGAAGGCGAGCGCGACATCTTCGACACCTGGGCGACGTCGTCGCTGACGCCGCAGCTCGCCGGCGGGTGGGAGCGCGACGAGGAGCTGTGGAACCTCGTGGCGCCCTTCGACGTGCGGCCGCAGGGCCAGGACATCATCCGCACCTGGCTGTTCTCGACGATGCTCCGCAGCGCGCTCGAGGACGATCGGGCGCCGTGGACCGATGCCTCCATCTCCGGGTTCATCGTCGACCCCGACCGCAAGAAGATGTCGAAGTCCAAGGGCAACGTCGTGACCCCCGCCGACATCCTGTCGGGCCACGGGACCGACGCCGTGCGCTACTGGTCCGCCTCGAGCCGCCTCGGCGCCGACGCGGCGTTCGACCCGCAGAACCCGACGCAGGTGAAGATCGGTCGGCGGCTCGCGATCAAGGTCCTCAACGCCGCGAAGTTCGTGCTGTCCTTCCCGGTGCCCGAGGGCGCGCGCATCACGCACGATCTCGACGCCTCGATGCTCACGACGCTCGACCAGGTCGTCCGCGACGCGACGAAGGCGTTCGAGGCGTACGACCACGCGCGCGCGCTCGAGATCACCGAGGCGTTCTTCTGGACGTTCTGCGACGACTACCTCGAGCTGGTGAAGGAGCGCGCGTACAACCAGGCCGACAGCGGACAGCCGTCTGCGGCGCTGGCGCTGCGTCTCGCGCTGTCGACGCTCCTGCGACTCCTGGCCCCCATCCTCGCCTTCGCCACCGAAGAGGCGTGGTCGTGGTTCGAGGAGGGCTCGGTGCACACCGCTGCCTGGCCGGAGCCGCTGGGTACCGAGGGCGACCCGGCGATCCTGCGGCTCGTGGGTGAGGCGCTGATCGCCGTCCGTCGCGCGAAGACCGAGGCGAAGGCCTCGCAGAAGACCCCAGTCGACACGCTGACGATCGCCGGTCCCCGCGCGGTTCTCGACGCTGTCCGCGCCGCAGAGGGCGACTTGAAGGCCGTCGGACGCATCGCCGAGATCGCCTACGCGGAGTCGGATGCCCTGGCCGTCAGCGACATCGTGCTGGCGCCGCAGGAGGCATGATGCGACTCGGGACGCGATGGACGAGCGGCGACGCCATCCCGGCTGCCGTGCCGGCGGAGCTGCACGAGCAGATCGGCCTGGTCGACCGGGCGATTCCCGGCGACGGACTCGGGCAGCCCCGGCCGCGCTGGACGCTCACCTTCCTCGAGGGCCGGCCGATCGCCGAGCTCGACACCGGCGTGCTCGTGGAGCTCGGCGCGGACGGCAGGGTCGTCGTGCGACACGACGATGAGGACGAGTTCGCCTGAGCTCTGGCCGGTCAGCCTGCGGTCTCGGCGCCGGCGCGACGCGTCCCGCCGATGAGGAGCGGGATCGCGGCGATGGCGACCACGACGATGACGCCGCCGCCGATCCAGAACGGCAGTCGCAGGTCGAAGCGACCGACCCAGCCGCCCACGAGCGTCGCCACGGGGAACAGCCCCCAGGTGAGTGTGCGGATGACGCCGAGCACGCGTCCGAAGATCTCCCCCGGCACGATCTGCTGGCGCAGGCTCCCCCACGGCACGTTCCACACGGAGACCGACCCCGCCGAGAGCGCGAAGGCGCCGACGGCGGTCCACGCCTCGGGGGCGAGCCCGGTGAGGACGAGGGTCGCCCCGCCGGCGAGGATCGCGCCGAACATCACGCGACCGCGCCCGAACCGTGCGACCAGTCGCGGCGCGATCAGGGACCCCGCCAGTGCGCCGATCCCGATCCCGGCGGTCACGAACCCGATCGCGGCGACGGTGACTCCCATCGTGTCGAGGAAGAACAGGATGATGACCGCCTGGGCGAACGAGAGCGCCGAGCCGATGATCGACGTGAATACGACCATCGTCCGCAGGTAGCGATGACGCCACAGGTAGAGGAGCGCCTCACGGGTGCTGATCGGTGCCGGGGCGGGCACATCGGTGATCGGGTCGGCCACGGCGCCTGCCGCCAGGTCGCCCGAGCCGCCGGCGTCGCCGGCGCCACCGGACTCCGAGCGCATTCCGCGCAACGGACGCGCCGCCGAGATCGGGAGCAGGATCGCCAGCACGATGGGGATGAGGTAGGCGGCGCTACCGGCCCAGAGCGGGAGCGCGAGAGAGACGGCGAACAGCACGCCGGCGATCGGTGTGGCGATGAAGCTGTCGATGGTGATCTGCGCAGCCTGCATCCAGCCGTTCGCACGGTCGAGCTGATCGCGACGCACCACCCCCGGGATGACGGCGTTGGTGGCGTTGTCGAAGAGCGTCTCGCCGAGGCCGAAGACGAGCGTGGCGATGAAGAGCGACCAGAGCGTCAGCGTCCCGGTGACGGCGAGGGTGGCGAGCCAGACGGCGACGGCGCCGCGGATCGTGTTGGCCACCGACATGATGATGCGCCGATCGAACCGATCGACGATCATGCCGGCGGGGAGCCCGAACACCAGCCAGGGGACGAAGGCGAGCGCACCGATCACGGAGATCATCAGCGGATCGCGCGTGAGCGTGGTCGCTGCCAGCGGGACCGCGGTGCGGCCGAGCCCGTCGGCCAGGTTGCTGAAGGCGGCGGCCGTCCAGAGCTTGCCGAAGTCGACGCCGAGCCGGTCACGCGTCGGGCTCGTCGTGGCCGCGGGCACCTGCGCGGTCACCGGGGCAGGATTCCGACGGCGCCGAGGGCCTGAGCCGTGCGACGGTCCTCGACGGCGTTCGTACTCGGCGCGACGGGCGCGCAGGCCCTGCGCTGAAGGCGGCGGATCATCGCGGCCTCGACGGCGTGGGTGAGGGAGAGCAGCAGACGCTCGGTGCGGGTCGGCAGGGCGCGCGTGGCCAGATGCGGGCGGGCGTGGGCGGCGGAGATGGCGGTCATGTCAGTGGCCTTCGTCGGGAAGCGGGAAGATGTCAGTGCGGATGCTGATCGGTCGGACGCCCTCGCCGGTCTGATCGCGGTACTTGTCCACCGCGGCGTCGATGAGCTGCTGGATGCCCGAGATCAGTTCCCCGGTCTGTTCGACGGTCATGCGTGCCGTCGCGGTGGAGATCGCCGACTCCTCCTCGTGACCCTCGGGATCGAGAATCGCCTCGGAGAGGTAGCGCATGAGTTGCTGGTGGCGGCGGTTCAAGAACTCCGTCATCACGGCCTGCGTGGCGGCCTTCCCCGACGGCGTCTTCATGGCCTCCGGATTGGTGAACGAGATGCCGCCGCGAGGACGCTCCCACCACCGTTCCCGGGCGGTTCCCCGATCATCGACTTCACGGATCAGGTCGTGCTTGGCAAGGGCGCGGAGGTGGTAGCTGGTCGCACCGGAGGACTCCCCCGTCATCTCGGCCAGCGAGCTGGCCGTCTGCGGTCCGAACTGAGACAGGATGTCGTAGATCCGTACGCGCAGCGGGTGCGCCAGCGCCTTGAGCGCGCTGGTGTCGAGCATGCGCACGTCGTGGCGGGCCTCAGGGGTCGTGCCGGATGCGTTCTCTTCGCCGGTCATGATGCAAAGATACCTTTGCAGCGAGAATTCTGCAAGCAATGCTTTGCAAGCACTTCTTTGCACGTCGGGCGATGCCACCGTACGCTGGGGGCATGACGGACGACGTGAACCCGCTCCTGACCGCTTCGACGCTCCCCTACGGCCTCCCCGACTATCGCGATATCCGCCCCGAGCACTATCTGCCCGCCTTCCGCCAGGCGTTCGCTGAACACCGCGCCGAGGTGGCCGCGATCACCCGGGTGCGATCGATGCCCACGTTCGAGAACACGCTGGTGCCCCTGGAGCGTGCGGGAGATCTGCTCGGGCGCATCGCGCGCACCTTCTACACGGTGTCCTCCGCCGACGCCACGGCCGACATCCAGGCGATCGAGGAGGAGCTCGCTCCGCTCATGTCCGCCCACCAGGACGCCATCCAGCTCGACGGCCAGCTCTACTGGCGCATCAAGACCCTCCACGACCAGCTGGACACCGTCGACCTCGGGCCGGAGGAGCGCTACCTCGTCGAGCGCCACTTCCGGGAGATGACGCATGCGGGTGCCGGGCTCGACGACGACCAGAAGGCGGCGCTCACCGATCTCAATCAGCGTCTGTCTGTTCTCACCACCACGTTCGAGAAGAATCTCCTGGCCGACACCAACGATCTCGCCGTCGTCTTCGAGTCGGCGGCCGAACTCGACGGGCTCACCGACGGAGAACTGTCGGCGGCTGCTCGCAACGCCGCCGACCGGGGCCTCGAGGGCCGCTACGTCGTGACGCTGACGCTCTTCACCGGGCACCCCTACCTCGCCACCCTCACGGATCGCACCAGTCGGCGGCGCCTGCTGGAAGCCTCGCGCTCTCGGGGGTCGCGCGGCAACGCTCACGACAATCGCGGCGTCCTTCGCGAGATCGTGCGCCTGCGGGCGGAGCGCGCCGCACTGCTGGGCTACGACACACACGCCGCCTACGTCACGAGCGATGAGACGGCCGGCTCCCCGGAGGCCGTCCACGCACTGCTGCGGCGCCTGGCGGCCCCGGCGGCCGCCAATGCGCGTCGGGAGCAGGGGGCCCTGCAGGCGATCATCGACGCGGACGACGCCCCCTTCACGCTCGAGGCTCACGACTGGGCGTTCTACACCGAACGGGTGCGGCAGGCGGAGTACGACCTCGATCGCACGGCCCTGCGGCCGTGGTTCGAGGCGGAGCGCGTGCTTCAGGACGGCGTGTTCCGCGCCGCGAGCGAGCTGTACGGGATCGCGTTCACGGAGCGAAGCGACCTGCCCGCCTACCACCCCGACGCACGTGTGTTCGAGATCCACAACGAGGATGGGAGCGCGCTGGGCCTCTTCGTCCTCGATCTCTACACGCGCGACACCAAGCGGGGCGGCGCGTGGATGAACTCGATCGTCTCGCAGTCGCGTCTTCGCGGCACGCAGCCCATCGTCGTCAACAATCTCAACGTCCCGAAGCCCGCGCCGGGGCAGCCGACCCTGCTCACCCTCGACGAGGTGACCACCCTCTTCCACGAGTTCGGCCACGCCCTGCACGGGCTCTTCGCGACCGTCACGTACCCGCACTTCGCCGGCACCAACGTGTTCCGCGACTTCGTCGAGTTCCCGAGCCAGGTCAACGAGATGTGGATCTACTGGCCGGAGATCCTCGCGGCCTACGCGCGCCACGTCGACACCGGCGAACCGCTCCCCGACGAGATCGTCGCCAAGCTCCTCGCCTCGGAGACGTTCAACCAGGGCTTCGCGACGAGCGAGTACCTCGCGGCGGCCTGGCTCGACCAGGCGTGGCACTCCCTGGATGCCGAAGGCGCGGCCGCCGACATCGATGTCGCCGCATTCGAGGCGGCCGCGCTCGCCGACATCGGACTCGACAACCCCGTGGTGCCGACCCGCTACTCTTCCACCTACTTCGCCCACGTGTTCTCCGGGGGCTACAGCGCCGGGTATTACTCGTACATCTGGAGCGAGGTCCTCGATGCGGACACCGTCGAGTGGTTCCGTGAGAACGGCGGGCTCACCCGGGCCAACGGCGACCGCTTCCGAGACCGACTGCTCGGTGTCGGCGGTTCGAAGGACCCGCTGGAGGCCTATCGCGACTTCCGCGGATCGGATGCCGCGATCGAGCCCCTGCTCACGCGACGCGGACTGACCGGCTGAGGCTCAGTCGACCGCGTAGACCAGGCGCCCGAACTGTCCGACCGCCTTCGCCGAGACGAGGCGCAGGCGGTCGGACTCGAGGCGTCGGGGAAGCAGCGGTGCTCCGCCGGTGAGCAGGACTGGAGCGATCGAGACGGCGATCTCATCGAGCGCGCCGGCATCCAGGAACTGCCCGGCGAGCTCGCCCCCGCCCACCACCCAGATGTCGGTGTCGCCCGCGGCGTCGCGGATCGCCGGGAGCGCGTCCGACACCGGCCCGCTGACGAACCGCACGTCGGCCCCGGCCGGCACGGGCAGCTCGCGCGTCGTGAAGACGAAGGTCGGCCGGTCGCCGTGGAACTCCCGCCACTTCTCCGGGTGGGCGAGGATGTCGGACTCCGCGAGCACCCACTCGTAGGTCGTCGAACCCTCGACCAGCACGCCGGCGTTGGTCGGCAGCACGTCGGCGTCGGGCGTCGTGCCGCCCTCGACGGCGAAGAGCCACGACAGCGAGTTGCCCTCGTCGGCGATCCAGCCGTTCAGCGAGGCGGCGGTGTCGAAGATGATGCGGCTCATGGGGTGAGCGTACGCCGGAGCCCCGACACTGTCGTGGTGCCGTGTCCGAGGCTCGGCCTACCCTGGTGGCAACCCAGAGGAGACGTCATGAACCTGTTCCCTGCCGAGCCGCACGCACACGCCGAGGTCGGCGAGATCCAGACCTTGGAGCTCGCCGTGGTGCGCCACGACGGTGTCACGCTCGATGCGCTCCCCGGCCTGTTCGATACGGGCTACGCGGCGGTCGCCCGCCTGTTCGCCGAGGGGACTCTCACCCCTACCGGTCCGGCGCTCGCGATCTACTACGGCGACCCGATGGGCGTGTTCGATCTCGAACTGGGCTTCCCGGTGACGCAGTCGCCGAGCGATCCGATCGCGGTGGACGGTGCCGTGGTCGTGGGCTCCACCCTGCCTGCCGCGACAGCCGTCGTGAGCTCCCACGTGGGTCCGTATGACGGGCTGGGGAGCGCGTGGGGCACGCTGGTCGCGGACGCGGCGACGCTCGGCCACGAACCGTCCGGCATCTGGGTCGAGGCCTACATCTCAGACCCGGTGGGAGCAGACCCGGCGAGCCTGCGCACCGACCTCATCCTGCCGACGCGCGTCTGAGCGTCGGCGCGATCCTCGGTCAGGCGCTCTTGCGCTTCTGCCGCAGCACGAAGGTGGGAGCGGCGCCGTCGGTCACGGCGGCCCGCGTGACGATGACCTTGTCGACGTCCTCGGCCGAGGGGATCTCGAACATGATCGGTCCGAGGACGTCCTCGAGGATCGCCCGCAGGCCGCGAGCCCCGGTCTTGCGGGCGACGGCGAGGTCGGCGATGGCGCGAAGGGCCTCGTCCTCGAACTCCAACTCCACCCCGTCGAGCTGGAACATCCGCTGGTACTGCTTGACGAAGGCGTTCTTCGGGCCGGTGAGGATCTCGATCAGCGCGGTCTGGTCGAGCGGCGACACGTTCGTGACCACCGGCAGGCGTCCGATGAACTCCGGGATCAGGCCGAACTTGTGGAGGTCCTCCGGCTGCACCTCGCTGAAGAGGTCGAGGTCCTTCCCCTTCTCGTGCAGGGGGGCCCCGAAGCCGACACCGTGCTTGCCGACACGCGAGGAGATGATGTCCTCGAGCCCGGCGAACGCGCCGGCGACGATGAACAGGACGTTCGTCGTATCGATCTGGATGAACTCCTGGTGCGGGTGCTTGCGCCCGCCCTGCGGCGGCACCGAGGCCACCGTTCCCTCCAGGATCTTGAGCAGCGCCTGCTGCACGCCCTCGCCCGAGACATCGCGGGTGATGGAGGGGTTCTCGGCCTTGCGCGCGATCTTGTCGACCTCGTCGATGTAGATGATGCCGGTCTCCGCGCGCTTGACGTCGAAGTCGGCTGCCTGCAGGAGCTTGAGGAGGATGTTCTCCACGTCTTCGCCGACGTAGCCTGCCTCGGTGAGCGCGGTGGCATCCGCGACGGCGAACGGCACGTTCAGTCGCTTCGCGAGCGTCTGAGCCAGGTAGGTCTTGCCGCACCCTGTCGGGCCGAGCAGCAGGATGTTGCTCTTGGCGATCTCGACCTCGTCGGCGCGCTGCTCGGCGGGCTGGAGGGTGGAGTGTGCGCGGACGCGCTTGTAGTGGTTGTACACCGCGACGGCCAGGGCGCGCTTGGCGGGATCCTGTCCCACGACGTACTCGGCGAGGAAGGAGAAGATCTCGCGCGGCTTCGGCAGATCGAAGTCGGCGACGGCGCCGTCTCCCGACTCGGCCATGCGCTCTTCGATGATCTCGTTGCACAGCTCGACGCATTCGTCGCAGATGTAGACGCCGGGTCCGGCGATCAGCTGCTGCACCTGCTTCTGGCTCTTGCCACAGAAGGAGCACTTGAACAGGTCGGCGCTCTCACCGATGCGGGCCATGGCGCTCCTCCTCCAGGGATCTCACAGAACCGCTTCGAGCCTAACCTCTGCCACAGACAACCCGGCGGATTTCGGGCCCCCTGTGTCGATCCGTGATCTGCGGCGTAGGATTCGCCGGCTGCGCGACCCCGTGCCTGGGGTGTGCGCACTCCCACGACGGAGGGCCCCGGCACACAGCCGGGGCCCTCCGTCGTGGAGCGGTCGCAGGATCAGGACGTGATCGCCGCGGGCGTCCGCTTGCGCGAGGTCAGCACCTGGTCGACGATGCCGTACTCGAGGGCCTCTGCCGCCGAGAGGATCTTGTCGCGGTCGATGTCCTTGTTCACCTCGGCCTGGGTCTTGTTCGTGTGGCGCGCCATCGTCTCCTCGAGCCAGGTGCGCATGCGGAGGATCTCCGCCGCCTGGATCTCGATGTCCGACGCCTGTCCGTGCCCGGCCTCGCCGACGGCGGGCTGGTGCATGAGGATGCGGGCGTTGGGCAGCGCGAGACGCTTGCCCGGTGCGCCGGCAGCCAGCAGCACCGAGGCAGCCGAGGCCGCCTGGCCGAGCACGACCGTCTGGATCTCGGGCGACACGTACTGCATGGTGTCGTAGATCGCCGTCATGGCGGTGAACGAGCCACCGGGCGAGTTGATGTACATGATGATGTCGCGGTCGGGATCCTGCGACTCGAGCACGAGCAGCTGGGCCATCACGTCGTCGGCCGACGCGTCGTCGACCTGCACGCCGAGGAAGATGACGCGGTCCTCGAACAGCTTGTTGTACGGGTCCTGGCGCTTGTAGCCGTAGGCCGTGCGCTCCTCGAACTGGGGCAGGATGTAGCGGCTCTGCGGCAGCTGCACGCCCTGGGTCGAGTGCGCCGGAAGGCCGAAGGTCGGGGTGTTCATTCTGGGTGTCCTCCGGTCTCAGTTCTCAGTGCCGCCGCCGCCGATGACATCGGCAGCAGACTCGCGGATGTGGTCGACGAAGCCGTACTCCAGGGCCTCCTCGGCCGTGAACCAGCGGTCGCGGTCGCCGTCGGCGTTGACCTGCTCGACCGACTTCCCGGTCTGGGCTGCCGTGATCTCGGCGAGGCGCTTCTTCATGTCCAGGATCAGCTGGGCCTGCGTCTGGATGTCGCTCGAGGTGCCGCCGAAGCCGCCGTGGGGCTGGTGGAGCAGCACGCGGGCGTTGGGCGTGATGTAGCGCTTGCCCTTCGTGCCCGCCGTCAGCAGCAGCTGCCCCATCGAGGCGGCCATTCCGATGCCGACCGTGACGATGTCGTTCGGCACGAACTGCATCGTGTCGTAGATCGCCA
>Ga0307406_10000345_pt1 | contig 27032 bp, 18 predicted proteins | sample 322Cmetagenome_3_FD_203706 | JGI IMG/M metagenome (GOLD analysis project Ga0307406, IMG submission 203706) | Maize rhizosphere microbial communities from greenhouse at UC Davis, California, United States - 322HYB-C-2 | ecosystem: Host-associated > Plants > Roots > Rhizosphere > Soil | place...
TCCGTGGCCGCCCCAATCGTTTGAATCGGGCGCGCTGGGGCGGCCACGGAGTGCCGCCCCTACAAAAATTACTGGTCCCACTTGTACTTCTGATAGAAAGGATCGGCATCGAGTTCGTATTTTTTGAGAAAATTCCAGGCGGTTTGATTGAACTTGGCTGCCTGGTCGTAGTACCAGTGATCGTGATTGGGAATCTCGATCAGATCGACCGTGAATCCTTTCGCTTTCAAAGCATCGCCGGTTGCTCTCACGATCTTCACCGGGAAAAGCTCATCGCTGTCGCCAACCTGAATCGAGAACGGGATCTTTCGTTTCGCGAGATCCATCAAGTTCATGTCGTCCTGTGGCAGTGCGCCGGCGTGGACCGCCGTGGCGGCGAAGTATTGCGATTCCATCAAAGATATTTGCAGGGCGAAGATGGCGCCGGCTGAGTGACCAAAGAGATAGACGCGACGCGGGTTCACAGGGTATTTGCTTTTCAACTCTTCAACGAGATCGTGCAGGAAGTCTGGTCCATCCTGCGGCCAGCCCCAGCCGCGCAGGTTCGAGGCGTCCGGTCCGGCGATGATGATTCCTTCTTTCTTCGCGAAGTCTTTCCACTTTTCGACGAGCGTCACGCCAGTGCGATTCGAGCCGTGCAGCATGATGATCAACGGCGCAGGCGCTTTGACTGTCGACGGTGCGTAGAGGTAGTAAGCACGTGTCTTGCCACCGGAGGCGATCAGTTCTTTAGTGATGTCGTCCTTTGCGACGGCACAAGAGAAGGAAAGGAGTAGGAGTAAGCAAGTGAGTGGAAGTTTCATATTGTGACTCCTTTGTTGGGCCACAGATAACACGGATTGCAAATCGGATTTTTATCCGTATCTATCTGTGGCTATTCCCCTTATGATTTAGTGACGAGCGGCAGCTCGATGAAGCTCGTGTTGTAGATCCGCTGGGTCGCTTTCTTGTAATCCTCGGGTTTTGCCCAGAAGATACTCTTCACAAATGTCTGCGGGTTGCGATCGTAAAGCGGAAACCAGCTCGACTGAACCTGGACCATGATCCGGTGTCCCGGCAGAAACACGTGATTCGCTGTCGGCAAAGCAAAACGATATCGCAACGGCACATTTGAAGCGATCGCTTTCGGAAACTCAAGACTCTCGCGGTAACGACCACGAAACACGTCCGCCGCGATCATCAACTGATACCCACCCATGTTCGGCTGTCCCGCCACCTGAGCCGGATACGCGTCAATCAGTTTCACGACCCAGTCAGAATCCGTCCCACTCGTCGAAGCCATCAAATTCGCGATCGGCTCACCACTGATCTTCACCGGCTCAGTCAAAACTTCCGAAGTAAAAACCAGCACATCCGGACGCCCGGACATCTCGCGCTGATCGTCAACCAGCCAACGCGACCAACTGCCGTTATCGATCGGACGCGCGCGAAACGGCACCGGCTTCGCCGGATCCGAAACATACTCTTCGTAACCCGCCGTTGACGACTTCGCCGCGAACCCCGCATTCAAACCGGCGTTGAGATATAGCGGAGTCGGTTTAATCGCGCAACCGTTTTCACAACCTCTGGGCCACGAAGCCAACCGGTGCCACGAATTCGTGCCGGTTTCAAAGGCCGTCACGGGCGCGACGTCCGCTTTCGACGCGCCGTCTTTGAGATATTGATCGAGAAACGGGCGCAGTATTTCACGTCGAAACGTCAGGGACGTATCGCTGTTGAACTTGACCGCGCCGAGCGCACTGCCCTCGCGAATCTCCTGACCGTGATGCCATGGTCCAAGCACCAGAAACACCTTATCGTTGTTTGTGTCCTTCGGTTCGATCGCCTTGTACACCGCAATGTCGCCGTAGATGTCTTCCTGGTCCCATAAACTATGGACCAGCATCACCGGGACTTTGAGCGGTTCTTTGGCGAGAATCTTGTCGACCGCCTGATCGCGCCAGTAAGCGTCGTAACTCGGATGCTCGAGGATCTTGCGCCAGAAGCCGACTTGGTCGAGACCACGACGACGGCCGAGTTCACCTGCCGATCCGGCTTCCATAAACATGTCGTAGTCGTCGAAGTGACTGGTCCACCATTTGATCTCGTTGCCGCGAGTGGCTTGCTGGTCGTAGATGTAACTCATGCCCTGCTGGCGGAACGCGCCGTTGTGAAACCAGTCGTCACCGATCCAGCCGTCGACCATCGGATTCATCGGCACTGAGACTTTTAACGCCGGATGCGGATTGACGAGCGCCATCAAAGGCAGGAAACCGTCGTAAGAGATGCCGAGAATGCCGACGCGCCTGTTCGTCTCCGGAATGTTCTTCACGAGCCAGTCGATGGTGTCGTATGTGTCAGTGGCGTGGTCCACCTTCGTCGGGTTTTGCGGCCCCTGCAACGGACGGTTCATTACGTAGTCGCCTTCCGAACCGTACTTGCCGCGAATGTCCTGGACCACGCGAATATAACCGCCTTCGACGATCACGTCGGTGGCGTTGTCATAACCGGTCAGGATCGAAGCGAGATCCGAACTCTCGGCGTGCGTGGTTAATTCATCGGCGTTGTACGGCGTGCGCGTCAGAAGAATGGGCGCGCTGCGCGCACCTTTGGGAACCAGGATGACGGTGTGGAGTTTGACGCCGTCGCGCATCGGAATCATCACAGTGCGTCGCACGTAGTTGAAGCCGTCATTCGTCGGTTCAAATTTCGAAGGCGTTTCACTTTGGGCCATGATGGTCTGACAGACCAATATTGAGATCACAAATGCAAGCAGGGTTTTCATGATGGATGTCCTTTTAACCGCGGATTACACGGATTAGTATTTTACGAACTCGAACTTCAGTCGCACACTCCGGTCGGGACTGTTGAAGAATGTCCCAAACTGCCCGCTATCGATATTGTTCTGCACATCGCGCGGATTCCAGTGATTGGTGATGTTGAAGACTGTGAATCCCGCGCGTCCCTTGTGCTCTTTACCGCGAAAACGGATCTTGAGTGCTTTCATCACGAGCACGTCGAGCGTAAGCAATTGCGGAAAGCGTCCGCCTTCGTTGCGTGGTCCAACAAAATCCTGTATCCCGTTCACAATGGAAAAGGGAAAACCAGTATGCCAGTCAACGACCGGAGTGACTACAAGATCGTGCGGCAAGGCAAAGTCGCCCCAGAACAGCAGGCGATTGGGCGCGTCAAAGGGCTGTTTCCCATATTCATCCGGACGAATTACCACATGCTTGAAGTTGCCGAAGTAGGTGTTGAAGTCGTTCAGGTTGCCGCGCGCCTGCGACCGCACGTACGAGAGAAAGATATTGCGACCTTCCTGAAAACGAAAGCGCGCGAGTGCCTGAAACTCGCGATAACGCGAACGCCCGTTGTTCAGCAGCAACAACGCACTCGCTGCCGGCTCGAGTACGAAATCTCGGCGCGTGCTTCGTTCTTCATAACCAACCCGCAGCAACAGTCGCTCGGTGGCCTGGTGGTCGAGTTGAAGATTCCACGCAAAAGAATACGGGTTTTCCAAATCGGCGGGTGCGCTGTTTTGAAGCAGCCGCCGGTCGACCAGCAACAAGTCGATAAACGTGTTCACACGTAGACTTTGATACTGCTCAAATGAACCGACGTTTAAAGGTATCTTGTCGTAAAAGAGACCGACGCCACCGCGCACGACAGTGCGATCGCTATGAGTGGGCGTAACAACAAAGCCCAAACGCGGCGCGAGGTTGTTATTGTTGCCGATGCTGTCGCGATCGTAGCGCAAGCCGAGATCGAATACTACGCGCGAGTTCACGATCCACTTGTCTTGTACGAAGGCCGAGAATTCGGTCTGCTCCCGATCGAGAACGCCGTCGCCGACAAACTCGATAATTTGAAGTCTGGGATCGCTGCCTCTGCCTCCGAAGATCGTGACCGGTCTACTCCTGTCAGTGCCGTTGAAAGCAGTGCGGCTGACGTTAACGCCCGTCTTTAATGCGTGCGACCCGCGCTGGGCGAAGTTGAAGATTTCGAGCCACTCGTAGCGCCGGCTCTCGCGATGCTGTCGATTGAACCAACCGCCGAAGTTCCGATCCGGAGCTATAACGTAAGGCGCGGCGCTGTTGCCGAAGATGTCGCCGTCAAACTGTTTGACGCTGAAGCTCGATTGCAGCAGCGCGCCCGACTCGAACGTCGCCTGCTCATTGAACGCAAGAAACCAGCCGCGTTGATGGAAGTTCGCAGTCGTGTCGGACGGGTTGAACGTGTTGAGATTAAAGTAGTCAAACTTCTGCGGAAAGATCGAGAAGCTCGCCGTCAGTCGATTGTTCTTGTTGACGACGTAATCGAGTCGCGAGAACGAATCGAAACTCTCGCGCTTGATGTCGCGTTGATGCTCCTCGAGCTCTTCGAGACTCGGCACGTTCGTACGAATGAAGCGATACTCGAGACTCTGAAAGAAAAACAGTTTGTCTTTCTTGATTGGACCACCAACAGCGATACGTGGCGTGGCGGCGCCGATGCCGTAAATCTTACCGTCGCGCCAACGCGGCCGCGGCAACACGCCGAGAAACAAATATCGCAGATCATTGCTGCCCGAGCGCGTTTCGATCGTCGTCACTGCTCCTGCAAACTTTCCAAACTCCGACGAATACGGATTCGAGTGCACTTGCACTGTATCGACTGCCTCGAGCGGCAACTCAATCGCCGGCACACCTGTGACCGGATCGGTCACATTAAGACTCGAAACCAGAATGCCGCTTTGACTGGGTCGCGTGCCTTTAATGTTGAGATTGCCGTCAGGACCACGCACGACGCCCGGAAGCAGAGGCAGTGCATCCTGAAACCTCTGATCGATTAGCGGCGCATCGCGCAACGCTCGTTCAGTGATGACTGACGGCGTAGTTGATTCAGTCTTAACTGCGTCGGTGGGATCTACTTTGACGGTAACTGTTTCGCTGAGCGGCACGGGCTGCAAAAGTATGTCCTGTTCGACTGTGGCATCGATTTGGACGCTCAATTTCTTCTCATATTTCTTGAAACCCGAAAACTCAACCGTTACTATGTACTCGCCCGCAATAAGACCCGGAAAGTCGTACTGGCCTTCCATGTCGCTGACGCTTTGAAGTCTCTTATCTCCGAGTCGTTCACTGCCCAGTGTGACGACCACGCCCGGAAGAGCTTTGCGTTGGTCTGGGATATCGGCAACTACTCTGCCGGTGATTCTGCCTCCCTGCGACGGCGCAGCGCCGTAAATTGGTATGGAAATCCCGACGGAAAATAGTGTGACCACAAACGGGATAAAAATACGCGTTAGTATGTAGTGCTGATTGTTCATTCGTTCGTGTGGTGCGATTCGGCTTTGATGCTTCAAAGTCCTTATACACCGAACTACCCAACCATTTCTTTCACGAGGAGACCTCAATGAAGAGCATTATAGGCGCTTTTGTATTGGCATTGTTCATCGTGTGTCTGGCTTTACCAAATCTGGTTTTTGCCGACGCCGAAGGATCTTCAGCCACCGGTTCTTTGAAGTTTGTACTGGATGACGGGGCGACGAGATTCGTGGAATTCAGTGCCAAAGAAGGGACAGACGGTCAAGCAACGGGTGACATGACGTTCAGCGATCCGGTAGCAATTCCGGTCGACAATCCTGACGATGGAGAACCCCCCAAAACCGAGGGTGTAATTGTTAAAGCAAAGTTTGATTGCATGACGACATTCGAAAACCGCGCCGTGATCGGTGGCGAAATTTACGACTCAAACGTGCGTAGCAATATCGGCCAGCGCGTGCTGCTCATTGTCGAAGACAATGGTCTTGATAGAGATCGCCTCACGTGGGGAATCTATCAGCAGCCGGCGACGGGCTGGACTCCGGTTGACGCCGAAGATCCGAACGACAAAGGCGCCAGCCTAACGTGGTGGGCGACCGACTTCGAGCGACGTGACGACAAAGGGTTTCAAATGCCCCAGGGTAAGGTAGTCGCTTGCCAGAGCTTCCCGCTCTCGTCTTACGACTTCCCCGAGATCAAAGAGGCCGGCGGCGACCTCCAGATTCAGCGTTAACTTGTAGCTATTCTCAGCGGCCCTCTGCGGCCCTCTGCGATCTCTGCGTCTAAACAGCCATATAAACGCAGAGATTACGCAGAGGTCCGCAGAGGGCCGCTGAGTGTGGATTGACTTTTTAGCGGTCCAATAGTTATAAAGCCACGCAACTTAGCCCAGAACAAGGAGCCTCCCATGAATAGAATTGTTTTTGCTGCTGTCGCAGCAGTGTTGTTGGTGTGTTTATGTTCCCCGGCCCTGACTCTTGCTGGCAACGATGGTCCTTCAGCCAGCGGCAATTTTCAGTTTTCGTTCGAAGACGGTCAGCCCAGATTTCTGGAATTCAACGCCCGCGTTCAGAATAGCGGTAACACCGTCGGCGAGATGACGTTCAGCGATCCAGCGGTGGTCCCGGTTGGTGACCCGGATGCTTCCGAGGTTTCAGGTACTCCGGGCGCTCTGGTGCGCGCGAACTTTGATTGTTTGAAAATCACCGGCAACAGAGCGGTGATGAGTGGAGTTATTTCTGAATCGAATATTCTGAGCGCTGTCGGCTTGCGTATCCTGCTCGTCGTTGAAGACAACGGCGAAGGCGTGAACGCTGCAAATGACAAGCTTACGTGGGGCATCTACCAACCGCCCGCAAGCGGATGGGTGCCACAGGATGCTGAACGCGATGACGACAACGGGGCCGGCTTGAAATGGATTGCAACCGACTTTGAGCGTCCCGATGAGCCGGGAGTTCCGTCGGACCAGAGCAAGATCATCGGTTGTCAGAGTTTCTCGCTTGCTTCGTACGACTTTACTGCCGTGAAGCATGGTGGTGGGAATATTCAGGTACAACCATAGCGGTCAAACGCGTCCACAGATTACACCGATGTTTTAAAAACTATCTGTGTAGTCTGTGGATAACTATGTAATCTTTCGCTCGATGCGCCGATCGGGAATTAACCACATCACCGCTACCCCGAAATAAATCAGGCACGCCAGCCACGGCCTCACGAACGCGAGTGGAATCGCCACCGCATAGATCACCATCGAGATTTTGCCTTTGAAGTCGGAGCCGAGCGCTGAGGCCAGGAGCTCATTACCCTGTGCGGCGAGTAATGCCCACACCAGGATCGTATAGGCGATTGCGGCCAGTAGCAGCACCATCCCATAAAGCGCGACTGGCCACTGCGAGAAGTTGTTCTCGCCCATCCATGCCGTCGTAAACGGAACCAACGACAGCCAGAAGAGTAAGTGCAGGTTGGCCCAGAGCGCGCGACCATCGACGTGTTGAGTGGCGTGAAGCAGGTGATGATGATTGCTCCAATAAATGCCGAGGAAGATAAAACTCATCAAGTAGCTGCCCAGCACCGGAAGCAACGGGCGCAGGCCTGCGAGACTGGTTTCGTGTGGCGGGCGCAGTTCGAGGACCATGATGGTAATGATGATCGCGATCACACCATCACTGAATGCCTCCATTCGTCCAGTGGTCATAGATTATTTTTTGCGCCCGATTGCAAACAGACTCTCAGCGGAACGCACGTACATCACTCCGTCCGACAACGCCGGTGTCGCCATCAACAGCTCGCCCATCGAATTAGTCGCAACGTGATTAAACTTTTCACCCGCTGAGACGACGAGGATTTCACCGTCTTCATTCGATATGTAAATCTTCCCATCAGAAGCGACGGGCGATGCGCTGAAGCCACTGCCAATCGTCGGGAGACGTTGTCGATAAACCTCGTTGCCCGTGTTCAGGTTGTACGCGTCGAACGTTCCGTTATTCGCGAGCACGTAAAGAATGCCGTTGTAAATTAACGGCGTCGGCATGTACGAACCGCGCCCGATTCGACTCCATATCACAGTGTCACTGCTGGTCTTTCCTTCCGGTAAAGTGAGATCGCCCCGCGCGCCTGCTTTGACGACAAAAATGGGTTTTTCTGGTCCACGACCACTCACCACCACGAGACTGTCACCGGCGAAGATCGGCGTCGGCGCTGTGATCTTTGAACTGTGTCCGAGTCGCCACAGTTCTTTACCTGTGCGCGGATCGTAGCCACGAATGAAGTTCGAGGCGTTCGCGATCAACTCCTCGCCTTTGGAAGTGGTTGCAACTGTGGGCGTGCCCCACGACGGAATCTCGTCGCGATCCGTCTTCCAAACTGTCTGACCGGTGTTAGCGTTGAGCGCGATGATGAATGAGTCTGTTTGCGTGTCACACTGGAGGATCACGAGATCCTTCCAGATGATTGGCGAACTTGCTGAACCCCATTCATAGGTGGGAATGTCATACGCGCCAAAGTCGAGGCGTCCGAGATCGACTTTCCACAGAAACTTTCCGTCGATGTCGTACGCGTAAACACCTTGCGAACCGAACCATGAGACGACGATGCGACCATCGGTGGCGGGTGTCGAGTTCGCGTACGTTGCTTTGACGTGGCGCTTCTCGAGCGGTTCGCCTTCATAAGCCACTCGCTCCCACAACACTTTGCCGCTCCGTTTGTCGAGTGCGTAGATCATCCAACGATGTCGCGTCCGATCTTTTGATGCGTCACCATCACCGTACAGGCCGGGACGAAACGACGCCTTCGGATCGCCGCTGATCGCGCTGGTCACAAAAACTCGATTGCCCCAGACAATCGGACTCGAATGCGCTAAGCCGGGAATCGGTGTGCGCCAGAGAATGTTTTGGCCGGTCTTTCCATTCCACTCGTCGGGCAGATTTTGTCCGTCGGCGATGCCGGAAGCGTGTGGACCGCGAAATGATGGCCAGTTTCCCTTCGCGTTTGATGAAATTGGCCGTGATGAGGGACGTGCATGCGAAGTAAGTGTGATCTTTCGCGGCGGCCTGGTAACGGCTTCACCGGCCGGGAGCCACGTGCTGCGATCGATAATCATCTTTCGTGGTACACATTGATCGGCGACGACGTCGAACATGACCCGTTTACCGTCAGTATTGAAGCGATACTTTCCCGGACTGTCACATCCGCCTGGTCCACCGCTCATCGCGAGTTCAACTTCGTCGCCCTGTGCTTTCCAACTCCCGTTGAGTTTGGGCCAGCGATCGCCTTCAAGTGTGAACGTACCAGCCGGATCGAAGCGCGCCACAAATACGCCGAATGACAACGGATGCGACGGTATTGCGGCTTTGCGATGAGTCTCGATGTACTTGCGCGCGAACTCGAGCCAGTGTGGACTCTCGCGCAAGCCGACCTTTTCGGCTTCAGTCTGTGCGTCTTCAATCTTCCAGCCGTCGCGCAGCACTCGTCTGATCATCCAGAACGCGCCGACGCGAATGGCCGCAGTGCAATGGATAAAGATAGGACGGTTTTCGGGATCGTCGGTGACTTTCAGAAACTCTGCGACCTGTTCTTCGTTTGGGTTTCCATAAGCGACGGGGATGTTGAAGTAGCGCAGCCCGAGCTCTTTTGCTTTTGCTTCCTCGTCGGCGGCGCGGTGCTCGCTCGGCTGGCGCAGGTTGAGGATCGACTTCACGCCGTCGGCTTTTAACTTTTCGAGGTGCTCGAGTTTCGGCTGACCGCCGGTGCAGAAGTCTTTGTTCACACGCAGGAAGTTTCTGATCTCGCCGGGGTCTTGCGCCATCGCAGAAGAGAGAATCAGCAGTAAAATCGTCAGAGCGCAGACAGGTTTGTTCTTATTCATTTGTGGGCCTTCTGTGCCTTTTTGTGGCTAAAGTTTGTGGCGTAGTACCATAACACTTGTGGCTTACGAGCGCGATAAAGAAATAGTTTTTCGGCCGCTGTACGAGAGTCCGATCATCAGCGTACACGACTACTGTTGCCACATCGCGCGCAGTGGTCCGGGCGGTGAAGAAGTTTCGGACGCGAATAACATCGTGCTGATGCGTCACGGTGCGTTTGCGCGGCATTTCGGACGGCGCGCTGTCACTGCGGATGTGAACCAGGCGGTGTTTTTCTCGCGCGATTCGACGTATCGCGTCAGTCATCCGGCTGATTGTGGCGATCGCGGCACTGTTTTCACGGTGTCTCCGCGCGTACTCAACGACATCGTTCGCGAACTCGATCCGTCCATCGATGATCATCCTGAGCAGCCATTTCGATTTGTTACTGGACCTTGCGACGGTAGCGTGTTCTGGCGTCATCGTGAGCTCGTGCAGCGGCTTGAAGCCGCTGATCCACTCGAACCATTGTGGGCTGACGTTACTGCGCTGCAATTAGTCGCTGACGTGCTCGAGTCGGCGTTCGTGCATCGCGGCGGCGGTGTGCGCAAGCCGAAACGCGAAGGTACCGATGCTGACCATGCCGAGCGCACTGAAGCAGCGAAGATTTACCTCGCGGCGAGCATGAGTGAGCGCATCACGCTCGACGACGTGGCCAGTGCGGTCAACGTATCGCCGTTTCACCTCGCACGTATTTTTCAGAAACACACGGGCGTTCCGGTTCATCGCTACCTCACGCAACTGCGACTGCGCGCGTCATTGGAGCGGCTTGATGGTGACCTCACGACCGTGGCGCTCGAGCTCGGGTTCTCGAGTCATAGTCATTTTACTGACGCGTTCCGCCGTGAGTTCGGTAAGTCGCCGTCGGAGATGCGTGAAAAAAAGCAAGATTCTGGAAGTCGAGTTTTGTAATCGTTGCTACTTTGTCGCCGTTGGTTATTTCATTTCAAGGGAGACAAAACTCATGAACGCGAGCAAATGTCCGGTCTGTGATTGGGCGATCAATGATGGCGGCATCAAAGTAACCGTGGCCGGCAAAGAGATCACGGTTTGTTGTGACGAGTGTGCGGAGAAGGTCAAGCAGGACCCGGCGAAGTACGCTGCTAAATAATCGTAGCAGCGGGGGCAAGCCCTCCTTCCTGACTTGTTCTCTCATTGGATCTTTAGAGTACAGTAAGAACAAGTCAGGAAGGGTGGCTTGCCCCCGCTCTAACGAGTCAATTGTCTGTACTTAATTCTGTGCGGTGTCTCAGCGGCGGGACCGAGGCGCGCTTTGCGATCGGCTTCGTAGTCGGAATAGTTCCCCTCAAACCAGAACACCTTGCTATCACCCTCAAACGCGAGAATGTGCGTCGCGATGCGATCGAGGAACCAGCGGTCGTGCGAAATGACCACCGCACAGCCCGCGAAGTTTTCCAGCGCCTCTTCAAGCGCGCGCAGTGTGTTCACGTCGAGATCGTTGGTCGGCTCGTCGAGCAGCAGCACGTTCGCGCCTTCCTTCAACATCTTCGCTAGGTGAACTCGATTGCGCTCACCGCCCGACAACATACCCACTTTCTTCTGCTGGTCCGATCCCGAAAAATTGAATCGCGCGACGTAAGCACGCGAATTCACTTCGCGATTCCCGAGCTTCAACATGTCTTCGCCGCCGCTGATCTCCTGCCAGATTGTCTTGTCCGCATCGAGCGTGCGACTCTGATCGACGTACGCCAGCAGCACCGTCTCGCCTTTTCGGATCGTTCCCGCATCCGGCTGCTCCTGTCCGGTGATCATGCGAAACAACGTCGTCTTGCCCGCGCCGTTTGGTCCAATCACGCCGACAATCCCGCCGGGCGGAAGTGAAAAGTTCATATCGTCAACCAGCAACTTCGGGCCGTATGCTTTGTTGACGTGTTCGGCTTCGATCACGACGTTGCCGAGTCGTGGTCCAGCGGGGATGTGAATCTCGAGATCTTCGCGCCGTTTCTCCGTTTCCTGTCGCAAAAGATCTTCGTATGAATTGATGCGCGCTTTGCCTTTGGCGTGACGCGCCTTCGGCGACATGCGTATCCAATCGAGCTCGCGTTGCAGAGTTTTCTGTCGCTCACTTTCCGATTTCTCTTCGCGTCGCAATCGCTCCTGTTTTTGTTCGAGCCACGAGGTGTAGTTACCCTTCCACGGAATTCCCTGGCCGCGATCTAGTTCGAGAATCCAACCGGCGACGTTGTCGAGAAAATATCGATCGTGAGTGACGGCGATGATCGTTCCCGCATAACTTTGTAAATGGTGTTCGAGCCACGCCACTGACTCCGCGTCAAGATGGTTCGTAGGCTCGTCGAGCAGGAGAATGTCGGGCTTTTGAAGCAACAGACGACAGAGCGCGACGCGACGGCGCTCACCGCCTGAAAGGACTTTCACAGGCGTGTCAGGCGCTGGACATCGCAGCGCATCCATCGCCATCTCGAGTCGTGAATCCAGATCCCACGCATCGCCGGCGTCGAGTTTTTCCTGAACTTCGCCCTGGCGTTCGAGCAGTGACGACATCTCATCGTCAGACATCTCTTCGCCGAACTCCGCGTTGATCTCTTCATACTCTTTCAAGAGATCGACAGTTTCCTTGACGGCTTCTTCCACAACTTCGCGAACCGTGCGCGAGTCGTCGATCAGAGGCTCCTGTTCGAGGTAACCGACGGTGAAGCCCGGCGAGATGACTGTTTCGCCGTTGAAGTCTTTGTCGACGCCCGCGAGTATGCGGAGCAGGGACGACTTGCCCGAGCCGTTCAAGCCGATCACGCCGATCTTCGCGCCGTAGAAGTATGAAAGATAGATGTCTTTAAGGACCGGCTTCTTGTCGTAAAACTTGCTGACGCCGACCATTGAATAGATGACTTTGTTTGGTTCTGTACTCATGATTTCAATAACTCTTTCGCGTGGCGGCGGGCGCTGTCGGTGATCTCGGCGCCGGTGAGCATGCGCGCCAACTCTTCAACGCGGCCGGCTTTATCGAGCCTTCCGACGCTCACCTGCGTCCGGCCCTTCAGCGCTTCTTTTTGCACGACGAGATGACTATCAGCAAACCGCGCTATCTGCGGCTGGTGCGTCACGCACAACACCTGATTCGTTTGCGAAAGTTTTTTCAACTTAAGCCCGACAGCTTCACTGACGCGCCCGCCGATGCCGGTATCGATCTCGTCAAACACGATCGTGCGCGGAAACTGCGAACCGTTTGCCACTGTCTTCAGCACCAGCATCAGACGCGACGCTTCGCCGCCGGATGCTACACGCGCGAGTGGCTTAACGTCCTCGCCGGCGTTTGCGGAAAAGTAAAACTCAGTGTGATCGATGCCTTTCTGTCCGGCAGTCTGGACGTCATCCGAGACCTGAACCTGAAATTGCGCATTATCGATCGCGACCTCTGCAATGCCTGTCTCGACTGCCTGTTCAAACTTCTTCGCTGCTCGCACTCGTTCTTTGTGCAGCTTACCTGCAAGCTCCAGATATCGATCGCGAGCGACGGCAAGCGCAGTATTCAACTCTCGTTCACGTTCGTCAGACGTCTCGATTTGTCGCAGGCGATCCTCGGCGCGCGCGAGGTGTTCGAGCGCCGCTGTTAACGAGCCGCCATACTTGCGCTTGAGCCGGGAAAGTTCGGCCAATCGATCCTCGATTTCAGCGAGCCGTGCGGGCGAAAACTCCAGGCGGTCAGAAAAATCACGCAACGTGAACGAAAGATCCTCGAGCACTGCACGCGCCGATTCGAGTCCTTCGAGATAGTCGCGAAAACTCGCATCGTATTCCGCCAACTCCTCAATATCTTTCAAACTCTGCCGCACGCGCGTGATTGCCGCGTCGTCGTCTTCGTAAATGCGGCTGTAACTCGACTGGCAGAGCGCCGTCAACTTCTCAACATTTGCCAAACGACGTCGCTCCTCTTCGAGCCGCTCATCTTCACCGATCGACAACTGCGCGCACTCGAGTTCGGCAATCTGAAACTTCAACGTATCGACCAGTTGAAACTTCTCAGCTTCATCGTGACGCAGCGAATCGAGTTCACGTCGCACCGCGTTCCATTTCTGATAAGCCTCTGCGACTTCATTCCGCAACGAACCATTTCCTGCGAAGGCGTCGAGTATCTCGAGATGTGTCTCGGGATTGAAGAGCGTCTGCTGATCGCCCTGCCCGTGAATATCGACGAGGTACGGCCGCAGGTCGCGTAACAGCGACTGTGTCGCGAGTTGATTGTTGATGAAGATCTTGTTGCGCCCCGTGGCTGAGAGCTCGCGACGAATGATCAGTTCGTTAGTCGCAGTCAGCCCGGCATTTTCGAGAATAATTTCGAGATCGGGATTCGATGTGACGGAGAAGAGTCCTTCAATCGATGCTCGCTCAGCGCCTGACTTAATCAGCTCACTCGTAAACCTGCCACCGATCAAAACACCGAGCGCATCAACAATGATCGACTTCCCCGAGCCAGTCTCACCCGTCAACAGATTGAGTCCACCATCAAACTCAACCTGCATATCATCGATCAGTGCTATGTTGGAGATGTTCAGGAACTGAAGCATCGGCCACTGATTTTCGCAGATTACACAGATTATGCAATCGTGTAATCCGCGAAATCCGTGGCCGATGTTCTTCCTTAGAACGTGTACCGCAGCGCGAACTGCATTACGCGTCCGGCCTTGGTTTCATTCAAAGGCGCCTGAGTTGAGGTGAAACGTCCGAAGTCGGAAGTCGGATTTCCACCAAGGAAAGGATCGCTTCCCAAACTCAAGTCAGCGATTGTCAGACCGTCAAACCGCTGGGTGTTCGTGACGTTGAAGACCTCCCAACGGAATTGCAGCGAGTGACCTTCCGCGATCCGGAACGACTTGTAGAGCCCCATGTCGAGGGAAATGTATCCCGGAGCACGAAGGACGTTGCGGTCGCCCACTTCGCCCGGCCGGGCCGGACGGAAGCTGCGATAGACACCAACCGGATCGTTGAACACGTTCGGAGTTCCATTGGCTCCGTTGCTCGTCGGCGACGATTGCACTGGTTGCACGCGCACGCCATTCGATTGCACGTTCCAGTTTGTTGCCCAAACACAGCAGTCGAACGGTGTTTGAATCGGGAGGCCACTGTTCCAACGGAAGATTCCGGTGGATTGCCAGCCGCCAAATACCTGTTCGGTGATGCCACCCGCGTTGCCGAAGAATCGCTTACCACGACCGAAGGGAAGTCCGACCACCCAGTTGGCATTGATGATGTGCCGGGCATCGAAATCCGAAGTGGCGTAGTTTTGATCCGGGAACAACGCGTTGACGATGAACGCTGTGCCGTAGCTGCCGGACCTTTGCAAGCCGGAAGCGTTGTCGAGCGAATGGCCGTAGGTGTAGTTGAAGTCAAACGTGATGTCGTCACGCAGACGTTGTCGGACGCTGAGTTGCAACGAGTTGTAGTTTGAATGAGCAATAGTCGAGAACGCTGAGAGCGCTCCGAATTGCGGTTGATAGAACATGTTGTTGAACTTCGCCGGTCCGCCTTCGAAGGGACACGACGTGCAATTTGGACTGTCGTCCCAAAGCAACTGCAGGAACGTGTAGTCGACAATGTCGGCGCCGCCGAGAGCTTCCGGCGCGAGGAACGCATAGGCAGCCTGCGTCGGCGTCAACGTAGTGTCTCCCCACCACTCAGGCATGAACGGGAACAGGTTGTTGAAGAACGGAATGTCCGGTATGGAAGTGATTTCGCGGTTTGCATACCGGTAAGTTACGAGGGCGTTGATCGCATCGTAGTAGCTCAAGCCCGACTGCGGGTCGCGGATATTGTTGAGCTGCATGATGTCGCGCGAAGCGAGTATGTTGCGTGCCCAGCGCCCTACATAACTCGCTTCAAACGACAAGCCTTTGCCGATTTCACGGCCGTAGGAGAAGTTGAAGCTGTAGTTGTAAGGCGTCGTGATTCCCTGGTCCAGCGAGACTTCGATACGCTGATCTTCATCAGCCGGAACAGTCAGCGGAAATTGCAAAGTGGTCGGGATTGGACCAGTTGAGCCCGGGAAGGGCAACGTGCGGACGTTTGGATTGAAGCCCGTGAACAGAGGCCCGAGATCAGCCTCGGTCACGTCAAACGTGTTGGCGTTGATGTTACGCGCCGAAGTGAAACCGGCCAGGTTGTTGAGATCGAAGTTGACGGCCAACTGGCTGCCAATACGATCGTAAGTCACGCGGAAGCCGCTTCGAATCACGGCCTTGCCATCCTTGCCGAGGAATTTGCCGAGGTTAGGTGACCAGGCAAACGAAATCGAGGGCGCAAAGTTGTTCCAATCCTGTTTGTAGTAGCCGGGTCCGTTGTTGACCTGGCCGCCCAGAATGAAACTGATCGGATCGGTAAACGGCACACCCTGATCCGCGCTGAGTCTTCGTTGATTGAAGTAGTCGGTCAGGTTCACATTCGGCACGACCTGAAGTCCGTTTCGCTCGTAGACCGGAGTCGAAGTGGACCAGCGAACACCGTAGTTGAACGTGAAGTTCGGACGCATACGCCAGGAATCCTGGAAGTAAGCTTCGTATTCCTGAGTCGCGAATGCGCGATCCGTCGGCGTGCCGACCTGTTGCAGTTGTCCGCTGGCGTCGTACACGAGGTTAGCGCTGTACTGCGAGTAACGGCCGATCACTGACGCGAGGGCGTCGCGCAAGTCGCTACTGCTCACAAAATCGCTGAACGGATCGATCAGCACGTCGCCTGAGAAGTTGTAGAACGACGGATTGATGATCGCTTCGTCGAAAGACGCACCCAGTGAATTACGGTTGTTGGTGATCAGACGAACGTTGCCGCCGAAGCCGAAGGTATGGTTGCCGCGCACCCAGGAAACATCGTCCACAAAGTTGTGAACAGGCGTGGTTCGGCTGAGCGTACGACGGAAACCGGATGGTGAAAAGATGAACCGGAAGTTAACCCGGTTTTCACTCGACTCACCGCCCTGCGTGAAAGCGGCGCGAGTCAAACCATAGTTGAAACGGTTGACCACCGAAGAACTTGCAGTCCAAACGTGACCCAGGGCCAGTCCCTTGGGATGATTCCACGTCTCCAATGGCGGTGTATCGGGGAAGCACTGAATGTTGTCGCCAGGCACGCTGCAATCCGAACTGAAGTAAACAGCACGGGTGACGAGATCATTCTGGTAGTTGCCCCGCATAAAGAGCGTCTGGTTGTTGGTCAGGTTGAAATCGAAACGGGCGATGTAAGTGTTCAGTTCTGTCGGTGTGCGCGAGTTGAATCGGAAACCACCCGTGTTCAGACCATCGCCGACAGTCGTATCGTTAGCCGGATACCTTTGTGCCGCGGCAGAAAGGACCGCGAGTGTTGCCGGGTTTATCCCGGGACCGGGATCATTGTTGAAGTCCTGGTATGCGGCCTGAATCTCAGCCGGCGTAAGGCAGTTGACGCCGGCCGGAGTTCCGGCCGGACAGCCCGGGTCACTCTCGCCGCTTTCGGTGCGGAAGCGAACGATGCCCTGGCCCAACGTCGGTAACGGCACCTCGCGTACGACGGACGTCGCAGTTGCTTCGCGGAATCCTTCGTAAGTGAAGAAGAAGAACGCGCGATCTTTCTTGATTGGACCACCGACTGAACCGCCGAAGATGTTTCTCAACAACTGCGGCCGTTCGACACTGGCGGCGTTATTGAAGAAATCGTTTGCCGTAGTGACGGTGTTGCGATGGATTTCAAAAAGCGAACCGTGCCACTGATTTGATCCGGAACGCGTTACCAGTGAAACCTGTGCGCCGGATGAACGGCCCTGCTCAGCATTTGGATTCGTAGTGGTCACGCGAAACTCCTGCAAAGAGTCGCGTGTCACTCTCAAAACGCTCGCAAAGGCTTCGTCAGTGATTACGTCGAGACCATCCTGCTGCTCGTTGACGTCAACACCGTCGAGCGTGATGTTCGACTGGTCAGCGCGGCCGCCATTGACGTAACCGGCACGGCTGACGCCCGGTTGCAGCGAGAGCAAACCAACGACGTTGTTTGCGTTCAGCGGTAACTCGACGATGCGTTTGCGTTCGAATGAATTGCCGATGGTTGCGTCGCTCGTATTAATCGCCGCTTCAGCGGCCGACGTAACGTCTACTGTCTCTGAAACAGCTCCGATCTCGAGTTGCACGTCGCGGACAGTCGGCGTGTCGACCAGAGCTTGCAAGCCGGATGCTGAAGCAGTCTTAAAACCCTGTGCGGTCACTTCAAGGTTGTATGTGCCAGGCGGGACCGCGTTAAAGACGTATGCGCCATCCTGGTTGGTTTGTTGAGTGCGAGTGAAGTTCCTGGAAGGGTCGGTAATAGTGACAGTGGCGCCGCTTACCAGATTGCCCTGCGGATCTTTGACCACACCGCGCACTGTTGTGTCGCCCTGAGCGAAAGCGGTCACGGCGAACACAGTCAAAACAAGAAACGAAGCTAGAGAAAAACTTCCGAATCTGAGTTTACTCATAAGCAATCTCCCTGGTTTCCCTTACTTGGGTCGGGGTAGCTCGCTGAGATTTCTCGCGAGATTTTGTCTACGAAATGTCAGAGTTATGTTCAGCTTTTGGAATTGCTGTGGTTAGCAATCGGGGAGACCAAAAGTTCACTTGTGAGGATGCAGAAATTGTTCCAAGCAGTGAGAAGAAGTTTTCATTAGAAAAAAGCGAATGATCAATATTGAAGCAGTCCAAAAACTCATTTCCATTGCTGATTTTGAAGTGCGAAAGTTTGGATCGTAAATACGAATCCACAGATTACACAGATTCCACGGATGTTTTGAAAAAGAAATCTGTGTAATCTGTGGAGGCGTGGCGATTAACCCCATGGATATCCTGCTCGCGATCCTGATCGTACTGAGCGTGCTCAATGGCTACCGGCGCGGCTTCGTGCATGGTGTGCTCGATCTTGCTGGCTGGGTGCTGAGTCTGCTTGCCGGTTTGCGTTACTACGAGCCAGTGGCGCTGTGGCTTGGTCCGCGTATCGATATGTGGTCAGAGGTATGGGACCGGCCGATCGCTTTCGTATTGATCGCAGTGCTCGTCGGTGTGATTGTTCAGGTGATTGGTTACTGGCTGCTCATACGTCTGCCGAGAGACATACAGGAGCGTCGCGCGAATCAGGTTCTTGGTGTGATACCCGGTTTTGTGACCGGCGTGATAATCGTCGCGATTATCTCGGCGCTGCTGCTGGCGATTCCGCTGAATGAAGGATTGAGTGAACGCACCCGCGATAGTGCGTTTGTGAATCGTCTAGCGATTTACGCGGAACGGCTCGAGGGACAGCTTAGACCAGTCTTCGGCGACGCGATTGCGCGCACGATGAATCTGCTGACGATTCGTCCGGACTCGAACGAACGCGTCAGCTTGCCGTTCACTGTAGAGCATTCGCGCCCGCGTCCCGACCTCGAGAAGCAGATGCTGGATCTCGTCAACCAGGAACGCGTGGCAAATGGTCTAAACCCGTTAGCGCCTGATCCGGAACTGACGGAAGTCGCGCGACGTCACTCCGCCGACATGTTTGCGCGCGGCTACTTCGCGCACGACACACCCGAAAATCTTTCGCCATTCGATCGCATGCATGCTGCGAATGTTCGCTTCACGACTGCCGGCGAAAATCTTGCGCTCGCGCCAACCATCCCCGTGGCCCATAGTGGTCTAATGAACTCACCGGGCCACCGTGCGAACATCCTGCGTCCACAATTCGGACGCCTTGGAATCGGTGTGATGGATGGTGGAATGCGTGGACTAATGATCAGCCAGGAATTCAGAAATTAACCGGCAACAAGAATGAACAAGTCAGGAAGGGTGGCTTGCCCGCGCTCTCGCAACAGCGGGGGCAAGCCCCTCTTCCTGACTTGCTACTTGCTTGATGGTTACTTTGACTCGCGTTGCTCTTTTGGCGTCACAGTAAACGTCAACTTCTGCACGCCACGAATGATCGTCGCGGGACACTTCCGCCCAATACGCTCATCAGTGAGTAGTTTGTGCAGGTCGTCGATACCTCGAATCGGACTTCCATCAAACTCGATCAGGACATCGCCCGCGAGTAACCCGGCTTCTTTCGCCGCACTCGTCTTGCCGTTCGTTTCAAACGAAACGAGCAGCACACCGCTATCAACCGGCAATTGATAGAAGCGCACGATGCGCCGTGGTACCGGCACGTTTTGCCCTGCCACTCCGATGTAGCTGCGACTGATCCGGCCGTCGCGAATCAAACGTCCCGCGACGAACTTTGCCGTATCGATCGAAGTAGCAAAGCAGATCCCCTGCGCCGGCAGAATCATCGCGGTGTTAACGCCGATCACTTCACCGCGCGAGTTGACCAGTGGTCCACCTGAGTTTCCCGGATTCAGCGCCGCATCAGTCTGGATAACGCCATCCATCAGTCTGCCTGACTGCGCGCGCAGGGAACGTCCGAGCGCGCTGACAACGCCGGCCGTCACCGAGTACTGAAACCCGTATGGATTACCAATCGCGATCACAAGCTGGCCTACGCGGATCGACTGCGATTCGCCCAACTGCGCCGGCACCAGATTCGGCGCCGTGATGCGAATCACTGCCAGGTCTGTGTCGGGGTCGTCGCCAATCAACTGCGCCTGGAACCCGCGCCCGTCCATCAGGGTCACCTCGATCTTTGTCGCAGCGTGTACGACGTGACTGTTAGTGAGAATGAACCCGTCAGGTGTAAAGACGAACCCGGAGCCGTTGCCGGTGGCTTCGTTCCGCCCCTGCCGGCGCCGTTGGCGGCCGTTTGCGCGACCTGTTACCTGAATATAAACAACCGAGGGACTGACCCTTTCCGCGGCTTCGATAACCGCACGTGAATAAGCGTCCAGTAAACCTTCATCGTTAACTTTTTCAACTGCGTACTGCATTTATGTTTCTGTGTCTCCTATAAATCGACATTATAAGCGATCCCGTCAACCGGCCTGCGCACCGTGACATTTCTTGTACTTCTTCCCTGAGCCGCAGGGGCAGGGATCGTTGCGGCCGGGCCGCGGCGTTTCATACCTCACGGTCGGATTCTTCAACTCGTCGCCCGTGACGAAGCGCCATTCTCCGCCTTCACGTTCGAACAGGCTCTTCTCGCGGTGACTCTGCTCTTTTCCGTTTTGGGTATACTGTGCTTCGAAAGAGACCAACGCCTTGTTGTCGTTGACCTGTTTGGTCTCGAAGATCTGAAGTCCACGCCACTCGGACGTCTGGGACCATTCGCGAACAAAATCGATGTCGACTTCATTTCGTGTGCGCGAATGAGTTGAATCGACGATGAAGTCGATAGCGCCGGTCACGAAAGCCGAATAACGAGCGCGCATCAACTCTTCCGCGGTCTCACTGGCGCGAGTGCCATTAATAATCGGCTCGCAGCAGGCGGCAAAAAGGGAACCGGAACCACACGGACACGTTTGATTGTTCTCAGTCATAGGCCACAGATTACACAGTTTTTACGCAGATCGAAAAATGATATGATGCGCGGCTCACGGAGGACCCGACCATGCTGACTCGCCAAATTGGCCGACTCATTCCCATCGTGATCCTGATGACAATCGGGATTTTGGCCTCATTACCCAATCCAGCGCCGGTGTGGACCGTCGCGGCCCAGGACCTCGACTACGACGAAGAGTTCTCGAAGGGCCGGGATCTCTATCGGCGCGGCAAGTTTGAAGACGCGCTGAAGAGTTTCAAGCGCGCAAACGAGCTGCGCGACAAGAAGTCAGCGGAATGCTATGGCTGGATGTCAGAGACGTACATGGCGCTCGAGGCTTATAAAAACGCGATCGAGTGTGCCGACAAAGTTATCGAGTTGGCCGGCGACGATCGGCAACTGATGTTAAAGGCCTACAACAACAAAGGTCTGGCCTTGCAGCAATCGGCGGAGCGAAAGGACCAGAAGAAACTTCAGGCGGCTGAAGCTGTGTTCCGCCAGGCGCTGGGGATGGAGGGTGCGCCCCCGATACTTCGCTACAACCTCGGCGTGGCGCTCTTGCAGCTGAAGCGAGATGAAGAAGGTATCACCGAGCTAAAGCAGTACGTCAAAGACCAGCCCAACGGCGCCTATCTGGAGATGGCGCGCAATATGATTAAGGATCCGCGGCGTGCTCGTGAAAACTTTGCTCCCGATTTTTCATTCACGTCGTTGGAAGGCGAGCACATCACACTCGAGGACCTGCGCGGCAAGGTTGTGCTGTTGGACTTTTGGGGTACGTGGTGTCCGCCGTGTGTCGAGTCAGTGCCGGAGCTTCGCAACCTTTACAAGCGCTACTCGAAAGAAGGCACTTTTATGATCCTCGGGATCAGCTCGGATAGTGATGAAGAAGAGTGGCGTGAGTTTACGGTGAAGAACAAGATGGTCTGGCCGCAGTATCGCGACAAAGATCGTCGCATCCAGCGCGCTTTCGGCATACGTGCGTATCCGACCTACATTCTGATCGATCATGAAGGGATCGTGCGCTTTTCGAGTATCGGTTTGAGCTGGCAGCGCTCGGCTAGTTTGGATGGCGCGATCCAGAAGCAAGTGAAGATCGTCGCGAAGAGTACGGAAGCCCGTTAACGCGGATTTACGCGGACAAAAGCGCGGATTTGGTGTCTCAGAATGTAAGGCGGCCGATTTTTCCTTTATCGCCGGCGCCCCAGCCAACCTGTTTACCCGGAACAAAACTGAATGTGTCGAAACCTGGGCCGTCGATTGGGGTCCAGGTTCGTCCATCGTCCGTTGAGTAATCGCCGCCGGATGGACCAAGCGCGATGAGTGTCTTTGTGCCAGGCACGTAAGCGACGACTGAGCGAAATCCTGACAAACCCTTCACGAGCGTCCACGTAACTCCGCCGTCACTGGTTACTGCCATATTGTTGACGGCTTCTTTTTCTTTTTGATAGTCACCGCCGACAACCACGCCGTGCTTCTCGTCACGGAAAGCGATCGAAAAGATTCCTGTTGATGGTCCGGAGGCGAGTGGTGTATCGGCGATAGCCCACGTGCGACCGCCGTCTGACGTGCGTAGCACGCGCGACTTTGCTGCCGCGCCAGTGCCGATCCACGCATGAGAGTTTCCAATCACGGCGATGTTGGTCCCGCTCGCGGCGAAAGCGCCTTCATTGCCTTGCGCAGGCGGTAGATTAGCGGTTGGAACACGTGACCATGTGCGACCACCGTCGCTCGTTGTCAGAATGTAGAGTTGCAGGTCAACTGAGTCGCCGAAGACGATGCCGTGCGTTGCGTCCCAAAAGGTCATCGCATCGAGAAACGCCTTCGGATCTTCGTTCTTAAACTGCAACTGCCACGTCTGTCCGGCGTCCGTAGTTTTGTAAATGCGTGAAGCTGGACCATTGCCGATGCTGAGTGCGTAAGCTGTTTGCGCGTCGACGGCATCGATGTCGCGGAAGTCGAGTGGGTCGTCAGTGACTTTGAGTTTCTGCCACGTCGTTCCACCATCAGCCGTACGCAACACCGTCGATCCCGCTCCACTGGCCCACGCAACACTCTCACTCACCGCACTCACCCCGCGCAGTCGCACGCTAACCCCACTCGTCTGCATAGTCCAATGCGGCGCGGCAAACATGATCAATGTGAATGCAAGAAAAAATCTCACGTCGCACAATCTAACAGAATCTGTGACTTTTGTGTCTCTTGTGGCTAGAATACGCCACGCACTTAAGCGCTAATCCCATTCTCCTATGATCGGGCAACTCCTCCTCCATTATCGCGTCGTCGAAAAGATCGGTGAAGGCGGGCAGGGCACTGTTTTCAAAGTTATCGATACCACGCTCGATCGGCCCGCCGTGATCAAGGTGTTGCCGCCGGACCTCACCGACCGGGCTTCAAATCTGGTCCGCTTCGAACGCGAAGCCAAGCTCGCCTCTTCGTTGGATCATCCAAACATCTGCACCATCTTCGGGCTTCACAAAGTCGACGACATTCAGTTCATCGCGATGCAGTACGTCGAGGGACGTAACGTGCGCGAACTCGTCGGCGGGCAACCGCTCGATCTGCGTCGCGCTCTCTCGATCGAGATCCAGGTAACTGACGCGCTCGCAGCCGCACACAGTCGCGGCATCGCGCATCGCGATATCAAAGCGCGCAACGTGATGGTCACGCGTTCAGGGACGGTGAAAGTGCTCGACTTCGGTCTCGCGAAGTTGATCGAGAGCCCGCACGCGAGTTCGAGTGATCCGCAAGTCACGGAAGTCGGCGTGCCTTATGGAACTTCTACCTACGCCGCACCGGAGCAGGCACAGGGACTCAAAGCCGATCATCGTGCCGACATCTTTTCCTGCGGCGTGTTGCTGTACGAAATGCTCGCCGGCACGTGGCCCTTCCGCGGCAAAACGGCGCTGGATGTTCGTTATGCAGTGGTCTATCACCAGCCGACGCCGATCATCGAAGCGAGAGGTGAAGACTCGCCCGCGCTGCGTCGTATTCAAGAGATACTCGACAAAGCGATGGCCAAATCGCCGGACGATCGTTACCAGCGGATCGAAGACATGCGCAGCGATCTTCAGGAAGTGTTGCGCGAGATCGATGTCGACAGCACCAATACGCTGACTGATGCTCCGCCTGCGAGGATGCCGGCGCCATCGCCTGTGAGGAGTTTCTGGACCACCCCGCGGATGATTGCAGTGTTTGCAGGAGCGGCACTCGTGTTGATCCTCGCGCTCTCGCTCATCGCCTTTCGCGGCGAACGCCCGGCTGAGTCTGACGACGCCGCGATCAACTCACTCGCTGTGCTGCCATTCACGAACAGCGATCCCGCTACTGAATATCTTTCCGATGGAATAACCGAGAGTTTGATCGACAGTCTTTCACGAATGCCGAACCTCAAAGTGAAATCCAGTAGCACTGTCTTTCACTACAAGGGACGTGATGCCGATCCAAAGAAGATCGGGCGCGAACTGGGCGTTCATGCCTTGTTGTCCGGCACTGTGGTCCAATCCGGCGATGATTTGTCAGTGAGTGTCGAATTGATCGACGTGCGTGACGACAGTCACATCTGGGGCGAACGGTACGGGCGCAAAGTCTCGGAAGTCGTCGCGTTGCCGCAACAGATCTCGCGCGACGTGTCGCAGCGTCTGCGTTCGCGCGTGGACAACATGGACCACGCGCAGTTGACGCGAAACTACTCGCCCGACTCGGAAGCGTATCGTCTTTACCTGCAAGGACGTTTCAACTGGAACAAACGGACTGTCGAAGGTCTGAGGAGCGGTATCGATTATTTTGGCAAGGCGATCATGCGAGATCAGGATTACGGTCTCGCTTACGCCGGACTTGCTGACTGCTATTTATTATTGAACGTTTACAACGTGACTTCGGCTGACGATTCTTATCCGAAAGCCGAAGCGGCGTCGCGCAAGGCGTTGTCGATCAACGAGAGTCTCGCGGAAGCGCACAACTCGCTCGCGGTTGTTACTTATCGTTATCATCTGAAGTGGGCAGAAGCAGAGGAGCACTTCAAAAAAGCGATCGCACTCAATCCAAACTATGCGACGGCGCACCAGTGGTACGCGAGTTACCTTGCGGCGATGGGGCGCATGAACGAATCGGTCGTCGCCGCAAAAACGGCGCACGAGTTGGAGCCGTTCTCGTTGACGATCTACAGTGATTACATACGCAATCTTTACTATGCGGGCCGGCTCGCGGAAGCACACCAGGAAGCCTTGAAGCTTCGCGAACTCGATCCTGATTTCGCGCGTGCGCATTACGAGTTGGGCCTGGTGCTTGAGGAAGAAGGAAAGTTTGAAGAAGCGATTGCGGAATTCAAGCAGGGGTTGAAACAGTTGCCTGACAACGTTGCTGCGTTGACTGCGTTGGGCCACGCGCAGGCGCTCGCGGGGAAGAAAGCTGAGGCGGAGAAGATGATTGGGAGGCTTCAGGAGCTTTCGAAGCGGCAGTATGTTTCTCCGTTTCAAACCGCGGTAATCTATGCCGGGCTCGGCGACCGTAAGCAGGCGATTGACTGGCTCGAGAAGTCGCGGCAGGAGCGCTTCAACTGGTTGCCGTTCATCAAAGTCGATCCTGTATTGAAGAACCTACGTTCGGAAGAGCGGTTTGTGGCTTTGTCGAAGAGTTTAGGTCTGTAGTAAAACTTTAGTCAATTAAAGCAAGTTAGAACTGAACAAGTAAGGAAGAGGGGCTTGCCCCCGCTGTTCGAAGAGCGGGGGCAAGCCGCCCTTCCTGACTTGTTCTATTTTGAGAATGTTGAGAAAACTATGAACCTTTCACGTCGGAAGTTTTTATCAACCAGCACTAAGTCCGCACTCGCGATCAGTGTGCTGAAGTCGGTTACACCGCTTAATGCTTTGGCCCAGTCGGCTGCGGTGCAGCCGGTTTTCGCGCGGCTCGATGAATTCATCGCGCGCCACATGCGTGAGACAGGCGCGCCAGGCATGACACTCGCACTCGCAAATCGTGACGGCCTGATCCGCGCCTCGACTTACGGTTACGCAGATACAAAAGCCGGCCTGAAAGTCGTTCCGGAAACGATGTTCGAGATCGGCTCGATCTCGAAGTCGTTCGTCGGCCTCACATTGTTACAGTTGCGAGATGAAGGCAAGCTCGATCTCAACAAACCCATAGTCGAGTATCTACCCTGGCTGAAGATCAATTCGAAATTCGCGCCTGTCACTACGCATCACATCCTGAGTCACACTGCCGGACTACCCGGCGCGCCGCTTCTTCTCGACGCATTGCTCGCCGAACTCTGGACCGCGTACGAACCCGGCAAACGTTTTCTTTACTCAAACACCGGTTACAACATTCTCGGTTTCCTGATCGAAGCGATCGATAAACGACCCTTCGCCGAAGCGATGCGCGCGCGCCTGCTGACGCCGCTTGGAATGACTGCGAGCTCGCCGATCATTACCAGTGACTTGCGCAAGCAGATGGCGATCGGCTACGAGCCACTCTCCGAAGGCAAGCCTTACTCACTGCATGGTCCACTCGCAGAAGCACAGTGGCTCGAAGTCGATATCGCAGCCGGCAGCGTCGCCTCAACGCCGTCAGACATGGCGAAATACATGCGCATGCTTCTTAATCGCGGCGCCTTGCCGAAAGGCCGTTTGATCTCGGAAGACAGTTTTGGACTGTTCACGAAAGCCGCGATCGACTCTCCGTATCGTGGCGAACCGGCTTCGTATGGTTATGGTTTGTGGATCAGCGATATCGGCGGACACATGCGCTTGCGTCACACGGGCGGAATGGTCGCGTTTAGTTCTTCAATCGACGTCGATGTAACGGGCGGCATCGGTGCTTTTGCGTCAGTGAATGCGAACCTTCGTGGTTATCGCCCGGTCGCGGTGACGAAGTATGCGATTGAACTCTTCAATGCCTCGCTGGCCGGGAAGCCGTTTCCCGATCCGCCGCCGCCACCCCCTGC
>Ga0307406_10000347_pt1 | contig 26969 bp, 24 predicted proteins | sample 322Cmetagenome_3_FD_203706 | JGI IMG/M metagenome (GOLD analysis project Ga0307406, IMG submission 203706) | Maize rhizosphere microbial communities from greenhouse at UC Davis, California, United States - 322HYB-C-2 | ecosystem: Host-associated > Plants > Roots > Rhizosphere > Soil | place...
GCTTCTGGGCATGCAGCCTCGCTGGCAGCGCCACGGTCGTTGTTTTTGCCCTGTCCTCAAGCAGCGGCAAGCTAAGCCCGGCAGATGGGGCGCTTCTGTTAGCCGTAGCCTCTGCCGCGATCGGCTATGCCGAAGGCGGCCGACTCTCGCGCGAACTTGGCGGCTGGCAGGTCATGTGCTGGTCGATTGTAGCGGCGCTTCCCTTCATCCTCGGGCCGCTCATCTGGCTCATCCAGCGCCACGGCATGCACGCCACGCCATCATCATGGGCGGGCTTCTTCTACCTGAGCCTGGTCAGCTCCTTCCTCGGCATGTTCGCGTGGTATCACGGCCTCTCGCTCGGAGGCGTGGCGAAGGTCGGCCAGCTCCAATTGCTCCAGCCCTTCTTCACGTTCCTCTTCGCGATCGCCTTCCTCGGCGAACGCTTCGGCTGGCAACCGGTCGCATGCGCGGCGCTGGTCGCCGGCTTCATCGCCCTTGGCCGCCGCCGCGGCGCAAATCCCACAGGTACCAGCCTTCCACTTTCTCCCGCGCCCACGGTGTCTTCCGCAGAAACGTGAGGCTGGATTTGATGCTGGGGTTATCGAGGAAGCACCGGACGCGAATGCGACGCCCCATTTCCTCCCAGCCGTAGCGCTCCTGCAGCGTGCGGACGATGGTCTCCAACGTCACGCCATGCAGCGGATCCCTCGGGTGCTCTCGCGGTGGCAGTTCCTCGCTCATGACTTACGACCTTCGTCGTACTCGTAGAAGTCGAACATCGTCATCAGCTCCGCGCGGTCCGCGAAGCCACCGTCCGCCTTGGCCTTCTCGAAGAACTCCGAGCCGCCATCTTCATCCCGCCAACCACGCTTGCAGGCGAAACCGTTCCACACGAGGTAGTCGATCGCATGCAGTCCGCGGCCCTCGCCGAGGCACCAGGCGAACGTCTCCTCATCGCTGTCTCCACCGAGAATGCGGGCTTTCACGTCCGCATAATCCACCCGCAGAAACGCACAAATCCGGCCGTCGAAACCCTTGCCGAGGTAGCCGTGATACGCCTCGGGAAGCTCCCCGGCAGCGTGCAGGCGGATTTTGTCGCACATCCTCGGAAAATAGACGAGTCCCTGAATCTGATCGTAGGCACTGCGGGGAAAGCGGGGCATGCCGGGATTCTCGCAGGATCGCGCGGCGGCGCAATCGTCATGACACGCTCCGGCCTGCCGTGGGAAATCCGCTTGCCGGACCGGGCCGGCTCTGGTTCATTCCCGCCCGTTCCGCGAGGTAACGCCGATGTAGCTCAGGGGTAGAGCAGGTCATTCGTAATGATCAGGTCGGGGGTTCAAATCCCTTCATCGGCTCCACGCATCTCCTCTCGGGAGAGGCTCAGGGCTTCTTTTTGCAGACACTGCAAGTTCCGCCCTTCGAGCAATTGGCGCAGCTTTTACAGTTCGTGCAGGCCGTGCACGTGCCCGTGGGAGAACATTTCGCGTTGGAATGATCGCAGCATGTCGACACGGGTGTGGACACTCTGGGAAAGGGCGACGAGCACGCGGCCAACGCCAAGGCGAGCAAGGGGAGAATTTTCATCAATTCAAGCCTATCAAGTTTCTTTTCTCACTTCAAGCCGAAGGGATTTGCCCCCTTCCCTCCCACCGGTTCAATGACCGGAGTGGTCCCATCGTAGAGGTCGATCCGGCCGCCTGCTTGGCAGACCAGCTTGAGACGATCCGGCGAAAGGACCTCGACGGTCATCTCCTTCGACTCTCGTTTCAGCGCGCCGATGCCCTTGGCCTCAAGCACGACTTCCCCGGCATGCGGCGCGGTGAGCACGATCCAGTCGACCTTCCCCTTCCCTGCGGCGGCATTCACCTCGAAGCCGCCTTCCGCCGTGAAGCCGCGGAAAACGGTCCGCTCCCACGTCGGCGACAGCGCGGGGAAGACGTGGATCACGCCATTCTGGCTGCGGAAGGCCATATCTTGCAGGACGGCGGCACAGTGCAGCGGCGTCTCCATGACCGGTGCGGTCCCGGCCTCGCGGTAGAGCGTGTTCGGCTCGAGGAATTTCCGGAAGCCATCGAGGTAGCCCTGCGCGCGTGCACCGTCGCCGAGAATGGCGGACGTGGCGATGCCGCCGGTGAAGGAGTAGCCCTGCAATGCGCCTTTCTTCGAGTGCCAATGATCGAGGTTGGACTTCATCCACTCCGCACCATCGCTTTCCGGCGTCACCAGCCCATACGGATAGATCATGAGCAGGTGCGACCAATGGCGGTGGCTCTTCTCGAACGGCATGCCAGCTCCGATCAGATACGAGCGCTCGTCTTTCGGGAAAGGGACCAGCTTTTCAAGAACGCGCCGCCACTCGGACGCCAGCGGATCCTTCGCGGCGAACTTCTCATCGAGCTCTAACAAGGTGCGACAGCCCCACATGAGTCCCGCGAGATCGTAGTTCGCATCGGCCGCCTCGCCATACTCCGGGCTGTGGGTCTTCGGCAAATGAAGGAGGCCGTCAGGCCCTTCCATGAGGAAATGCCGGTGGTAGTTCACCGCCCGCTTGAGCAGCGGGAAAAGCTGCTCCTTGCCCATCTGCTCATCCATCGAGACGCGGTAGTGGCGGTAGAGATTGTGGCAGATCCACAGCAGGTTCCCGGTCTCCATGCCAATGTCCGCGCGCTCGCGAATCGGGCGACCTCCCGGTTGGCCAGCCCAGCCGAAGAGATCCGGCCCGGTATTGCGACACAGCGCTGCGGAGTCCGCACGATACTTCTCATCGACTGAGCGGATCATCGCATCAAGCCCCGCCGCCAGATGCTTCGGCACCGCTCCCGCCTCCGCAAAGCGCCCCGACGAATAGAACGGCGAGTAGCTGAGCTGAACGTTCAGATTCCACCAAGTCGCGGCCCAACCGGAGGGTTGAAACCACGGGCCGCTGTTATCGATCAAACCTCGCTCCGCCCGCGTGGCTGAAGCCATCTTGTAAATCTGGATCCAGTAAAATGACTCCCAGTAGGGATCGCTGAAGCTGAAGAAGCTCTTCGGATACCACTTGTGCCACCAGTCGCGGTGCGATGTCTCAAGCGAAGCGAAAGCAGCGGCAGAGGAAGCTTTCACACGATCCTGAGCCGTTGCCGCGGGAAGCTCCTTGAGATCGTAACCAACGGTCCAAAACAGCTTATCCTCCTTCTCTTCCCACGCCGTGACATATCCTCCGCCCGCAGCAAGAGCTTGGTCCGAATGCCCCTTGCTACGGTTTCCCTCGTACTTCGCCGGAGGATTCGGAGTGCGTTGCTTGCGGAACTCCGCGGGTAGCTTGCTTTCCCGCGGGCTGACAGCCGGCTCGGCCACGAAGTCGAGGGTGGCACCACTTTCACCGCCGCTTCGCCTCAGCTCGATGACACCGGTCCCGTTCGTCGCATGAATCAAGATCCGCCACGCGATCTCGCCGCGATCCGTGACCAGCTTGCCTCGCGCCTCCGCATTCCACAGGTCAATGCGCGCCGTGCTTTTCGCGGGATCAATCTTTCCCTCGGTCTTCAACTCGAAGCGCCCGATGGGAAGTCGCCCACGATTCTGCACCTCGATCGCGTCCGGCACCTTGTCCTGCCACAGGTCATCGGTGCGATGGTCATGGACGCGATTGCTTCCCACCTGAAAAGACAGCACCCGGTCTCCCGCCAGCCGGGCCATCATGCCTAGCTCGCCATCCCCCACGAAGGGGGCCTCCCACCAGTCCTTGCCCATGCGGTTCCAGACCGGATCGTGACCGGCGAGAAAGGACGACCAATCAACTCGCTCCTCCAGCGCTCCGGCCGGAAACACCGAGGAGAAAATCAGCAAGGCGGCAAACAGCGCTTTCATGGAATCCGCACGCTGCCAAACGCCCCCACGGAACGGCAAGCCGCATTTGTCATACAAATTTATCCATGCCCCGCCGCATTCGCATCCGGACTTCCCCGAGTCAATTGACTGGGCAAAGCTCAGCCGTGCCCGTCGCCATGCTCATCCTCGCCTGCGTCTTGTGGGCGGTCAGCTTTCCTGTAATCAAGGCGCTGAATCTCGAGCAAGCCGCGCGCGTGCCGGAAGCTTCGCCTACCTTTCTCGCGATCTGGCTGCAGATGGCCCGCTTCGCCCTGGCCGCGGGATTGATGATCCCGCTCGTGGCGCACCAACTGCCGAAGCGCAAGGAACTCGCCCAAGGCACTTGGCTCGCCGTGTGGGGCGGACTCGGCATGGCTCTCCAAGCATGGGGTCTCAACTACACCGAGGCCTCCACCTCCGCCTTCCTCACCCAGGCCTATTGCGTGATTCTCCCGCTCGTCGCATGCGTGAAAACGCGCCGCGCCCCAACAGCAAAGGTGCTGATAGCCACCGCGCTGGTCATCGTCGGCGGAGCCATCCTGTCCGGCGTGAAGCCCGGTGAGTTGAAGATCGGCAAGGGCGAGGCTGCGACGCTGGCTGCCGCCTTCATCTTCACCTTCCAGATCCTCACGCTGGAGAATCCGAAGTACGAGGGAAACCGGGGATTGCCCGTCACCTTTGCGATGTGCGCCGCGATCGCGGTGATCTTCCTTCCGGTGTCCGCCTTCTTCGCACCCGCTCCCGGAGCCTTGATCGCCTTGGGCGCGTCGTGGCCCGCCTTCACCCTGCTGCTGGTGCTCGCACTGGTCTGCTCGGTGGGTGCCTATGGCCTGATGAATTGCTGGCAGCCGCGGGTCTCCGCCACCGAGGCCGGACTGATCTACACCACCGAGCCGGTTTTCACCGCGGCCTTCGTGCTGTTCCTGCCAACCATGTTAGCTCAACTTGTCAGCAGCGCTTATCCGAACGAATCCCTCACCTTTTCGCTGGTCGCGGGAGGCTCTCTGATCCTCGCAGCCAACCTCCTGATGCAATGGAAACGCCGTCCTCATCAACCCGCGATCGCTCCGGCGCCGTAAAAGTCCTCCGCTTCATCGGCCGCAATCTCCTGCGCCTGTTGATGCTGCTCCCTGCCCTGTGGTGCTTCGGTGCGATCTACTTCGACGGCCCCTTTCCGGGCTCCGGCAATCTGGTCTTGGGCATCTTGTGGGCGGCCCTCGCGATGTTCCTGATTTTCCGTGCCCGCTCGAAGCGCGATCGCTGGCTATCCTTCGCCGCAGCGCTCGCCGTGGTCATCCTGCCGTGGTCGTTCAAGAGCCCGCGCAATGATCGCAACTGGTCGCCGGAGTATGCCCGCACCGCCAATGCCACCGTCGACGGCGACACGGTCACCTTCACCAACTTCCGCAACTTCGACTACAAGCTCGACGGCACCATCACCGAGCGCTGGGAAACCCGCACCGTCCACTTGTCGAAGCTCCGTGGCATCGACTTCTTCCTCAACTACTGGGGCTCTCCGCTGATCGCCCACCCCATCTTCTCCTTCGACTTCGGCGATGAGGGACACGTCGCGTTCTCTATCGAGACCCGCCGGGAAAAAGGCGAGACCTACACCACCCTCGGCGGCCTCTACAAACTCTACGAACTCACCTATCTCGTCGGCGACGAACGCGACTTCGTCCGCGTCCGCACCAATATCCGCGAGGGCGAGGACGCCTACCTGTTCCGTCTCGCCGCCCCGCCGGAAAAGGCCCGCGCGCGCTTCCTCGAGTACGTCACGCAGATCCAGTCGCTCGCCGCCAAGCCGCGCTTCTACAACGTGCTCACCGCGAACTGCACCACGGCTATCCGCTCGCAGCTCGATATCAAGAAAGAGCTCATCCCCGACCACCGGCTCATCGTGAATGGCAAGCTCGACGAACTCTTCGTCGAGCATGGTCTCTTCGCCGTCAAAGACCTGCCGCTCGCCGAACTCAAGCAGCAGGGGCATGTCGATGAGCGGGCGATGAAAGCCCAAGACGATCCGGAGTTTTCAAAAAAAATCCGCGAAACCGTGCCAGGATTTACTCCCTGATCCTGCAATTTCTGCAAACCTCAGAAATTAGATTTTCCTAAGGATGTCGTTGCGGTTGAATGAGGTGCTGCTCATTCCTTCCCATGAAATTCCGCCATATCCTCCCCGCCATGGCCCTGCTCGGACTTACCGGCAGTGCCTCCGCGATCAAGATCGAGATCCGCTACGACTACGACACCGGCGGCTTCTTCAATAACCCGGAAGCCCGGGCCGCGATGGAAGCAGTGGCGGATTTCTACGAGCCCCTGATCCACGACTCGCTCACGGCGATCGTCCCAGCCGACGGCAATACTTGGGACGCGAAATTCACCCATCCGGGAAATGGCACCGCCAATTTCCTGGTTCCGAATCTGGTCGTGCCTGCCGATACCCTGATCGTCTTCGCCGGTGCCCGGACGATCAGCAGTGCGGGCGTGGGAGGATTTGGAGGTTATAATGCTTCCGGTTTCACCCAGGAGTGGTTCGACACCGTCGCAGCGCGCGGTCAAGCAGGCGCACTTGCTACGCCGAAGACGGATTTTGGCCCTTGGGGCGGCGCCATCACCTTCAATCCGGCCCTGACGTGGAATTTCTCCTTGGTCGATCCCACCGCTGGCGGGGTTCCGTTCATTCCGATCGCATTGCATGAACTGGGTCACGTGCTGGGTCTCGGCACGGCACCTTCCTGGTCTGCCAAAATTGTGAGCGGCACCTTCACCGGCGCCAAGGCCTCCCAAGTCTACGGCGCAGCCGTCCCCCTTTCGGGTACCGGTCACTGGCGGGACAACACCTGCGGAGGAACCGACGGATACTTGGAATCGGACACCAACAAGATCCTCAGCAAGGCCTTTGGTTCCTTCGCGGCCCCCCATGGATACGCCCAGATAGCCCTGATGGACCCGGTCGCCTGCACCAATGGGGTCTACCAAAAGGTCATGACCGACCTCGATCTTGCTGCACTGCGGGACATCGGCTGGCAGCTTGAACCACCGGGAAATTTGACCGTTCCCAGCCTGCGCCCGACTGCGAGCCCCTTCGCCTTCTCATGGCCGAGCACCAGCGGCTTCACCTACCTCCTGCAGCGCAGCCCCTCCCTCGCCGGCGGAAGTTGGACCACGCTATCGACCCAAGTGGGCAATGGCTCGATGCAACAATTCTCCACCCCGGCGCCGGGCCTTCCGCGGGCCTTCTACCGGCTTAATGTGACAACCCCGGCACCGGGAGCACCACTGCTCGCAGCACCTTCGGCACCAGCACCTTCGCATTCGGATCCGGTGGAAGTCCCCGGCTGCGGATGTTCTCATTGAGGGCGTCCTCCGGCAGTCTGCTTGACCGCAGACATGCCCGAGCTATGCGGAGCACGTGACGCTGCTCAAAACCATCGGCCTCCTGACGCTTTCGAATATCTTCATGACCTTCGCGTGGTACGCCCACCTAAAGGACATGAGGGAAAAGCCGTGGATCATCGCGGCGCTGTTTTCTTGGGGCATCGCCCTGTTTGAGTACTTCATGCAGGTCCCGGCCAACCGCATCGGCGCGACTGCTTACAGCACCGGCCAGCTCAAGATCCTCCAGGAAGTCATCACGCTGTCGGTCTTCGTGCCCTTCGCGGTCTTCTACCTGAAGGAAAAGATCACGTTGAACTACCTCTACGCCGCCCTCTGCATGGGCGGCGCGGTATTCTTCATGTTCCGCGACAAGGTCGCGCCGAAGGCTCCAGAACACACTTCGCTGGAAGTGCGGCAGAGCGCCGAGTGATCGATCAGGCCAGTGGCTTGAACTCGACCTGCTCGATGACTTTCCCCTCGAGGTTCTTCATCACGAAGGTCAGCGCATTCGCATCCGCCTTGCCCTCGATCCACGTCGCCCGCTCCGGCTGAGGTCCACCGCCGACGAGCTGGGCGTAGGGAAACTCGTTCGTCCCCGGCAGCCATGCCGCCTGATGCGTGTGGCCTGAGATCACGATCTGGGTCCTCCACGCGACCAGCGCATCGTGCCAGGCCTCGCGGCTGAATCTACTAAAGGCATCGTAGCCACCCTTTTCATAGCCCGCGTCTGGCACTTCGGTCTTCCAGCGCAGCGGAATGTGGCAAAAGACGACTCGATACGGAGCGTCACGAAATTCCGGCCGGGCGATGACTTCCTTCAGCCACTCGCCCTGCTCCTTGCGCAGCTTCTCAAACGCCACCCGACCGCCGAAGCTCGGGTGATGGTCCGGCTTGTCCTCGCCGGTGTGCAGGCAGATCACGGCCATCGGCCCGCTGCGGAAAGCATAGAACGGACGGCCACCCGGCGTGGCCACCATCTCCGGCACCTTGAAGGCCCACTTGCCGCGGACGTCGTGATTTCCCCACACCAGTAGCAACGGACGATCCTCGCTCACGTCCTGCCCGGCGGGATGCAGCAGCGTCGGGACGAGCCAGTCTTCCTGATGCCAGTCATTGCAGGTGTCACCGTTCCAGAGAAGGAAGTCGCCACGCGGGGTGGAGGCGTGGAGCTTCTCGATGGTCGGCGCGTTCTGGTGAGTGTCGTTCCAGATCACGAAGCTGGTTTCCTTCGCCGCGGGGTCGAGGGTGCCGAATTTCTTCCATGGCCCCTCCTCCTTGCCGCTGCCATCGGTGGCCTCGGTGACGGCGCGGAGCTGATACTTCCCGCCCGGCTTCAGGCCACCGACTTTCACTCGCAGGATTTCATCGCCCTGCGGCACGAAACCAAAGCAATCTACAGCTGCAGTGCCGCTGCTGCCGTCGTCGCCCTTCCACTCGACCCGGCCACGCGACAGCTTCGAAACCGCCCATACCACTTCCACGCCATCATGACGCGGGGCCATGATCACCGCCGGGGTTTTCATCAGCGGCCCGCTCTCTGCGGCAGGCTGCTTCTCCTGCGCAGAGATCACCCCCGCAGCTCCAGCCACCGCCCCGCCTGCCACCTTTCCAAGGAATCCACGCCGTTTCATCGACGTCCTGATACGTCACGAAAAGCACTATTTCACGCGTAAAATTTACCCTTGGGGAAAGTGCCAGCAACTCTGGCGGCAATGTCAATCCACCTTGGACATTCGGCGCCGGCATCCCTAAACCCACTGTCATGACTCCTGCCGCGCTTGGTTACGCGATGCCCCCCGAATGGTCCCCGCAAGCTGCCGTCTGGCTGTCGTGGCCGGTGAATGACGAACGCCATTGGGGCGGGGCCAAGCACGGGCTGATGCGCGACAAGTTCGCCGAGATCGCCGCGGGGATCAGCCTTTTCGAGACCGTCCGGATCAATGCGCCGGGCGCGGACCACGCGATGATCCTCGATGCCTGCAACCGCGCCAAGGCGGTGCCGGAGCGCGTCGAGCTTTTCGATCACCCGCACAATGACGTGTGGTGTCGCGATCACGGCCCGATCTTCATCAAGCACCGCGAGTCCGGCGAACTCGCAGTGAGCGACTGGGGCTTCAACGCCTGGGGCGGCAAGTTCCCTCCCTACGATCTCGACAATGCGATTCCGAGCCGGGTCGCGGAGGCGCTCGGACTGAAACGCTTCGACGGCGGGATGATCCTTGAAGGCGGAGCGATCGAGATCAACGGCCTGGGCCAACTCCTCACCACCGAGGCGGTGCTGCTGAACCCTAACAGAAACCCAAAGCTCTCGCGCGGCGAGATCGAGCAGAAGCTCCGCGACACGCTCGGCGTGCAGGACATCCTCTGGCTGAAGCAAGGCATTGAAGGCGACGACACCGACGGCCACATCGACGACCTCGCCCGCTTCACCGACGACTCAACCATCATCGCCTGCTTGGAGAAGGATCGCGGCTCTCCAAACCACGCGGTGCTGGAAGACAATTTCGCCCGCCTGAAGTCCTTCACTCGTCCCGACGGCCGGACCTTCGAAGTCGTCCACATCACATTGCCGGAAGCCTGCGAGGTGCCCGGCTGGCGCTTGCCGGTACTACCCGCGTCGTATGTCAATTTCCTGATCGTGAATGGCGGCGTGCTCGTCCCGACCTTCCGCCAAAGCCGCAACGACGACATGGCGCTCGGCCAGCTCCGCGAGCTCTTCCCGGATCGCACGGTGATCGGCATCGACTGTCTCGACCTCGTGGAAGAAGGCGGCACGCTGCACTGCATCTCGCAGCAGCAGCCTCTGTAACGGCGGTCTATGACCGTCGCTGGTTAAAAAAATGGCCGGCCTCCGCGAAAAAGCAGAAGCCGGCTTTGAAAGTCCGGTGGTCACAAGCCACCACTATACCTTTAGTCTCCGAACAAATTCCCCAGCCCACCGAGCGCTGACCCCTGCTCGCGACCGGTCGCATACCCGCTGACAATACGCTGGGCGAGGCGGGCGAAGGGCATGCTCTGGAGCCAAACGGTCCCGTGGCCTTGCAGGGTGGCGAGGAAAAGACCCTCACCGCCGAAGACCATCGACTTCAAGTTGCCGGCGCGCTGGATGTCGTAGTTGATGCCCTTGGTGAAGGCGACCAGACAGCCGGTATCGACGAAGAGCTTCTCTCCCTTGAGTTCCTTGCGAACGACCGTGCCACCGGCGTGGACGAAGGCCATGCCATCGCCATTCAGGCGCTGAAGAATGAAGCCCTCGCCGCCAAAGAAGCCCGCTCCGAGCTTCCTGTTGAAGGCCATGCCGAGCTGGGTGCCCATCGCCGCGCACAGGAAGGCGTCCTTCTGACAAAGCAGCTCACCCCCATGCTGTGAGAGGTCCACGGGAACCACCGTACCGGGATAGGGCGCGGCAAAAGTGACCCGCTTCTTGCCGCCGCCACGATTGGTGAAGTGGGTCATGAAGATCGACTCACCGGTGAGCGCGCGCTTGCCGACCGCCATCAGCTTGCCCATGAAGCCTTCGTTTGGCGTGGAGCCGTCGCCCATCTTCGTTTCGAAGGCGATGCCGTCTTCCATGTAGTTCATCGCGCCGCCCTCGGCGATGACAGTCTCGCCGGGATCGAGTTCGATTTCGACCATCTGGATCGACTCGCCGATGATCTCGTAGTCGATCTCATGGGAACGCTTGCCCATGGGCGGCGGGCTACCGGCGGGCAGAGCGGGCGGCAGGCCGGGACCTTGGAAGAGATCCGGCAGGACTTTCGCCGCGGGTTCCCAGCCGGTCATGCCCTGGGTCCAAACGAGCGTCTGCGGAGCGATGGTTCCACCCTCGACGAGTTCGGCCAGATTCTCCTCGGAGGTGGTTGCAGAGGAGCCGGAAGCGCTGTGGTAGTGCCAGGTTTTCATGTGGAATGCCAAGCTAGATAGCTCGGAAAAGAGCGCAAGAATGCACGAACCGCCGCGCGTGACGATTGGAGGAAAGGAGGTATTTTCTACCTGCCACTGGGAGCGCGGAATTCATTCCGCTTGGACAGTAGGTTCGCCGGACCTGCGAAGCGGAATGAGTTCCGCGTTCCCAGTAAGGACTACAGGAGCTGCGTCTCCGCCAGCAGGTGATAGGTCCCCTGCTTCGCGACGAGTTCGTCATGCGTGCCGCTCTCGACGAGACGACCGTGGTTCATCACGAGGATGGTGTCGGCGTGGCGCACGGTGGAGAGGCGATGTGCGATGACGAGGCTGGTCCGGCCGGCCATCAGGCGCTCGAGCGCTTCGTTCACCAGACGCTCGCTCTCCGTATCGAGAGCGCTGGTCGCCTCGTCTAACAAAAGGATCCGTGGATCGGCGAGGATCGCACGGGCGATGGCGATGCGCTGACGCTGGCCACCGGAGAGCTTGGTGCCGCGCGGGCCGACGAGCGTGTCGTAGCCTTCCGGCAACGAGCTGATGAACTGGTGCGCATTCGCCTGCTTGGCCGCGTTCTCGACATCGGAAGCACTCGCACCCGGCCGGCCGTATTCGATGTTCTCACGGATCGACCCGCCGAAGAGCATCACCTCCTGCGGCACCACGGCGATCTGCTTGCGCAGCGAGGAAAGCTCCAGCTCCGCGGCATCCGCACCATCAAAGAGCACGCGACCGCCCTCCGGCTGATGAAAGCCGAGGATCAGCGAAAACACCGTGGACTTCCCCGCTCCGGACGGACCGACGAGAGCGATGCGCTTGCCCGGCGCGACATGGAAGGACAGCTCGTGAAGCACCGGTGCCTCGGGGCGCGAGGGATAGCGGAAGCGCACGTTTTCAAAGACGAGCTCGCCATGGAGCCTTTCCGCGACACGACTGCCAGTGGCTTCCGGCTTCTCCGCCATCAGCTCGCGCAGGCGTTCGGTCGCGCCGGACATCGCCTGGATCTGCGAAATGATCTCGGGCATCGAGCCCAGCGACGCGCCGACGAAGACGCTGAAGAGCACGAAGGCCATGAAATTGGTCTGCGAGATCTCCCCCTTCGCCAGCATGTGGGAGCCGAACCACGCGACCCCGGCAATGGTGCCGAACATCGCGAAGATGATGAAGGAAAGAAACGCCGCCCGCGCTTTCGCTCCCTTCAAGGTCACGTCGAAGAACCGGTCCAGCGACCGGTTATAGCGCGCGAGCTCGTGGGACTCGTTCGAGAACGCCTTCACATCGGCAATCCCCTGCACGCTTTCTTCCATCACCATGCCGGACTCGCCGAGTGCCTCCTGGGCATCGCGCGAGTGCTGGCGGACCCGGCGGCCGGACATCGCGATCGCGAGCACCACCACCGGGACGCTGGCGAGCATCACCAGCGAGAGCTTCCACGAGAAGAAGAACACGGCGATCAGACTGCCGACGAGGATCACGCTGTGGCGCGCGGCCTGGGGCAAGGTATTGAGCAAGGTCTCGCGGACGGTGCCGAGGTCGGCGGACACGCGATTGCTCACGGAACCGGCGCGCTGGTCCTGGAAAAACGGCACCGGCAGCTTCATCAAGTGGCCGAAAAGCTGGCGGCGCAGGTCATTGAGCGCCGCCTCGCCGGAGCGAGTGAAGCCCTTGACCCGCCAGTAGGCGATGAAGGATTGCACGGCGAGCACGCCGAGCAGGATCAGGATTTTCTGGTCCGCCTTCGCCTGCGTCGCCGCGGTATCCAGCCCTCGTTTCCACGAGTCCGCCGGATCGCCGATCAGATCCTTGAGGAAAAGCGGGAAGGCCAGCGACAGGGCGGCGGTGACGAACAGCGCGATGACCGACGGGATGAAGATCTTCCGGTGGGGATGCAGGTATCCGAGCACCCAGGCGAGCCCGTCTCTTCCATTCCCCTTTTTCTTTTCCGGCTCCGCTGTCGGCATGCGCGGGATGGGAAACCATGCCGCCCCCCGCGTCAAACCGGCAGTCCGCGGCAGAGGGATCCTGCTGTCCGCCGCGCCCACGCATCGGCGTCGATGAGCACCTCCAGCGAGGACGCTGGTGCGGTCGAATGCGCGTGCATGGTTTCGCCGACAATGCGCCAGATGTCCGGAAAGCGGATCTTTCCTTCGATGAAGGCATCCACAGCGACTTCATTCGCGGCATTGAAAACCGCAGGCAAAGTGCCGCTGGTGAGCCCGGCTTCGCGGGCCAGGCCCAGCGCCGGGAAATCCGCGTGACGGGGCTCCTCGAAATCGAGCTTGGCAAGCTTGGCGAAATCCAAGGGCTGCAGGCCGCCGGCCACACGATCGGGCCAGGTCAGTGCGTATTGGATCGGGAAGCACATGTCCGTCTTGCTCATCTGCGCGAGCACCGAGCCGTCGATGAACTCGACCATCGAGTGAACGATGCTCTGGGGATGCACCACCACGTCGATGCGCTCCATGCCGATGCCGAAGAGCCAGCGCGCCTCGATCATCTCGAGCCCCTTGTTGAAGAGCGTGGAGGAGTCGATGGTGATCTTGCGACCCATGTCCCAGGTCGGGTGCTTGAGCGCCTGCGCCAGCGTCACGTCCGCGAGTTGTTCCGCAGGCCACGTGCGGAAAGGACCGCCGGAGGCTGTTAGAATGAGCCGCGAGACTTCTTTCTCTCCCCCGCGGTGGCCGTCGAGGCACTGGAAAATCGCGTTATGCTCGCTATCCACCGGCAGGATCTTCACGCCCTTCGCCTCGGCGGCAGCGGTGACGATCTCGCCGGCCATGACGAGGATCTCCTTCGAAGCAACAGCGAGATCCTTGCCAGCGTCGATCGCAGCGAGTGCGGGCTGAAGACCGGCGGTGCCGATGATCGCGATTAACACCATGTCCGCGTCCGCCATCGAGGCGAGTTCGGCAAGGCCTTCGGGGCCTGCAAGAATGGTCACGTCCGATGGCACCAGGCCGCGCAGGGTTTCCACCTTCGCGGTATCGCACAGCGCCACGCGCTTCACGCCGGTCTCGTGCACTTGTGCCGCGAGCGCTTCCACGCTGCCATTCGCCGCGAGGCCGATGAGTTCGATCCGTTCCGGCAGCAATCTGGCCACCTCCAGCGTCGAGCGTCCGATCGATCCGGTGGAACCGAGCAGGACGACTTTCTTGCGTACCGGCGCGGCGTTCAGGGCGTCATCCATTTGAGATAGAAATAAAGCACGGGCGCGGTGAAGCAGAGGCTGTCGATCAAATCGAGCGCGCCGCCGATTCCCGGCAGCATCGCGCCGGAGTCCTTCACATTGAGGCTGCGCTTCACCACGCTCTCGGCGAGGTCGCCGACCACCGCGAGCAGGCAGAGCACGATGCTGAGCACGATCACATGGGTCCAGCTACCGAGCACATGCAGGCCGGTGGCGAAGTTCGGCATGTCCTCTTTAAAGAGCGCGTAGAGTCCGCAGCCCGCGAGCAAGGCAAAGAAGATCGCACCACCGAAGCCCTGCCATGTTTTGCCGGGACTCACGTGGGGGATCATCTTGTGCTTCCCGATCATGGAGCCGACGATGTAGGCGCCCATGTCGGTGAACTTCGTCACCGCGATCATCCACAGCAGCACCATCGCACCGGGGACTTGGCCCGGGCCGGGGACGAGAAAGACCAAACGCGCGGCGAAGTTGAAAAGGAACGCAAGGTAAACGAAGCCGAGCAGGTTCGAGGCGACCGTCTGCAACGCCTCGAGGCCGCGGATCGGGTAGCGGAGTTGGAGGAAGAACGATCCAGCCAGCGCAGCGAAGATGGCGACGCCATCGAACCACTGGGGCAATTCCACGCCGCCTCCGGCGACCGGCGCGCCCCCACCTAACGGCATGCCGCCCAATAGGGTCGAATACACCGCCATCGAATACACCAAGGCGAGGGCGATGCCGTAGCGCGGGAAACACTTTACCCCGCCAGCCTTCAGCATCCGGAAGTATTCCACCGTGGCGATCACGGTCAGCACCCCGACCAGCGCGACGTAGGCCCAGCCCAAGCGGCTGGCGAATCCGGCGGCTACCACCGCCCACAGCCCGACCGTGCTCGCGCTGCGGCGCAGGAAGACGGCTCGTTTCGAATTGTCGGGAGCAGGGCTTGGCATCCGCGCGCATCCAAGACGCCGGGGCCGGGCGAAGCAATTTCATTCGGTAGCGCAACCTTGCCAGGAAGGACGGGTTTTTCCGGTCAACAACGGATGGCCACCCGTAGGATTCCAAGAAACCAACCAACCGATACGTTACAATGAACACGACCCTCAGCATGATCGCCCTGGCCCTCGCCGGCACCTTGGCCGTCCAAGCCCAGGAGCCTGCTCCGGATGGCGGACAGCGCGAACGCCGCCCCAACCGCCCCACCCCGCCAGAAGTGCTCAAGGAATTCGACAAGGACGGCGACGGCAAGCTCAACGAAGAGGAAGCCAAGGCCGCCCGCCAGGCACGCCAGGCCAAGGCCGAGGAGGCCCGCAAGAAGGCCCTGGAGAAGTACGACACCGACAAGGACGGCAAGCTCAGCGACGAGGAGCGCAAAGTCTTGCGCGCCGATCTCGAAGCCAAGCACAAGGCCCTCCTTGAGAAGTACGACGCCGACAAGGACGGCAAGCTCAGCCCCACCGAAATCAAGGCCGCCCGCGACGCAGGCGAGGAAATCCCGGAATTCCGCCCGATGGGTGGCGGTCGCCGCGGTGAAGGTGGCCCAGGCGGCGAAGGCCGTCCGAACCGCCGTGGCGGCCAAGGCGGCGGCGAGAAGCCCGCTCCTCCGGCCGGAGAATAAGCCAAAAGCTTGAGAAAAGCCCGGGGCGCGCCAAGCCGCCCCGGGCTTTTTTGTCTCATGAGAGGGCTGGCGCGACCCATGAGACCGCCTCACATTCCCCTAGAGCATTCTGCATCTTGCCCGGGGACCGGTGGCATGAAACGCGCTTGAACCGGTCCGCCCTCGGCTCCATCTTCCGCCCCCCGGCTCCGGGAGCCCTTGTTCCGCTTCAATGTCCTCATTCATCCAGATCCCCGAAGACGCCCCCTTTTCCGCCGACCAGCGTGTCTGGCTCGGCCAGTTTCTTTCCAACCTGCTGGCAAATGCCGCCTCTGGTGCCACAGCCTCCACTCCGGCCGGCCCCGCTGTCCCGGTGACGATTCTGTGGGGTTCCCAGACCGGCAATGCCGAGGGCCTCGCCAAGAAACTGGTGAAGACCTTCAAGAAAGGGAATTTCGAACCGGAAGTCTTCGACATGGCCGCCTATGACAAGGGCCGCCTGCCGCAGGAGAAAAACCTGCTGATCATTACTTCCACCTACGGCGACGGCGAACCGCCTGACAATGCCGCGGAACTCTACAACTGGCTCCTCAGCGAGGCCCCGCCGCGCTTGGAAGGCGTGCAGTTCTCCGTGCTCGCGCTCGGCGACACGAACTACCCGGACTTCTGCAAGTGCGGCATCGATTTCGACAACCGCCTCGCGCAGCTCGGCGCGAGCCGCATCTTCGACCGCATCGATAGCGATGTGGACTATGATGGCCCCTTCAAGCAGTGGTCGGAAGGCATCGTCGGCCTGCTGGCTCCGGCCGGTGCCTCTGCCGCGAATGGCGCTGCGGTCGAGCAACTCGAAACCGGCTACTCGAAGAAGAACCCCTTCCCTTCGCCGATCGTCCAGAATTTCAACCTGAACGGTCCCGGCGAAAAGCAGACGAACCACGTCGCACTCTCGCTCGAAGGCTCCGGCCTCGAATACGAAGTCGGCGATGCGCTCGGCGTCTATCCGCAGAACCCGCCGTCCGTGGTGGACGAGATTCTCGCCGCGCTGCCCTTCAATACCAAGGTCTCCGTCCCGCTGCCTGATGGTGGCGAGGCGTCCCTGCGCGATGCACTGATCTCCACCTACGACATCGGCACGCTGAACAAGTCGCTGATTCAAAAGTGGCAGGCCCGCAGCGGTTCCCCCTTCCTGCGTTCGCTGGTTCAGGCCGACGACAAGAAGGCGTGGGATGACTTCTGCTGGGGTCGCGACCTGATCGACCTCGTTGTCGATCACCCGGCTGACTTCACCGATGCCGAGGACTTCGTCGCCACGCTGAAGAAGCTCCAGCCGCGCCTTTACTCGATCGCCTCCAGCCCGAAGGCCCATCCCGGCGAGGTGCACCTGTGCATCGGCATCGTGCGCTATAACACCTTCGGCCGGCAGCGCGGCGGCATCTGCTCCACCTTCCTCGCGGACCGCGCGAATGGCCTGCAGCCCGGCGTTTTCGTCCACTCGAACAAGGCCTTCCGCCTTCCGGAAAACGGCGACACGCCCGTGATCATGGTCGGCCCCGGCACCGGCATCGCGCCGTTCCGAGCCTTCCTTGAAGAGCGCAAGGCCACCAGTGCCAAGGGTGCCAACTGGCTGTTCTTCGGCAATCCCTACAGCAAGACCGACTTCCTCTACGCCGATGAGCTCACCGCCTTCCAGAAGGACGGCACGCTCCAGAAGCTGGATCTCGCCTGGTCGCGCGATCAGAAGGAAAAGGTCTACGTCCAGAACCTGATGGTCCAGCAGGGCGCCGAACTCTGGAAGTGGTTCCAGGATGGAGCTGCCTTCTACGTCTGCGGCGATGCCTCGCGCATGGCCAAGGATGTGGACGCCGCCCTTCACACCATCGCCGAGGAACACGGCGGCCTGTCGAAGGAAGATGCCGCGGCCTGGGTCAACCAACTCAAGAAGGACAAGCGCTACCTGCGCGACGTCTACTAAGAGCTACCTCAAAGAAAGCTCACTTTTCAAAGCGGCCGCCGGGATTCCGGCGGCCGTTTGCTTTCTTTGGTTGGCCTGATCCTTATCAGTGCCAGCGGCGCGATAGGATAAGGGGTGTCGACGTTCCGTCGACATGGCGTGGACGGAACGGCCACACTCCTTATGGGGCTGCCTCGATCCTCGCGGCCCGGAGCCAACGCCACCTCACCGCTTCCGCGCCGCAGCGGTGACCTCGGCCACCAACCGGTGCAGTACCAAGCGGTGATCCAGACCGGTGGTCACCAGCGAGCGGTCAGCCCGGAGCGCGGACTCCATCGCACCGCGCAGACCTTCGAGGGTGAATTGATCCGCCCCGCGCAGGCACAGAAAGAGCGGATAGACGTTCACGCCGCCGGCCTTCTTCTGGGGCAGCCACAGCCGCTCCATCTCCGGCAGCCGATCGATCGCGGCGGCGAAGTCGCGATAGTTCCGCGTCGGCAGCTTCTTGTCCGAAAGCACCTTCGCCATGAAAAGATTCCGCACCGTCGGAATGATCGAGGCGCGCATCAGGCCGATCGCGTTCTCGCCGCGCTCCAGTTGCTGATCGATCAGCTCGAGCGCCCGCGCCGCATCGCCATTTTGCAAGGCGTTGCCGATTTCAAAGACCACGCCCGCGCGGCTAAGCGGGACCATCCGCCGGACATCGTCGGGAGTCACTTCGCGGCGATCGGGACCGAGATAGAGGTCGATCTTTTCCAGCTCGTTGGCGATCTGCCGTGTCGCCTCCCCGGCGAGCATGATGAACAGCTCCAGCGCATCGTCTCCGAATTGCAGGCCGAGCTCCTTCGCTTTCTTTTCGACCAATCCGGCGACTTCCTCCTGCCAGCCATCCCGGGACGTATCGATCTTGTCGTAGGCTTTCACCTGCGCGCCCTTTTCGAGGAACTTCCAGAAGGCGCGACGCTTGTCGATGCCGGTAGAACTCAGCAGGAAGGTGATCCCGGGAGCAAGACCGCCTTCGAGGCAGCCCTTCAGCGACTCCACGCCAGACAAGGTCCGCTCGGAGCGGCCGGTCACATCATCGAGCAGGAAGCTGGCGTTCTTCAACCACACGACCTTCTCACCGAAAAAGGGCAAGGTCTGCAGCGCCTCCACGACCGAGCGGCAGATCTGGAAGGCGCCCTCGGAATTGTCCGCGGTCCCCTCGATCGTCTCGTGGGTGAAGCCGTCGTCAACGCCGCCCGTGAGGTCACGGTGCAGCCGGAGGGCTTCCTCTTTCACGCGCCCGTCGTCGCTGCCGACAATGGCGAAGATGTTCGGCTTGGCGGCCACACCGGAGGTGTAGGCGGCGGGCGCTGGGGCGGGAAACAAAAAGTGCCCGGCCGAGGAGACGGCCGGGCACTTGGCTGGAACAATTGAAGCCGGGTTTCAGTCCTTGATGTCGATCCCCCACTCGGTCGGCGAGATGATGGCATCGTCATTCTTGTCGATCTTGTCGAAAGCCTTGAAGATGCTGGCGGGGTTCGACGGTGGATAGACGCGGGTGGCAGCGAATTCCTCGATATCGAGGCCGCCACTGTCGTTGTCATCGGCCGCGAAAAAGATCTCGGTCTTGCTCGGTTTGATCGCACGGCCACCGTTGGCTGCGATGAAGTCGTCGAGGAAGATGCCGCGTTCCGGAACCACGATGCCGCGGACGGTGGCGACGTTGATGAAGCTGGCGAGTTCGTCGAAGCGGATCTCGGTGATCACAGGGCGGGTGCTCGCGCCGTAGGAGTTCGAGAACTCTTCGAAGTCGAGGTAGTTGTTTTCGTCGGTGTTCGCCTCATTGAAGAACTCGGTGAAGACCTGAATCTTGGCAGGTGAGATCTTACGTTCACCAGCGATCGCAGGGGAGGAAAGGGCAGCAACGCCCATTGCCAGGAGGAGGATGGATTTCATATTACGAGCGAATTACGATCCTCCGCCACCTGATTGTCAATCAGACATGTTAGGACCGCCGCGCGACCTAACAATACCCCTCACGCATCGGGTAAATATCCCGGTGGCCGCGGCTTTTCCTCACCGGCCTTCTTGCGCTCGCGCGCCTCGCGGAAGAAACCCTGCACCAAGGCCAGGCACTCATCACCCATCACTCCCGCAGTAATCTCGCAGCGATGGTTCAGCGGCGGACAGGCATCTAGCAAATTGATCCAGCCACCGGCGGCTCCGCCTTTCGGATCGGGGCAACCGAAGACCACGCGTTCCGGTCGGCAATGAACGATCGCGCCGGCACACATTGGGCACGGTTCCTTGGTCACAAAGAGCGTGCACTTCTCCAGCCGCCAATCGCCGAGGGTATTCTGCGCCGCGGTCAGCGCGAGCATCTCGGCGTGTGCGGTGGCATCGCGGAGCGTCTCCACCTGATTCCACGCGCGGGAAATGATCTTCCCCTCGCGGACGATCACGCAGCCGATCGGCACCTCGGTGGCAGCATAGGCCTTCTTGGCCTCACGCAAGGCTTGGCCCATGAAGTAGTCGTCGCTGCCGAGGTCGATAATCCCGCTCACGCGGCGAGGAATAAGTTCCGAGGGAAAAGTTCCAAGTGCCAAGAAACGCCAAAGACCTTACCGCCCTCAGCCCTGCCACGTCTGGTCGATGAACGAGATGATCGTCGGGATCGCGAGGTCGAGGGTCTTGCCCGTCTCCTCGTAGGCCTTGCGGCCCATTCCGAGCGGATCCGGCACATCCGCCGCCACACCGCGGCCGGGGATCTCGACGAACTCACAGACGAGGTAGAACTTGTCCGAGAACTCCGGGAAGAGGTTCTCCAACGCCTCCAAGTGGCCGGAGGTCATCGCGAAGACGTGGGTGGCAGCCTCCAGCAGCTCCGGCGAGACCGGTTGGCTGGAGAATCCATCGAGCGTGACGCCGCGGGCACCGAGGAATTTGACGGTCTCCGGGTTCGGCTTGTCGCCCGGGTAGGCGGCCACACCGGCGGAAGCGACCTCGAAATCATGGCGGCCTTCCACGGCCTTGCGGAACATTCCTTCGGCCATCGGGCTGCGGCAGGTATTTCCCGTGCAGACAAACAGGACCGATTTCTTGGCGGACATCGCGCGCACCCTGCCCTTCCGGCGGCGTCCGGTCAAGGCGGGGGGAGTGAATGAAGGAAGCGGGCCGCACTGTTAGTCGTTTTCCCGGAAAGCGCCTTCCCCCAATGCCGTGTGACTGCTACAGCGCTCGCGGCATGACCTTGGAGGAAGCACGGCGCATACTCGGATTGTCCGAAAAGGAAGACTTGAGGAATCGCCTCGAGGAATTCACCGCCGCTCGCGAGCGGATCGCTGACATGGTCCGCAGCGCGCCGAATGAGACCCTGGCGCTGCGCTTTCAGGACGGCCTGATCGAGTTCGACAAGGCCCTCGCCGTCCTGCGCGAGGAGTCGGAAAAGGAGCCCCACGAAGTCGTCCGCGCCCGCGAATGGATGGCCGCCGCCCGCGGCTCGGAGCCTGAAGAACCTGCCCAGCCCGCGGCCGAAACGCCTGCTCCGGCACCGCTTCCCGATCCAGTCATCCCACCACCCGTCAGCCCGCCTGCCGCCACCACGGCATCGACACCGGCACCGCCGCCAACGGCACCGATCGCAGCACCGGAATCCACGCCGCCCCTTCCCCCGGCCCCTTCCCCCGCGAAGGAGTTGCCTGAAGAAGAGGAGGACGAATTTGCCGACGAGCCTCCCAAGCGCAGCGTTGCTGCGCGTGTGGGCATGGCGTTCCTCGTGCTGCTCGTTGCCGCCGCCGGCGGAGCAGCGCTCTATCTCAAGAATCTGGCTGACGAAAAGCTGCGCACCAACGAGCGGCTCACCTTTCTGGAACGAAACGCCGCGCTGCTGATCGAGGCCCGTCGCTGGCCCGAAGCCACCGCCGCCTACAATGAATACGACCAGATTCGCCCCCATACGAAAACCGTCGAGGTCGGCCGCCGCAGTATCGAGGCCGGCATGGAGGAGGAGCAGCGGCAGTTCGTCGGCTACTGGTCCGGCGAAGCGATCGCGGCCTTCGAACTCGGCCGACTGGAGGATGCGATCAATGCCGCCCGCAAGGTGCTGGAAAAGTATCCGAACCAGAAGGAGCTCGCCGATCTACTCCAGAAGGCCGAGCAGGCGCGCAATACCCAGGCACGCGAGGCACTCGTCGCAGCCACCACTTCCGCCATCCAAAAGCGCCGCTGGGAAGAGGCCGAGTACAAGGCCAAGCAACTCGCCGAGTCCTTCCCCGGCGATCCGGAGGGCAAGACCCTGCTCGTTGAAATCGCCGCCGGCCGCGACAAGGACGCCAAGGACCGCCAGCGCGCCCGCCAGCTTTTCGACGCCGCCAAGCAGCGCGACACCGGCACCTTCGACCGGAGCGCCTACGAGTGGCTGCGCGAAGCCGCCGCGCTCTCTCCCGACGATACCGAGATCGCCGCGCTTTATCAGAAGATCGCCTCCTACACCCGCACCATCCATGTGCCCGCTGACTATCCGAAGCTGGCCGATGCGATCGCCTCCGCGCGCGACCGCGATCGCATCATGGTCGCTGAGGGCACCTTCCTGGGCCCCGTGATCATTGACAAAGCGATCTCCCTGGAAGGCACCGGCCGCGACAAGACTTTCGTGGAAGTCGGGGCCAGCGATAGCACCGCCGCCACCTTCGGCCGCCATTCCGGCGGCACCCGGGTCAGCGGCATCACCTTCCGCCACCGCGGCTTCGAGGCAGGCAATGACCGTTTCTCCGCCCTGCTGGTCCGCGGCGCGGAGATCAATCTCAGCGATTGCCGCGCTGCCGATGCCGCCGGCCACGGACTCGCCGTCGTCGAGGCCGGCCGGGTGATCGCCACCCGCTGCCTCTTTGAAAACAATGGCTGGGACGGTGTCGCCGTCCGCGGCGCGGGCAGCCGCATCGAATTCACCGAGTGCGAGGCCACAAGCAACATCGGGCACGGCTTCGACCTGTGGGACGGCGGCTCGGGGGCGATTCACCAGAGCATCGCCCGCGACAACAGCGGCAATGGCATCGTCGTCGGCACCACCGCTGACAACGTGGTCATCGGCAACTGCGACCTGCGCGCCAACCGCGAGTACGGCATCGTGGTGGCCAGCGCCGGATCCGGCCGCGTCCACGCCAACCGTTGCCGGGAAAACCTGCTCGGCGGCATGGCCGTTCGCACCGCCGCCGCCCGCCTGATCTTCGAGAACAACATCCTCGAAAAGAACCTCGGCCCCGGTCTGGCGCTCGAGAAAGGCCTGGACCCGAAAGTCTTCTCCACCAACACCGCCACCGGCAACGCCGGCGGCCAGAACGTGGTGCCCAACGGGGACTTTTCGAGCGGGGATTGAGACGCCGCCTGGATTCCGGTTTCTTCCAAGCCCGCTGGTTGCCAGCGCTCCGCACATTAAGCACTAAGCCCTATGGAAGCCCCACAGGTCAGGGACTTGATGCAGCAGTTCGTGCTGGGAACCGGTCAGCATAAGCTCGCTTTGCAGTGCGATTGCGAGAATCTGGAGACGGTCTACTTGGTTCTGGACCAAGACGGTTCCGTTCTCGTCACCGACGATCACAGGACCTTCCAGTATTTGGACGGCGGAACGGATTCGACTTATGTCGCCGTTGAGAGTTTGGACCTAGAAGCAGCCCGTCAAGTTTGCGAAGAACGTGGCGTGGAGCTGAAACCTGCGACTCCAGATGGCTACCCGAGTATCGAGTGCGTCCTGAAGTCGGGGGAGCCTTTGTCAGTTGCCATCGCCCGGGTTGCAGAGGCCATTGACTGCGTCTTTTCGCTCGCGAGACGGCCCGATCTGGGATGAACGGAAGGCATGAACACGCCAGCCTCGATTTTCCGCGGGAGATTTACGGCATTCGCCAAGCCCCGCTTGACCCCCGCCCGCCACCTCCGTACCTCTCCCCCATGGAACCGCTCTACGAGGGAAAGGCGAAGCGTCTCTGGGCCACCGAGGACCCAAATGTCCTGCGCATGGAGTTCAAGAATGACGCCACCGCCTTCAACGGCGAGAAGAAGGCCCAGTTCGAGAACAAGGGCCGCCTGAACAACGCCATCAGCACCCTCATCTACGGTTTCCTCGAAAAGGAAGGCGTGCCGACGCACTTCGTCCGCCAGATCGACGACACCAACGTGGAAGTCCGCAAGGTGGACATCCTCATGGTCGAGGTGATCATCCGCAACCTCGCCGCCGGCAGCTTCTGCAAGCGCACCGGCGTCGCCGAGGGCACCCCGTTTTCCCAGCCGATCATCGAATTCTGCATCAAGAGCGATGAGCTCGGCGACCCGCTGATCAATGACGACTACATTCGCGAGCTCAAGCTCGCCACGCCGGAGGAGCTCGCCTTCCTGCGCACCTCCGCGCTCAAGGTGAACGGGATCCTCGGCAAGTTCTTCGCCGAATGCGGGCTCAAGCTGGTGGACTTCAAGCTGGAGTTCGGCCGCCTGGCCACCGACCCGGCAACCGTCGTCCTCGCCGATGAGATCAGCCCGGACGGCTGCCGCCTGTGGGACCTCAAGACCGGCGAGAAGATGGACAAGGACCGCTTCCGCCGCGACCTCGGAGGCGTCATGGAAGCTTACGCTGAAGTGCTGGAGCGCGTGAAAGCCGCGACGGCGGGCTAACCCACAGCACCAACGACTCTAAAGCCCCAAGGGGGCGAAATTCCTAAGCCCAGGGCAAGCGAAGCGCTGCCCTGGGTTTTTCATGGAAGGACCACGGTCCCCTGAAGGGCGACTATAAGGGTGAGGCGCGGGCACATCCTCGTCCATGGTCTACGGCCACTTCCTCGCCCTGATCCCTTTCACCGCCCCATCCTGCCCTTCGACTCCTCGATCGTCATCCCGTTCTGCTGTTGCCATGGGACAACATCAGCGTCGGTGACCATGTTGCTTTGACGGCTGTCTTCCGCGCCCGAGAACTTGGTGATCCCATCCTTGCCCATGTCGCGCGAGCTTCCGGTGGCATAGTCACCAGTCTTGTAGGCCCTGCTGCCGTCACGGGCGACCTTGGTGCCCTCGCCCGCCGAATCCCCTTGGAAGCGTGAGGACTTGCGCAGGCCATCGGCGTCGGTATTCCCGCCGTAAACGGTCTTGGCGTAGTCCTTGGCCCCCCAGAACGACTTCTTCTTATATTCGCCGGCTTGGTATTCTTGGCCCGCATAGCCGCGATTGAACTGGCTGTTCGCCTTGTCGAACCCGGAGGCCGACTTGTACTCGCCCATCGGCTTGCCCTTGCTGTCGGTCATGAAGGGACTTCGCGAGCCGAACTTGTCCTGCATCTTCCCCATGTCGTCGTCGCCGTTGTCACCGGTCTTCATCCGGAAGGGCTGCGTGGCCGGGTCGGACGCCGCCATCGGTGCCGAAGCACCCGCCGCCGCCTTGGAGGCCGATTCACCGCCGGTGCCGGAGCAGGCCACCAGCCAGAGGGCCGGAAGCAGCGGGAAAAAGCGGGACAAGCTCCTCATTCGGACGCGGACGCTGGCAAATCCCTTCAGGCAGGGCAACCCGTAAACTCTAACGCCCCTTGGCCGGCTCCACGAACTCCTCGACCGCGCGGTAGTCCACCCGGTCCGTACCCGGCTTGTCGAAGAAGAAGAAATAGCTCCGGAGGTTCGGATCGACCGGCCAGTTGGTCTCGCTGAGCAAGCGTTCGTTCGCTCCCTCTCGAACCTTGATGGACACCGCGTAGAGCTTGTCCGGCGACGCACCCGCGGGCGTCACCACGCTCCCCTTGCCCGGCTCGAGGGTGAAGGCGGACGTGCCCACCTTTCCCGTGACCGCCTTCGAGGAGCTATTGTGGAAGTAAACGTCGCCGGGCTTGAACGCCTTGCCATCGGCTGCGAGCACCACGGACTGGTAGGTCTTCTCGGAGGAAAGCAGCAGGACCAGGAAAGAATCCCCGGCTTCTGGCAGCGCCACCTTGGCCAACGAGGCATCGCCCGCCGCCGACTTCACCTCGAACGATCGCGCTGGGGCCACAATCGGCTCGGAGAGCGCATTCAGGGGCAGCGGGATCGCCGCGGATTTCTTGTCGCCGGCCGCCAGCACAACGTCACCGGCTGCTTCCGGTGCACGATCGGCGAGCAAGCGCACCATCGGCTCGCGGGCCAAGGACAAGGACGGAGCGGCAACCAGCAGCGAAAGAAAAAGAGAGCGGATCATGGCTAGAGGTGCCGCAGGAATGGAAATAGCGGCACTGTCTGTTCTCGCAGGCCTAGTCGTCCGCGTCAACTACGCCGAATGGACTACACCCGGAACAAGCCACCCCGTTTCCCACCAAGCGCCGCGGCCCCCGCAATGGCGATCGAGAGGAACACCATCGCCCACGTGCCCAGCGCCGCCGCCAACTCATGCCCGTTTCCGAGCGACGAAAGCAGCGAGTAAATCGTCTTCGTGATCGGGTAATATTCGACCTGCTGCGCGAGGATCAGACTATCGCTCACCTCCAGCATCGCGAAGGCGAAGGCAAGGATGCAGCCGGCGGCGAGGTTCGCGCCAATCAGCGGCAGCGAAACCTTGCGCAGCGTGCTGAACCAACCCGCGCCCAACGAACGCGCCGCTTCTTCCAACGCCGGATTGCTCTGCTGAAGTCCTGCGACTGCGGAGCGCACGACGTACGGCAAACGTCGTACTGCATACGCCACAATCAAGAGCAGCGCTGGATTGCCACCAGAGCCGATCAGGAACCGCAGCGGCCGGCCTTCCTGCGAAAGCGCCAGATAGCCGAACGCGAGCACCAGGCCCGGCACCGCCAGTGGCAACATCACCAGCGCATCCAGCAGCGCCCGGCCCTTGATGGTGCTGCGCACGATCACCCAGGCAATGGCAACGCCGAGCACCAGGTCCACGAGCGTCGCGAAGGAAGCGTAGAACAGGCTGTTCTTGATCGAGGGCACCACGAAGGGATCGCCCAGGGCATCGAGGTAGTGGTCGAACTTCAGCGCGACCGGGAAGACCGTCTTGTACCAGTCGTCCGACAGCGAAAGCAGGATCACGCCGAGGTGGGGCAGCGAAGCGATCAGGAACACCGCGCCGAAGATCATGGCGCAGCCCAGCGATTTCAGGCCGGTCAATTTCACCTCCGCTCCCCTGCCCTTGGGCCGCGGCTGGGC
>Ga0307406_10000348_pt1 | contig 26954 bp, 30 predicted proteins | sample 322Cmetagenome_3_FD_203706 | JGI IMG/M metagenome (GOLD analysis project Ga0307406, IMG submission 203706) | Maize rhizosphere microbial communities from greenhouse at UC Davis, California, United States - 322HYB-C-2 | ecosystem: Host-associated > Plants > Roots > Rhizosphere > Soil | place...
CGCTTTCCGAAGGGCAGGTGCTGGTCTACCAGGTGCCGGTGCCCGAGCCGATGCAGCGGCTGGAGCCGCGCGAGACCACCACGCGCACGCTGCACGCGCTGGCCGAGTACGGGCTGATGCACGTGAAGCTCTACGAGGACATCGCGCGCTATGGCCACATCGCCACCACCTACGACTACCCGGTGCTGGTGAACGGCCGCTACGTGATGTCGCCGTCGCCGATCCCGAAGTTCGACAACCCGAAGATGCACATGAACCCCGCGCTGCAGCTGTTCGGTGCCGGCCGCGAGAAGCGCATCTACGCCGTGCCGCCCTACACGCCGGTCGAAAGCCTGAGCTTCGAGGACCATCCCTTCGAGATCCAGCGCTGGGACACGCCCTGCGCGCTGTGCGGCGCGACCGACAGCTTCCTCGACGAAGTGATCACCGACGACCAGGGCGCGCGCATGCATGTGTGCTCCGACTCCGACTATTGCCAATCGCGCCAGCAGGCGGACAACACCGCCGCTGCGCCCGACCCGGCGACCGATGCCGCCGCCGTGGACGGAGTTCCCGCATGAACGCCGCACAAGTCTCCCCATTGCCGCTGCTGCGCGTGCGCGGCGTCGGCAAGCGCTACGGCGACCGCGTGGCGCTGCACGACGCCTCCTTCGATCTCTGGCCCGGCGAGGTGCTGGCGGTGGTCGGCGAATCGGGCTCGGGCAAGTCGACCCTGCTCGACGCCATTGCCGCGCGCAGCCGCCCCGATGCCGGCAGCGTGCAGTTCCATGTGCGCGGCGGCGGCCTGCAGGACGTGTTCGCGATGACCGAGGCCCAGCAGCGCTTGCTCTCGCGCACCGACTGGGGCTTCGTGCACCAGAACCCGGCCGACGGCCTGCGCATGGACGTCTCGGCCGGCGCCAACGTGGGCGAGCGTCTCATGGGCCTGGGCGAGCGGCACTACGGCCGCGTGCGCGCCACGGCGGCCGACTGGCTGCAGCGCGTGGAGATCGACCCGGCGCGCATCGACGACACGCCGCGCACTTTCTCGGGCGGCATGCGCCAGCGCCTGCAGATCGCACGCAACCTGGTGACGCAGCCGCGGCTGGTGTTCATGGACGAGCCGACCTCGGGCCTGGACGTGTCGGTGCAGGCCCGCCTGCTCGACCTGCTGCGCCAGCTCACGCGGCAGATGCAGCTCGCGGCCATCGTGGTCACGCACGACCTGGCGGTGGCGCGGCTGCTCGCGCACCGCATGGTCGTGATGCAGCAGGGCCGCGTGGTCGAAACCGGCCTCACGGACCAGGTGCTGGACGACCCGCAGCACGCCTACACCCAACTCCTCGTTTCCTCGGTGCTCCAGCCATGACGACTCCCTTGCTTCTTCTCCAGGGCGTGGCCAAGCGCTTCACGCTGCATCACCAGAACCAGCTGGAGCTGCCCGTGTTCGACGCGGTCGACCTCAGCGTGAGCGCGGGCGAGTGCGTGGTGCTCGACGGCGCCTCGGGCCTGGGCAAGAGCACGCTGCTCAAGCTCATCTATGCCAACTACCGCGCCAGCGCGGGCCGCATCACGGTGCAGGCGCCGGCCGGTCTGGTGGACCTGACCGAGGTGGCGCCGCGCGAGCTGGTGCGCCTGCGGCGCGACACCATCGGCTACGTGAGCCAGTTCCTGCGCGTGATCCCGCGCGTGCCTGCGCTCGACGTGGTGGCCGAGCCGCTGGCCGAGGACGCGGGCGACGACCCCGCGGGCATCGAGGCCGCGCGCGCCGAGGCGCGCTGCTGGCTCGCGCGGCTGCGCATTCCCGAGCGCCTGTGGCACCTGCCGCCGGCCACCTTCTCGGGCGGCGAACAGCAGCGCATCAACATCGCGCGCAACATGATCAAGCCCAAGCCGCTGTTGCTGCTGGACGAGCCCACCGCCTCGCTCGATGCCGCCAACACGGCCACCGTGATCGAACTGATCCGCGAGGCCACGGCGCGCGGCGCAGCCATCGTCGGCATCTTCCACGACGCCGAGGTGGGCGCCGCCGTGGCCACCCGCCGCGTCAACGTGGGCGACTTCAGGAGCACCCGGCCATGAGCGCAGCACCCATCGTCTTCTCCAACGCGCGCATGGTGCTGGCCGACGAGGTGGTGCCGGGCGCGCTCTCGGTGGCGAACGGGCGCATCGAGGCGCTGGACAGCGGCGCGACCGCGGCGGGCACGTTCGACCTCGAGGGCGACTATCTGTTTCCCGGGCTGGTCGAGGTGCACACCGACAACCTGGAGCGGCACCTGATGCCGCGCCCCAAGGTGCAGTGGGCCGAGATGCCCGCGCTGCTGGCGCACGATGCCGAGGTGGCCGCCGCCGGCATCACCACGGTGTTCGACGCGCTGGGCGTGGGCGAGTCCGACCCCGAGAGCCTGCGCGGCAGCACCTGGGACACGCTGCTCGACGTGCTCGACGGCTGCATCGAGAGCGACCTGCTGCGCGCCGACCACCACCTGCACGTGCGCTGCGAGCTGCCGGCGCCCAACACCATCGAGCTGTTCGAGCCGTTCCGCAACCACCCGCGCCTGTCGATGATCTCGCTCATGGACCACACGCCGGGCCAGCGCCAGTGGGAGAACATCGAGGTCGCGCGCATCTACTACACCGGCAAGAAGGGCTGGAGCGACGACAAGTTCGACCGCCGCGTGTCCGAGGCCGTGCTGCTGCAGACGCGCTACGCCCAGCCGCACCGCCAGCACTTCGTCGCGCATTGCCGCCTGCACGGCATTGCGCTGGCGAGCCATGACGACACCACCGTGGCGCATGTGGAGCAGGCGCACGCGGAGGGCGCCAGCATGTCGGAATTCCCGACCACGCTGGCGGCCGCGCGCGCGGCGCGCGAACGCGGGCTCGCCAACATCATGGGCGGGCCGAACGTGGTGCGGGGCGGCTCGCACTCGGGCAACGTGGCCGCGGCCGAGCTGGCGCGCCAGGGTCTGCTCGACATCCTGTCTTCCGACTACGTGCCCGGCAGCCTCATGAGTGCGGTGATGCGGCTGGTGGACGAGGGCATCTGCACGCTGCCCGAAGCCGTGGCGATGGTGAGCCGCGCCCCTGCGCGCGCCGCCGGCCTGCATGACCGCGGCAGCCTGGAGCCGGGGCTGCGCGCCGACCTGGTGCAGGTGCGCATCACCACGCTGGCCGACGGCGCCCGGCACCCGGTGGTGCGCGGCGTGTGGCGCCAGGGCCGGCGCGTGATCTGAACCGAAGGCGCGGTCCGGGGCTGTCGCCGCAATGTCGCACAGCTGTCGCGGGCATGTCACGGCGCCTCGCGAGACTTCACTTGTCTAGACGACTTTGGAATTCAAGATGACCGGCGTACTGCGCATCCATCAACTGAACAAGCATTTCGCCAACGGCCGGCATGCGCTGCGCGACGTCAACCTGGCCGTGAACCGCGGCGAGATGGTGGCGTTGATCGGCGCCTCGGGCTCCGGCAAGTCCACCTTGCTGCGGCACGTGGCGGGCCTGGTGGCCGCCGATGGCGGCACCGACTCGCTGGTCGAGATCGACGGCTGCTGCGTGCAGAAGGGCGGCCGCATCCACCGCGACATCCGCAAGGTGCGCTCGCAGGTCGGCTTCGTGTTCCAGCAGTTCAACCTGGTGGCGCGGCTGCCGGTGCTGGTGAACGTGCTCGTCGGCTCGCTGCACCGCATGCCCTGGTGGCGCAGCTGGCTGCGCGTGTTCACGGCGCAGGAGCGCGCGCTGGCGCTGGAGGCGCTGGGACGCGTGGGCATTGCCGACTGCCATGCGCAGCGCGCCTCCACGCTGTCGGGCGGCCAGCAGCAGCGCGCGGCCATTGCGCGCACGCTGGTGCAGGGCGCCAAGGTGGTGCTGGCCGACGAACCCATTGCATCGCTCGACCCCGAGTCCTCGCGCAAGGTGATGGAGATCCTCGCGCGCATCAACCGCGAGGACGGCTGCACCGTCATCGTGTCGCTGCACCAGGTCGACATCGCCATGAAGTACTGCCCGCGCGTGGTGGCGCTGAACCAGGGCCAGGTGGTGTTCGACGGCCCCTCCTCGGCGCTGACGCCCGCGCTGCTGCGCGACCTGTACGGCGTGCAGGCCGACGAACTGCTGCGGCCCGCCGCGCCGGCTTCGGCACCCGAAGGCGCCAACGTGCACGTGCTGAACCCGGCGGCTCCCGTGTCGTGGGCCGCGCAGGCTGCATAGCCCGCGAAGAACGCGATCTTCCTTCCTCTCTTCAAACACTACCCGGAGCCATCCATGATCAAGAAACTCATTGCCGCCGCCGTGCTGGGCCTCGGCCTTGCCGGCGCATCCCTCGCGCAGGACATCAACTTCGGCATCATCTCGACCGAGGCGACGCAGAACCTCAAGGGCGACTGGCAGCCGCTGATCGACGACATGAGCCGCCAGACCGGCCTCAAGGTCACGGCCTTCTTCGCACCCGACTACGCCGGCATCATCGAGGGCATGCGCTTCAACAAGGTGCACATCGGCTGGTTCGGCAACAAGTCGGCCATGGAAGCGGTCGACCGCGCGGGCGGCGAGGTGTTCGCTCAGATGGTCAACGCCGACGGCACGCAGGGCTACTACTCGCACCTGATCGTGAACCGCGAGAGCCCGCTCAACACGCTCGACGACGTGCTCAAGAACGCGAAGAACCTGAGCTTCGGCAACGGCGATCCCAACTCGACCTCGGGCTACCTGGTGCCGGGCTTCTACGTCTTCGCGCAGAACAAGCTCGATGCCAAGTCGATCTTCAAGGTGACGCGCAGCGCCAACCACGAGACCAACGCGCTGGCCGTGGCCAACAAGCAGGTCGACGTGGCCACCAACAACAGCGAGAACCTCGAGAAGGTGAAGGAGCGCTTCCCGGAGAAGTTCAAGGACATCAAGATCGTCTGGACCTCGCCGCTGATTCCGCTCGATCCGCTCGTCATGCGCAAGGACCTGCCCGAGGCGACCAAGGCCAAGCTGCGCAACTTCTTCTACAACTACGCCAAGTCCGATCCGCGCGAGAAGGAGATCATCATGAAGATCTCGAAGCTCTCGGGTTTCAAGGAATCGAGCGACAAGCAGCTGCTGCCGATCCGCCAGCTCGACCTGTTCGGCCAGCGCACCAAGATCGAGGCCGACACGGTGCTCGGCGACGCCGACAAGAAGGCCAGGCTGGCCGACATCGACAAGAAGCTGGCCGCGCTGAACTGAGCGCCCGCCGCCTGCCACTCTCCTTTCCTGCTGCACTGTGTCCGCCATGCAACCCACGGTCCCTATCGTCCGCCCGAGCCTGGCGGCTGCCGCGCCTGCGGCGTCCGCCGCTCCCAAGCGCAGCCTCGCCTGGCAGCTCTCGTGGGCGGGCCTGCTGATCCTGCTGGCCGCGTCCTGGAAGGGCGCCGACATGCGCCCGTTCGAACTCTGGCGCGATTCCGGCAACATGGCCAACTACGCGGCCGAATTCTTTCCGCCGAACTTCACGCAGTGGCGCATGTACCTGCAGGAGATGGTCATCACCTTGCAGATCGCGCTGTGGGGAACGGCGCTGGCGGTGGTGAGCGCCGTGCCGCTCGCGCTGCTGGCTTCCGCCAACATCGTGCCCTGGTGGATCTACCAGCCCATGCGCCGGCTCATGGACAGCTGCCGCGCCATCAACGAGATGGTGTTCGCGATGCTGTTCGTGGTGGCCGTGGGCCTGGGCCCGTTCGCCGGCGTGCTGGCGCTGTGGGTGCACACCACCGGCGTGCTGGCCAAGCTCTTCGCCGAAGCCGTCGAGGCCATCGACCCGCAGCCGGTGGAAGGCATCCGATCCACCGGTGCCAGCGCGCTGCACGAGATCGTCTACGGCGTGCTGCCGCAGGTGATGCCGCTGTGGATTTCGTATGCGCTCTACCGCTTCGAGTCGAACGTGCGCTCGGCCTCGGTGGTGGGCATGGTGGGCGCGGGCGGCATCGGCGTGGTGCTGTGGGAAATCATCCGCGGCTTCCAGTACGCCGAGACCTGCGCGGTGATGCTGATCATCGTGGTGAGCGTGAGCGCCATCGACCTGGCCTCGGCGCGCATCCGCAAGTTCCTGATCTGATCTGAGCTGGGGACGGGACGGGGCGGGGGAGGGCGGGCCGCCGCGGGCGAGGCAGAATCCGGCGAGGACTTCCGCACGCACATGAACGCCCCGACATCATCCGCCATCCTCCAGGTCCACGACCTGAGCTTTTCCTATCCGGGCCAGCCCGCGCTCGCAACCGGCTGGTGCGCATCGGTGGGCGAGGGCGTCACGCTGCTTCATGGCGACATGGGCAGCGGAAAGTCGACCCTGCTGCGCGTGATTGCGGGCATGCTGCCCGCCTCAGGAAGGCTGGAGGTCGCGGGCGCACGGCTCGATGCCGAACCCGAGGCCTGCAAGCGCAACGTGTTCTTCTGCGACCCGGCCGCCGAAGCCTTCGACCCGCTCACCGCACGTGCATGCACGGCCGCCCTGAGCGAAGGCGACGCGGGTTTCGATGCGGCGCAGTGGCAGGCGCTGGTCGAGGGCTTCTCGCTGGTGCCGCACATCGACAAGCCGATGTACATGCTCTCGACCGGATCGAAGCGCAAGGTGGGGCTGGCGGCGGCGCTGGCTTCGGGCCGTCCACTGGTGCTGCTCGACGAACCTGAAGGCGCGCTCGATGCCCGATCGATCGGCTGCCTGTGGAAGGCCGTCGCGGCGCGGGCCGGACGCGCGGGCCACGCGATCGTCATTGCGAGTAGCGCGCGCCTCGATCACGTTCCACAGATTCCGCTCGCGGGCTGTATCGCGCTGCCGCTTCGCTGAGTTGTCCGGCGCGAGAGTTTCTCGATATGACCGGATGGGGCCGAAACCTCTGCGTCGCTTTCCCCTCGAGAGCTGCCTTCTCGCGCGCAAGGTTCGGCGCAGGCATCGAGAAATTGAATTCCGGACAGGCCATACAGGGCCCCGGGCATGCTCGTGATATTCAATCACATTCGTGATGCATCGCTTGCGGTGTGAATTCTGCGGCTAGGCTTCCGGAGGATTCCATGATGGCGACGAGGCCAGCCGGTTGGCTGGCTACGGCTCTATCGTCCGAACCTGACTCTCAGGTCTCTGGAAGGTCCACACCATCGCACGAGGAACTCTTCATGACAGCACTGCAAACAATGACGAATGCGATCCGCCTTGCCGGATTCGGTGGGCCCGAGGTCATGCAATTCGAGACCATCGACCTGCCGGAACCGGGCAGCGGCGAAGCTCGACTGCGCCAGTCGGCCATTGGATTCAACTACATCGACGTCTACCAGCGCAGCGGAAAATATCCCTTGAGTGCGCCCACCGGACTGGGACATGAAGCCGCCGGTGTCATCGAGGCACTGGGGCAGGGGGTCATGGACCTGCGTGTCGGCGACCGCGTCGTGTACATGAACGCGGGCGTAGGTGCCTACGCGGAGCGACGCAACGTGCCCGCATCCAAGCTTGTCCGCATTCCGGGCGGCGTCACGGACGAAGACGCGGCGGCCGTGTTCTTCAAGGCGATGACCGCTCAGTACCTTGTCAAGAAAACATGCGCGGTCAAGGCTGGCGATGTGGTGCTCGTTCACGCGGCGGCCGGCGGTGTGGGGCAGATCCTCAGCGCCTGGGCCGCTGCGCTCGGCGCCACGGTGATCGGCACCGCTGGCTCCAGCGCCAAATGCGCCATCGCACGCGCTGCCGGGTGCGCCGCTGCCATCGACTACAGCGAGCCGGATTGGGTGCAGCAGGTCATCGATGCCACGGGAGGGCGCAAGGCGCGGGTGGTCTACGACTCGGTCGGCACGCACACGTTCCTGGGGTCGCTCGACTGCGCGGCGCCTTTCGGAATGGTGGTGCTGTACGGCGCGGCTTCAGGACCGGCGCCCGCCATCGATCCGGAGCTGCTCAACAAGAAGGGGTGTCTCTTTCTCACTCGGCCCTCCGTGTTTCCGCACAACGCGAACACGGAGGTATTCCGCGCAAATGCCGCCGATGTCTTCGATGCCATGGCATCGGGGACGGTGCGTGCGTCGATCGGCGCGCGCTTTGCCCTGCGCGAAGCCACGGCGGCGCACAAGGCCGCGCAGGAGCGCGCCACCACGGGCGCAATCCTGTTGATTCCCTGAGCAAGCCCGGGCCTCTGGCCTCCCACACATTGGCGGCGCGTGGTTTGCGGCTCAACTCACCGCGACCCTGCGGATGGGCTCAAGAACCTCACGCAGGATTGCGACGAGCCGTTCGCGGTCTCGGCGCACTTCCTTCATGGGACCGCCGAGGCTGAGCGTCATCGGCTCACGGCCGCGGCCCGCCGGTATGAGCATGGCCAGAGCCGCGGCGCCCGGCATCGACGTTCCCATCGAAACCGCATAGCCCTGGCGTCGCACTGTCTCCAACTCGCGCACGACGGCAGCGAAATCCAGCCGATGGGTCGATTCGGTCTCGAGCGCGTTGGCCTTGCGCAGCAGCATCGCAATTTCGCGCTCGGGCAAAGTCGTCAGAAGCATCTTGCCGGAGGCGCTGCGGAACAGCGGCCGCAGAGACCCGGTCTTGGCCAGGAAGCGCCCTTCCCGCGTGGCCTGCAGCACATGCAGATAGCGCACGTGCACGCCGCGCCGCGACCCGATCATCACGGTGTGGCCGGTCTTCTCGAGCACATCCTCCATGAGTCTCAGCAAGTTCTGCTCGCTGTACAGGTGTTCCTGGATCCACGCCGTCGCGAGCGAGATGCGAACGTTCGGTACGTACATGCCGGTGCGGGCGTCATGGTCGAAGTACCCGGTTTCAGCGAGTCCCCGCAGGAGCACGGAGGTACTCGACTGCGGCCAACCAAGTGTCCGAGCAATCACGCCGACCGCCGTCGGCCGGCGCTCTTCAGCGAAGAACTCCAGGAGCTCGAGTACCCGCTGCGCGGACTTGACGGGGTTTGTCACGATCCATGAATGGAATTTTGCATCACATACGTGATTCTAGAGCCTAGAGGCGCTGTCTTCGCGCATGCTTCGCCCGACGCCGACGAGTTCGGGCATCTCTGCAGAACCTGCAGAGCACCAACGACCGAGGAAAACAAGGAGACACAATGACCCCAGGCTTCCCATCTCTCATCCGCCGTGCGCTGATGGCCACTGCAATCATTGCCGCATTGACCCCGGCAGTTTCGATGGCACAGGCTTATCCCGAGAAGCCGATCCGCTTGGTCGTGCCCTATGCACCCGGTGCTGCGGCCGATCAGCTGGCCCGTGCGCTTGGCGATCGCCTTGGTCAAGCGCTCGGGCAGCCTGTGATCGTGGACAACCGCGGTGGAGCAGGCGGAACTCTCGGCGCCGACAACGTCGCGAAGTCGCCCGCAGACGGCTATTCGCTGGTGCTGGGGACCGATGCCAGCCACGCCACGAACCTCTATTTGAGCAAGCGGTTTCCGTACGATCCGGTAAAGAACTTCACGCCTGTCGCGCCGATTGCCGTCAATCACATCGTCCTGGTGGTTCATCCGTCCCTTCCGGCAAAGACCGTCTCCGAGCTGATCGCGTATGCAAAGGCAAACCCCCAAGCGCTGAGCTTCGGCAGTTCGGGCAATGGTTCGGCTCATCATCTCGCTGGCGAACTGCTCATCGAAAAGACCGGCGTCCGCATGGTTCATGTGCCCTACAAGGGCGGCGGGCCTGCGATGACCGATCTGCTGGGGAATTCGATTCCGGTCCTGTTCGCAAGCCTGGCGACGGCAAGGCCGTACATCGACAGTGGCAAGGTGCGCGCCCTTGCGGTCGTGGAAGACAAGAGGTTCCCACGGCTGCCCAACGTACCAACCATCGGCGAGACGGTCCCGGGATACGCGATCTCGTCGTGGTTCGCGGTCTTTGGTCCAGCCGGCCTGCCGCAACCCGTCGTTGCCAAGCTGAACGCTGAAATCAACAAGGCGCTTGCGCAGCCTGCATTGCGCGAGGTTCTCGAGAGGTCCGGCATGTCGGCAATCGGGGGCAAGCCCTCGGATCTCACCACACTGGTCAAGAGCGAGCTTGCGGAGCGTGAGAAGCTCGTCAAAGGCGCCGGCATCGAGCCGGAATGAAGGCGATGGACACCGAAGACCTGCCCTCGCTGAGGGTCGACGGCGGGATTGCGACGATCCGCCTGAATCGTCCGGCCCAGCGGAACAGCCTGCGCGACGCCGACCTGCACTGGTTGCGCCACACTTTTGCCACGCTCGACGACGATCCGTCGATCCGCGTGGTGGTGTTGAACGCCGACACGCAGGGTCAAAAGAGGCCTGTCTTCTGCGCCGGCTACGACGTGGGTGGTTTCGACAGCGGCCGTCATGACCCTCGGCTGTTCGAGCAGGTGCCGAACGCGCTGGAGGCGATGCGGCCGATCACGCTGTGCGCGCTCAATGGCAGCGTCTACGGTGGCGCGACGGACATTGTTCTGGCTTGCGACCTTCGCGTAGCTTTGGCGGACTCGGAATTTCGCATGCCGGCCAATGCGCTCGGCTTGCACTATTACCCGAGCGGCTTGCGGCGCTATGTATCGCGGCTGGGCATCACTGGCGCCAAGCGCGCGTTTCTTACGGCGCAGGCTCTGACTGTCGAGCAGCTGCAGGTCTACGGACTGTTCGAACAGGTGGTGGCGGCAGACAGTTTCGAAGCCGTGGTGCAGTCGCTCGCGCAGCAAGTCGCTTCGCTCGCGCCGCTTTCCGTCCAGGCCACCAAGCGGTCGATCGACGAGATCGGACGCGGCGAGTTCAACGAGGACCGCTTGCGCGAGCGCGAGACCCTCACTCTGCGCAGCGCCGATTTCGCGGAGGGCCGGGCGGCCTTCGCCGCGAAGCGCGCGCCGCGCTTCTCCGGGAACTGAAAAAATATGTCTACCGCTCCTCACAAGCCGCTAGCCGGTGTGCGCGTCATCGAGATGGCGCAGATCATGGCTGGTCCCACCTGCGGAATGATGCTGGCCGATCTGGGCGCAGAGGTCATCAAGATCGAGAAGTGGCCTTCGGGCGACGATGCGCGGCAGTACCAGAAGCCAGGCGACTCGGCGATGCCGCCGTCGTTCCGAATGATCAACCGCGGCAAGCGCTCGCTCGCGCTCGATGTGCGCACGCCCCAGGGCAAGGAGGTGCTGCTGCGCCTGGCGCGCCAAGCCGATGTGCTGACCGAAAACTTCCGTGTCGGTGTGATGGAGCGCCTGGGCTTGGCGTATGCCGACCTCCAACCGGTGAACCCTGCGTTGATCTACTGTTCGATCACCGGCTACGGCCGCATCGGCCCGATGGCAAAGACCGGCGGCTTCGACCTGATCCTGCAGGCCTTCAGCGGCATCATCGCCGCCACCGGTGAGGCGGACCGCGACCCCGTCAAGCCGGGCGTATCGATCGCCGACACCAACGCCGGCATCCTGGCCGCGCTGGCGATCGTGTCCGCCTATGTGCATCGGCTCAAGACCGGCGAGGGCCAGCATGTCGGCACGTCGCTGCTGCAGGCGGCGATGCAGCAGACCTACTGGCTGGCCGCCAATTACTTCTCCAGTGGAAGCGAAACGCAGCGTCTGGGAACTGCGCACTCCTTGATCGCACCGTACCAGGTGTTCAAGGCGGGCGACGGCCGCATGGCCATCGGCGCCGGCAATCCCAAGGCTTGGCAGGGCATGTGCGAGGTGCTCGGACATCCGGAATGGACCGGCGACCCGCGTTTCGACCATCCACAGCGGCGGGTCAAGCATCGGGCTGAGCTGGAGATGCTGATCGAGGCGGTGTTGGCTGGAGGCACGGTCGCTGAATGGTGTGAGCGCTTCGTTGGGGCCGGCGTGCCTGCTGGACCGGTCCACAGCGCCGGCCAGGCCCTGGAGCACCCGCAAACGCGCGCGGTTGGAATGGTGATTGACGTGCCGGACGGCGAAGGCGGGACGATGCGCGGCATTGGCACGCCGCTTACATTGGATGGCAAGGCCGATGCAGCGATGATGCCCGCCCCCAAGTTGGGAGAGCACAGCAGTTCGGTGCTGCGAGACTTTGGGTTCGAGCAACACGAGATCGCGGCGCTGATCGCGTCGGGTGTCGTCCAGCAGGGATGAGCGCATGAACATAAGCCCTTCCATGCGCACTCAGATTACCATCGTCCTCGCCGGCCCGTCCGGTCTGCTGCTTCCGCGCTTTGGCCCGCATCCGCGGACCGAGCGCCACTGAGCCGTGAAGCCGACATGTGGAGCTACACACCGCCGCTGCGCGCGATGCAGTTCGTGATCGAGGACGTGCTGCAGGCGCCGCCCGCCTGGAGGTCGATGCCTGCTTTTGCCGAGATCGACGCGCCTACTGCGCGCGCCGTGCTGGAAGAAGCAGGGAAATTCGCCGCGGGCGTGCTCGCGCCGATCAACGGCAAAGCCGACCTCGACGGCTGCACCTGGGCTGACTGCGAGGTCGCCACGCCTGCGGGCTACCGCGAGGCTTACGCGGCTTTCATCGAGCAAGGCTGGGCTGCGCTCGCCTGCGACCCCATGGACGGGGGGCAAGGCCTGCCTGCGATGTTGAACGCGGCGTTCAACGAGATGATTGCCGCTGCCAACCACGGCTGGACCATGTACCCAGGCCTTCTGCATGGCGCATACGAGTGTTTGCGAGCGCACGGCAGTTCCGAACTGAAGCAGCGCTATCTCGCCAAGCTCGCGAGCGGCGAATGGCTGGCGACGATGAACCTCACCGAACCGCAGGCGGGCAGTGACTTGGCGCTGGTGCGCAGCAAGGCCGTTCCGCAGCCGGATGGCAGCTACCGGCTCGCGGGAAGCAAGATTTTCATCTCGGGCGGCGAGCACGATCTCACAGGCAACATCGTGCACTTCGTTCTCGCGCGATTGCCGGATGCGCCATCCGGTACGAAGGGAATCTCCCTCTTCCTCGCGCCGAAGATCCTCCCGGACGGTTCGCGCAACGCAATCCGCTGCGACGGGATCGAGAAGAAGATGGGAATCAAGGGAAGCGCCACTTGCGCGATGAGTTTCGATGGCGCGACCGGCTGGCTCATCGGGGAGCCGAACCGCGGACTGGCGGCGATGTTTGTGATGATGAACTCGGCGCGGCTTCAGGTGGGCCTGCAAGGCCTTGGCCACCTGGAGGCGGCGCAGCAAAATGCGCGCGCCTACGCACTCGAGCGGGTGCAAGGCCGCGAACAGCCGCTCGCCACCCATCCCGCCATTCGACACGTCCTCTGGCGCCTGCGAGCACAGGCCGACGCTGGCCGAGTGTTGGCGTACTGGTGCGCAGCTCTCATCGACGAGTCGCACCATGATCAGGACGAGGGATGCCGCCAGGCCGCCGACGCCCGTGTCGGCTTGCTGACGCCGGTGGTCAAGGCGTTCCTGACTGACCTGGGGCACCGAGGCGCGGACGATGCGCTACAGGTCTGGGGGGGCTACGGCTACGTGCACGAGTACGGGATAGAACAGACCGTGCGCGACAGCCGCATCGCGATGATCTATGAGGGCACAAACGAGATCCAGGCAATCGATCTTCTGCAGCGGAAGGTGCTGGCCGATGGCGGGGCCCAGCTGCAGGCCCTCCTTTCCATGCTGGAAACGGACGCGGGCGCCATGCCGGCGGCGCTCGCGGACTTCGCCGCCGCGCTTCGCGCACAGACGGCCGCAGCCCGCGAGGCCACCCAGGCGCTGAGCGCCGGACTGGCGGCCGATCCGGAGTGGCCGCTGCGTGTCGCCGAAGATTACCTGCGCGCGCTGGGTCTCACACTGTTCGGTTGGGCCTGGTGCCGGATCGCTCGGGCGGCCGCACCGATTGTCGACGACGACTGGTGTGCCGAAGCGCTGGACGCGGCGCGCTATGGCATTGAGTGGCTGCTACCGGAAGCGACTTGGCGCTGGCAGCGCATCCATCGGCGCGAGGCCGCGCTGCGGTCGATACCAGGTTGAAGCGAGACAGGACATTCCAAAGGCCTCTGCGCCACCATGCGCCGCGCCTACAGAGCACTCGAATCGTCGTCGGCGGCGAAAGTACATGGGGCGACGATGACGGAAAGCAGCACGAGTGCCGTGGTGGCTCGAATGGACACGTCGTTCTCCTTGGCAAGGTGCGCCTGCTACTGCGAAAGAGTGCGCCGGCGCCCAGCGCTCGCGCTCAGCGCCGGTACGGATTGTGGGGGCGGCGATCGTAGCGGTCGGGCACGCCGTCGCGGTCGCTGTCCCGGCGCGCATGGCGGTAGTCGGCGCGGCGGTCGTGACGGTGGTCGTAGCCGTGCCGCACGATGTGCCGCGGCGGGGGCGGCGGCACGACGACCACGTGCGGGCGATAGCCGTGGTTTCCGTGGTGCGGCTGTGCTTGTGCGGGAGCGCTCAGGGCGGCCAGAGAGAGCAGGGCGGCCGCAGCCAGTGAGAGGGACAGCTTCTTCATTGCAACTCCTTCGAGTCGTTGTATTCAGGAGTTCCCATGCTGAGGGCGCAATGTGAAGGGCCGGTAAGGCTGCGGCGAATTTCCGATGAACTTATTTGCAGAGCATTCCGGCATGCGCGGGCGCCGCCGCCCTAGACGGGCGGCATCCCCTTCAGCGCCCTCGCGGAACGGGCAAGCCCTTCGAGAATCCTGCCCGACACCGCGGCCGGAAAGTGCTCGGGCAGGCGCGCGGCGATCCGGTCGATCACGCCGGGTGTTGCTGCGAGCACGCGTTGGATGAGGTCCTCCGCGTCCGGCCCGTAGTGGCACTTCTGCGCCTGGGCGTTGAAGTGGCGCCGCTGGATGGTCTTGAACTGGTAATGCTTGCTCTTGCCGATCAGGGCCATGGCCAGTTTGGCCTCGTGCCTGGAGAACTGGCTCGGACCGCTGCCTTCCACGGGCCAGATGGACATCACGTCGTACACGGGAGTCAGCCTGTAGCGGCCCATCGGCAGCCATGCGATGCTGAAGTTCTTCGCATGTCCGTCGGGCGCGCCGAGCATCCAGAAGAGCAGCTGCACGGTGATCAGCGTGGCCAGGTCCTGCTGGGCGTTAACCGAGCCTCGAAGCACCCCTGCCAGGTCGACCATGCCGGGGCCACCGTCGGCCTCGTACTTCAGGTGCGGCGGCTTGCCCAGGGCCTGGCAGAAGTCTTCCTGCGGCAGGCGCAGCCACCAGTTGCCGGACGAGTGCAGCCTGCGATCGAAGCGTTCGACGGCCAGCACCTTCTGCGAGCCGAAGCGCAGGACGGCCGTACGCGGCACGGGTATGCCGTACTCTTGCAGGATGTTCAAGCAAAGCCACTCGTTTTCCACCGAGGTGCTGAAGTCGGCTTTGCGGTGGCCGACCAGGCCCAGCGGCAACTTCAGGATGTGCGTGGTGGGCGTCGAGCCCTGCGGGCGGAGCCATTGGCCCTCGTGCCACAGCAGCGCGGTCTTCTCCTGGGCGCCGGCCAGGGAGATGCGCAACTCGTCTTCGGGTGCGGATTGCGCAGCGAACCTGCCGGGATCGACGGTCTGCTGCAGCAGCTTCTCGACGTCGGCCTCGCTCATTGCCTCGCCCTCGATGCGATCGACATCCGCCGGACGGTCGTCTTCGCCCAGCAACTGGATGGCGCCCACGCAATCGCGGCCGATGGCCTGCAGGAGGTCGAAGGGCTGCGTTGTGCGTGTCCTGAAGCGGCTCGCGATGCGGTCGCGAATGGGCTGACTGTCGGGCAGCAGGTTGTCGAAGTAGTTCTGGACGACCGGGCCCTTGTGGATGAAGCCGCCGACCAGCGGCAAGGAGAGCGAGAGTGGGCGCCCTGTCGGCGAGCCGACCCAGGTGTCGTCGTAGCACAGCTCGTCCGCCCCACGCGCCGGAATGCGCCAGATGCCGACGCGCTCGCCGTTGGCCCAGATGGAAAGCGCCGGCAAGTTCGATGGACGCGCCATGCTCACCACTCCGGATAGGGCGGCTCGCTGGCGACATGTCTTGGGCTCGGGTCGCCGTCATCTGGTGCCTGCGCAATCGAGCGCTTCGCTGGATTTTTCGAGCCGACCATGATCTCGAGGCCCAGCACACCGAAGAGCGCCAGCAGCTGCTCTAGGCTCACCGAGCCGGGGTTGAGCTCCATGTGGGACATGCGGCTCTGGCTGATGCCGAGCCGCTCGGCCAGCTTCACCTGAGAGATGCCTGCCTCCTTGCGGGCCGCCTTGAGGAGCACGCCGAGCTGCGATGGAACCGAGAGGACTTGCTGCATGGAAACACCAACGCAATGGGTAACCTGCAGTTTACCGATATGGTGGGTATTGGTCAAAATACCTATCAAACGGGTAAGTCGAAGAATACCCGCGACGTCAATATTTTGTTTGCCAGAGCGCCTATCGACCCAGGAACTCGATGGCCCTGGGCACGAAGTCGGCATGGAACTGGAACACCCCGCCATGGCCGGCGTCGGGGTAGATGATCAGCGCGCTGTTCGGAAACCGCCGCGCCAGTTCGCGCGAGTTCGCCGTCGGGACCATCCGGTCGTCGTCGCCATTGACGATGAGCACGGGTTGCCTGACCACCGAAAGATCGGCGGGCCGCTTGAGGCCCCAGGCCTTCACTGCCCGCAGTTGCGCCAGGTACGCGGCGATCGTGATCTTCTTGTCGCGGTTCTGCGAGCGTTCCTTCAATCGCGCGAGAAAGGCCTTGCCGGCCTCGATGCCGCTCGGCGTGCGGGTAAAGAACAGGAACTGCTTGGGATCCTGCCCGGTGAGCAGACCCCGCAGAAGGTCGTGGTGCGCGACCCTGGCCACCGTACGGATGCCCTCGCCGCCGGCGGGGCCGGTGCCCGCGAGGATCATCTTGCGCACGAGCTGCGGCGCCTTCAGCACGATTTCCTGGGCGATCATTCCGCCCATCGACAGGCCGAAGAGGTCGACCTGCTCGAACCCCATCGCCTTGATGAAGGCAATGGCGTCACCCGCCATCTGCTCCACCGAATCGGACGGCGAACCGCTGGACGCGCCAACGCCGCGGTTGTCGAAGGCGATCACGTGATGCTTCGCGGCGATGCCGTCCATGATGCGAGGGTCCCAGTTGTCCAGGACGGCGGCCAGGTGAACGAGAAACACCACCGGCGTTCCGCCATGCTGGGTTCCCAACTCGCGGTATGCGAAATCCACGCCGCCGGCCGAGATGGATGCCGTCGGAACGTCCGCCCAGCGGTGCACTCAGGCCACCTGCGGAAGGTAGCTGGGCCTGGGCGCCGTCATTGCCTGCTTGACCTGCTGGGTGAGCTCATCGGCCAGCACCTCGTCGAGGCCCGATTCGAGTCCGTCGAGCGCGCGCTTCACGATGTCTTCGGGGCTCGTCTTCGGCACATCGAATCCGCGCGTGAGATCGGTATCGACATAGGCCATGTGCAGCGCCAGCACCTGCGTCTTCTGCGCTGCCAGTTCGCTGCGCAAAGCATTGGTGAGCGACCACGCGGCCGACTTGCTTGCCGAATAGGCCGCCAGCTCGCCGCCGTTCACCCAAGAGGCGATCGACAGGACGTTGAGCAGTGCGCCGCCGCCGTTGGCCTTGAGAATCGGCGCGAAGGTCTTGCTCATGCGCAGCACCGCAAAGAAGTTGGTCTCGAAGATGCGCCGTGCGGTGTCTTCGCTGTCGGCCGCGAGAAAGCCGCCGGGCTGGGCGATGCCGGCGTTGTTGACGACCAGCGTCACATCGGGCGCCGCCGCCGCCGCGGCCGCCACGTCGTCCGGATTGTTGACGTCCAGGCGCAGCGCCTGAACGCCGGGTTGCGTCACCGCCGCAGGGTCGCGTGCGCCCACGTAGACCTTGCGGGCGCCGCGGGCAAGCAACTCGCGCGCGAACGCCAGGCCGATGCCGCGATTGGCGCCCGTGACAAGGGCAACGGAATTTTCGATCTTCATGGGAATCTCCAAAGTGGGGGGAACAAATGAACAAGGCTCACTTGAGCTTGACGACGACCTTGCCCTTCGCGCGGCCTGCTTCGACATAGGCCAGGGCTTCATTGGTGGAATCGAACGGAAAGATCCGATCCACCACGGGGCGGATGGCGCCAGCCTCGATGAGGCGCGTGATCTCGCGCAGCTGGCTCCCGTTCGCCTTCATGAAGAGAAACGAGAAATCGACGCCGCGGCTTCGGGCCCTGCGCCTGACGCCTGCGCTCAACAGCCGCATGACCAGCTTCACGAAACCGGGCGCGCCGATCTGCTTGCCGAACTCGGGATCCGGCGGTCCGGAGATGGTGATGAGCTTGCCGCCCGGCTTGAGCACGCGCAGGGATTTCTCGAGCGTCTTGCCGTCCTGGCTGTTGAGGACCACGTCGCAGTCGCGCAGCACATCCTCGAAGTCCTGCGTCCTGTAGTCGATGACGACGTCCGCGCCCAGGCTCTTCACGAGTGCGGCATTGGCCGCGCTCGTCGTCGTGGCGACGGTGGCGCCCAGGTGCTTGGCCAGCTGGATGGCCAAGGTGCCGACGCCGCCGGAGCCCGCCTGGATGAAGACCTTCTGCCCCTTCTTCAGCCCGGCCTTCTCGACCAGCACCTGCCAGGCCGTCAAGGCCACCAGCGGAATGGAAGCGGCTTCTTCCATCGTCAGGCCCTGGGGCTTGGGCGCGAGCGATGCTTCCTTGACCGCAACGAACTCGGCGAAGGTGCCGATCCGGAAATCGTCCGCTCGCGCATAGACCTCGTCGCCCGGCTTGAACTGCCGCACGCGCGGGCCGATCTTGGCCACGACCCCCGCCACGTCGTGGCCCAGCACGAGAGGCAGGCGGTACGGCAGGATGAGCTTGAACTCCCCATCCCTGATCTTGGCGTCCAGCACGTTCAGGCCGGCGGCATGCACCTCGACCAGGACTTCGTCGTCGCGCAGTTCCGGCATCGGCACGTCGGCCGGCCGCAGCGCGGCATTCTTGCCGTATCGATCGAGAACGAATGCTTTCATGGTCTTCCTTGTTCCTGGCGTATCCAGGTCTGTGAACGGCCCAGCATGGGCACACCGATGTAGCCGCGCACGCTGAGCTTCTTGCCGTTGTCGGTCAGGCGCAAGGTGCTGCGGTAGACCTTGCCGTTGTCCGGATCGAGGATCTGGCCGCCGGCATAGGCGTCGCCGTCCTTGCTCAGGCCGCTGAGGATCACCAGCCCGACGACCGGTGCGTTCCTGTTGGCGCCTTCGCACTTGTCGCAGGTCGGATTCGGGTCTTCGTTCGGGGCCGGGAACACCTTCTCGATCTTTCCCTGGAGAGCGCCATTCGATTCGGTGAGGCGGATCAGCGCGCGCGGCTTGCCGCTGACGTCGTCGACGTTCTTCCACAGGCCGGCGGGCGATGTCTCGTCCGCCCGGGCCGGCAGCACCGCGAGCGCTGCTGCCGCGGTGAAGCCCTGGAAGGCGAGCGCGACAAGGAGCGGGAGCGCGCGGGGGCTCTCGGCCGGACGTCGTTCATTTCGCATGATAGTCATCATATTTGTTGGCGAGAAAAAAGGGTTCGTGCCGCGGTGACGGATTCAGGCCGGAGCCCGGTGCTTCAGCGCGGCCTCGCACAGGCCGGCCGACAGCGCGGGATCGTCGACCGCACGCGCCAGCAGCAAGGTGCCCACCATGGTGGCGACGGTCACGAGTGCGCGTTCATGCGCGGCGGGCTGCCCCCAGTCGGGCGACTGGCGCCCGACGAGATCGACCATCTCCTTGAGGTGCCGGGTGGTCACCCGGCGGACTTCGGCGGCCTGGCGCGGCGTTTCCGAACCCAGCGCGGCCAGCGGACACCCCATTTCCGCATGCGCCACGTGCTCCGGCGAGAGATAGGCGCGCAGCATCGCGGCCAGGGCCTGCCCGGGGGGTACGTCGGAGGCGACCTTCGCTACCGCGGCCGCCGATTCGGCGCAGGCCCGGCCCGCGGCTTCGGCCAGCATGGCCTCGCGCGACGGGAAGTGGGCGTAGAAGGCGCCATGGGTCAGGCCGGCTTCCTTCATGATGTCGGCCACGCCGGTGCCGTCATAGCCGCTGCGCCGGATCGCCCGGGCAGCCACGGACACGATGCGCTCGTGCGAGGCTTCCTTGGCCGCTGCCCTGACGCTGTGCTTTGTATTTCGCATGATATGCATCATACAATTTATTCGGCGAGACGCAAGCGCGCAGGGTTGATCCGGCCATGGCCGCAGCAGGGTTGCTGCGGCAGAACGTTCGTCTTCCCGTGCGGAGGGTCAGTGCCTTCGATGGAAGGACGGCCACCAGCCCGGAGCCGACCCGAAGACCAGGCAGAATCGGTCGCCCGCAACAGCCTGAGCCTTCCATGACAGCCTGGACCATCGCCGAAGCGACACAAGAGGAAGTGAAATCGGGCGAACTCGGTCGACGGCTGCGCCATTTCAACTATGGTTTCGTGGGCGAGTATCCCGAGCAGCGGTACATCCGCCTCAACGCCAGGGACGGGAACGGCCGGCTGCTCGGCGGGCTGCGAAGCTCGGTGTTCCTCTACTGGCTCAACATCGACGTGCTGTTTGTCGAAGCCGACGTGCGCGGCTCGGGCCTGGGCAGCCGTCTTCTCGCCGAGGCCGAGCGGCAAGCCATCGAGCTGGGCGCAACGAACGCCAAGCTCGAGACCTTCGAGTGGCAGGCGCGCGCGTTCTACCAGAAGCACGGCTACGAGGAGTACGCGCGCATCGAAGGCTACGCACACGGCTTCTACCTGGCCTCCATGAAAAAGACGCTGGCGCGCTGAGGGCGTGAACCAGTTCGTCACTGGGTGTCGAAAGCCTGATTGCCGACACGCGCGGGATCGACGTCGGGCAAATGCCCTCTCTTGGCGCATGACGCGCGCGGCGTCAGGCGCTGAAAAATAAGGCACGGCGAAAAGAACCGGGGAGTGCGGCCGTGGAATTCAGGTCTGGGGAACCCATGCTGGGCGTGACATCGGTCGATGCCAAGACCTGAAATCCCAGCAACCTGAAGGGCCCGCAAGCCGCATGCCGACGCTTCGGCAGCATTCAGCGAACAGCGCCCACGGCAACCGAAGGCTCCGCGTGGCGCTCATCCAGGCTGAAGCCGCCGGCGCCGAAGGCAACCACCTGCAGCAGGCCGCCAGCCATTGCCAGGTTCTTCAGGAAATGGAACAACTGGTTCTGGTCGCCCAGCGCGTTGTGGAAGAGCACCGCGGAAACCACCGAGAACAGCGCCAGCGCGGCAGCCACCCAGCGGGTGCGATACCCCACCACGAGCAGCAGGGCGCCACCGAGTTCCATGGCAAGAGCGCCGGCGTACGCCAGCTCCGGCAGCGGAATGCCTACCGACGCGATATAGCCGATGGTGCCGCCAGGAGCCATGAGCTTGCCCGCGCCGCTGATCAGGAAGATCGCAGCCATGAGCAGCCGCCCGATCAATGGCGCCGCGGAGGCCGGCGAGAGGATGGAAGAAGTGTTTGCGGATTGCATGACGAGGTACTCCTAGAAGTTGAAACAGGGTGGAAAGAACGGCGGGAGTGAATGGGGCAAGCCCGTGTGCTTCCAACCGCTGAGACGAACTTTAGAAACTTCCCGTGTAGCTGCAAAGCCTATATTTTTCGATGCAAAGCATCTGATTCGACGATGGACGAAGAGCACCCAAGAGGCTCTTTCCCCACCGCCTACATATCGTCCTTTCCGATGGTTTCCATCTGAACAAATAGGCTACCGCAATCGATGGCGTCTCCCTACTCTTCAGGTCATGCAGCAATGAGCTGCGCAACACCAAGGAATAGCAAATGAAACTTGAAGACTTCGACAACCAAGTGGTGCTGGTCACCGGCGCAGGCTCCGGGATAGGCCGCGAAGCGGCGCGGGCATTTGCCCGGCGCGGTGCAATCGTCGTAGCGGCAGACCTGAACGAAGGTGGGCTGGCCGAGACCAGGCACCTGGTGGCCGAGTCCGGCGGGCAAGCGCTTGCCGTCACGGCCGACGTCTCCGACGAGTCGCAGGTGCGCGACCTGATTGCTCGCTTGCAGAAAGATTTCGGCCGGCTGGATGTCGCCTTCAACAACGCGGGAATCACAGGTCAGGCGCACCGTATCGAGGACTACCCGACGGACGACTTCGACCGCGTGATTGCGGTGAATCTCAGGAGTGTTTTCCTTGGCATGAAGCACCAGATTCCGCTCCTGCGCCGTACTGGACGTGGCGCCATCGTGAATACGGCTTCGGTGGCGGCCTTGACCGGGCCGGGCGGCATGAGCGCGTACGCCGCATCGAAGCACGGAGTGCACGGGCTGACCCGCGTTGCGGCAATGGAAAACGCCGCCCACGGCCTGCGCATCAACGCATTGGCGCCTGGCTGGACCGAAACCCCCATGGTCGCCGCGGCGAGCGCACAGAACCCCGGCTTCGCCCAACTGGCCACCTCGGCCATTCCAGCGAAACGAGGCGCCCGGCCGTCCGAGATTGCCGCGGCTGCGGTATGGCTCGCGTCTGAAGCGTCGTCCTATGTCATGGGCCAGATGCTTGTGGTTGACGGCGGAATGACCATCGGCGGATTCGAACTCTGAAACACATCACGAAAGAACAGCATGACCGACATCAACATCGATATTGGCGAGGCAGCCAAGGCAGTCATCCGCCGCAATACGGACGAAGTCCAAGGCCAGGGCAACTGGGCCCTGTTCGACGAGCTTTTCTCCGACGCATTTCTGGACCACACCCCGCAGCCGAACTGCACGCCGGACAAGGCGGGCGCGCTAGGCCTCTACAAGAAGCTTCGGGAAGCTTTTCCCGATTTCCACGCCGTCATCCATTGGCAGCGAGCGGACGGCGACGTGGTGACCACCTACAAGACGTACCACGGCACACACCGTGGCGACTTTCTAGGGGTTCCCGCGACCGGCAAAGCCGTCCAGTTCGAGACCGTCGACGCCATGCGCGTGCAAGACGGAAAGATCACCGAGCACTGGGGCGTTGCGAACCTGTACTCGGTCCTGAAACAGCTGAATGCCCTTTCTCACTAAGGAGTCCCGCATGAACACGAACATTCTGCAGAACAAGGTCGTCGTGGTAACGGGTGCCGCAAGCGGCATCGGCAGGGCCATTGCGGTCAATGCCGCCAGGCATGGCGCCAAAGCGGTCATCGTCTCGGACATCAGCCGCGAACCGCGCGAGGGCGGCACCCCGACCACCGACGAGATCGAAGCCTTGGGTGTTGCCACCGCTTTCGTCAAGGCGGACGTGAGCAGGAAGGAAGAAGTCGACGCACTGATAGAGGCATCTGCCCCGTTCGGCGGCGTGGATGTGATGGTCGCCAATGCGGGGATCACGCTTCGCTCGGATGGTTTCGACGTCGCTTCGGACGACTTTCGCAAGCTGATGGCCGTCAACCTGGACGGTACGCTGTTCAGCGCCCAGGCCGCGGCCCGCCAGATGAAGGCCAACGGCAAGCAGGGAAGCATCGTCCTCATGGCCAGCATGGGCGGGCTGGCGGGGGCGGGCATCACAGTGGCGTACTCGACAAGCAAGGGCGGCGTCGTCCTGATGGCCAAATCGCTTGCCGACGCGCTCGGGCCCGACGGCATCCGCGTGAACGCGGTAGCGCCAGGAACCATCGACACCCATCTTCTGCGAACCAGTCCGGGCATTGCGGAAGCTGCCGAGGGCTTTCGCCAGCACACACCGTTGCGGCGGCTGGGCCAGCCTTCGGAGATCGGCGATGCGGTGGCTTTCCTCGGCTCCGATCTTTCCAGCTACATCACCGGGACCGCCTTGCTGGTCGATGGGGGCTTGCTGGCAGTCATCTGAAAAACGAACCCATTTTCTTTAGGACGCTGAGACTCATCATGAACACCACCATCCGCTTTCATTCCTACGGAGGCCCCGAAGTTCTCCAGGCCGAGAACCAGGCCGACGTCGGGTCGCCGCCCGAAGGACAGGTGCGCCTGCGCCACCTGGCCATTGGCGTGAACTTCATCGATACGATGTTCCGCCGGGGCATCGTCCCCGTTCCACTGCCTGCAGTTCCCGGCGTGGAGGGCGTCGGCATCGTCGAGGCCCTGGGAGCAGGCGTCGACGGCCTGAAGGTAGGGCAGCGCGTTGCCTACTATCTCGCTCCGGGCAGCTACACCCAGGTGCGCCTGATCGACGCAAGTGCACTGGTGCCGGTGCCCGACGATCTTGGCGCCGGGCAGATTGCGGCCGTCCTGACCAAGGGCTTGACCGCCTGGGCCGGGCTGAACGGCTACCACCGGCTGCAGCCCGGCGAGACCATCCTCGTCCAGGGTGCCTCGAGCAGTGTTGGCAACCTGCTCGCGCGCTGGGCAAAAGCGCGCGGCGCCACAGTCATCGGCACCGCGGGAAGCCCCGAGAAGCGCCGGGCGCTGGAAGGCACCATCGACCATGTGCTGCCATCTGACGCGCAAGACCTGGCGCAACGGGTGCGGCAAATCGCGCCGGGCGGCGTCGATGTGGTGTATGAGTTTGTTGGAAAGTCCACGTTCGACGCAACGCTCGCTTCGGTAAAGGATGGCGGCGTGGTCGTGTCCATCGGCGCCGCATCTGGCGCTCCGGTCTTCGACAAGGAAGCGGCCGCAAAGCGAGGGCTCAAGATGGTCGGTGGTCCGATGGCGTCTTATCTGGCAGGCCGAGTATCGCAAGCCGTGAATGATGTTTTCGATGCTTTCAAGGCTGGCGTGTTGGGCGACGTTCCGTTCACGGAGTACGCCCTGCGCGATGCATCCGAGGCGCATGCGGCCATTGCGGCGCGCACCAAGACTGGAGCGCTCGTGCTGGTGCCTTGAGACGGGGCGCCAGTCCATGAAAAAAGAGATGCCCGGCCCAGGCATCTCTTTTTTATTGCAGCAGTTGCCCGAGCCAGAACGCCAGCACCACGGCGGCTATGGTCACCACGAGACACGGAAGGATGAACAGGCCCGCTCCCAACTCTTCGTGGTGCGCTTCGATGTACTTCCAGATCTTCATTGAAAGCTCCTGACAAGTTGGTCACCCGCCGCCGGCGGTATGCGCCCTTCGTGCCGAAGACGGCTGCCGATGCGGGCAATGTCCGCCTCGCCTCGGCGAAGCGCATCTGTTGAGGTGTGCATGGAGCAGTCGCCCACCACGACCCTGCCTCCCGCGCGCCTCCACTCAATGCTTCCGCCGGACAAGGTTCCGGCCGCGCCCGTGTGTCCTCGCAGCGCAGATCGCCGGCGAGCAGTACGGTGGGTCGCGATGCCCGAATGCGGACGCAACCGAAACAGCGACCTCCGCTTCGGCACCATGTCGAAATAGTCGACAAACACAAAAGGCTTGATCAGCTCTCCAATGTCGGAAGGGCTGACGAGCCGTGTCACGGGTCCATGCGTGCGCGCGATGGTGCAAACCACCGCGCCGCGGTCGCGGCTTGCAGGCAAGCGCTGCAGCTCGGGCGGGACGGGAGTCGTCGAGGTCATTGGGATTTCCTTGGATTCATAGAACGAACCAAAGGTTAAGGACTGGACTTCTCTCTGCGAAGCCTATATCTTTCGATGCGAACCATCTATAGAGGAGATACATGCTCGACGGCGTCTCAATGGACCAGCTGCGCACTTTCATCGCTGCGGCGGACGAAGGCAGTTTCTCGGCCGCAGGTCGCCGCTTGCGGCGCGCCCAGTCCGTCGTGAGCCAGACCCTGGCAAACCTCGAAGGCCAGATCGATGTTCAGCTGTTCGACCGGAGCGCCCGGTATCCACAATTGACCGAAGCCGGTATTGCCCTTCTGGCGGAGGCACGCCGGGTGGTGTCTGGCATGGACGGTTTCAAGGCAAAGGCTCGCACCATGGCCGAGGGGCTGGAGCCGGAGCTTTCGGTGGTCGTCGACGTCATGTATCCGATGGAGTCGCTGACGACGGCGGTGGGCCTCTTTCATGCGGCTTTCCCGCACACCCCGCTCAGGCTGTACGTGGAGGCGCTTGGCGCTGTTGTTCAGCCAGTGCTGAATGGCAGTTGCCGTATCGGCATCATGGGTTCCATGCCAACGGTACCCGAAGGCCTGGACACCGAAAAACTGCTGGACGTCCCCATGATCACTGTCGTGGCGCCGTTCCACCCGTTGGCCAAGAGCAAGGGGGCCATCTCTTCGGCCGAACTGTCGCAGCATGTGCAGCTGGTGCTCACGGATCGCACGGCCATGACGGAAGGAAAGAGCTTTGGGGTGTTTTCCGCGCTCACCTGGAAGCTGGCCGATCTGGGTGCGAAGCATGCATTTCTGCGTGCCGGGTTCGGCTGGGGGCACATGCCCGCCGCGATGGTGCGCGCCGACCTGGAAGCTGGCGCCCTGGTGCCGATCACGCTGGAAATGTTCCACCCGAAAACGCCGCCCATCGCCATGCTCGCAGCCTACAGAAAGGACATGCCTCCAGGGCCGGCTGGGCGATGGTTTCTGGAGCAGCTGAGAGATGCCGGCCAGCTGGGCCGACGCGGCTGATCCCCCTCGGCCAGCGACGCGTCTGCCCCGGTCTCAGCCGTGCAGCTTGGCCGCCGTACGTGCCACCAACTCGCCCTGGTGCTGGGCACCAGCCAGGTCGATGGCCGTAGGCTGCCGAGAGCCGTCGCCAGCCGCGACGGTGGTGGCTCCATAAGGCGCGCCGCCAACGATCTCGTCGACGCTCATCTGGCCCGCATGGCTATAGGGCAGCCCGACGATAGTCATGCCGAAGTGCAGCAGGTTGGTGATGATCGAGAACAGCGTTGTCTCCTGGCCGCCATGCTGCGTGGCGCTCGACGTGAATGCCGCACCTACCTTCCCGTTCAACGCGCCGCGCGCCCAGAGCCCGCCCGCCTGGTCCAGGAATGCTGCCATTTGCGAGGACATACGTCCGAACCGGGTACCCGTGCCAATCACGATAGCGTCGTAGTTTTCGAGCTCGGCCACCGTTGCCACGGGCGCGGTCTGGTCCAGCTTGAAATGAGCGTTTCGCGCGATCGCTTCCGGCACGGTTTCCGGAACGCGCTTGACGTCGACTTGCGCACCGGTGCTGCGGGCACCTTCGGCAATGGCTTGCGCGAGCGTCTCGACGTGTCCGTAGGACGAGTAATAAAGAACAAGAACCTTGGTCATTTGATGAAGCTC
>Ga0307406_10000350_pt1 | contig 26873 bp, 27 predicted proteins | sample 322Cmetagenome_3_FD_203706 | JGI IMG/M metagenome (GOLD analysis project Ga0307406, IMG submission 203706) | Maize rhizosphere microbial communities from greenhouse at UC Davis, California, United States - 322HYB-C-2 | ecosystem: Host-associated > Plants > Roots > Rhizosphere > Soil | place...
AAGTCCTCGAGTACTGCCACTCGGCCCGGACGCCGCAGGAGTATCAGGACCTGCGCGCCGACATGCAGCAGCTCCTGCCTGCGTGGGAGCACCCTGACGAGCACCTCACCCTGGACGTTCAGCAGGCGCTGTGGGATTCGGGCCTGGTGCGCGCGGCAGCCGCGTTCGATTGCCTCATAGCGGCGTACGCCGTAGCGAACGATGCTGTGATCCTGAACTCCGACCGGGACTTCGGCTACATCGAGATCGCCACACGCGGAGCGGTCCGACAGGAGTACGTGGGCCCGTAGCGGAGGCTGCGGGTTCGTGGACTGTCGGCACGACGCTCAACAGCGCTGCGACAGACGCATCCACATCGCCGGTCGCACCGTGACCGACTTGCAGCGCAGCTCATCGAGTTCGCGTGTCGATCGGGGGACGGCTCGATCGTCATCCTGGTGTCAGTTCGACACGAACCGGAAGGATACGTCCATGCGCTACTCGCTCCTGCTCCACTACCCCGAGATGACCGCCGAGCAGCTCGGACCCGAGGCGCTCGCCGAGGGGATGCGGGCGTTCGACGCCTACATCACGGCGCTCGACGAAGCGGGCGTGCTCGTCGGGGCCGAGGTGCTGCGGCCGGTCTCGGCCACGACCACCCTCACCCTCGCCGGCGGTGAGCTCGTCGTCCAGGACGGGCCCTTCGCCGACACCCACGAGAAGCTGGGCGGCGTCGTCGACATCGACGTGGCCGACCTGGACGCCGCGATCCACTGGGCGCAGCAGGCGCCGCCCGCCGCCTACGGCCACGTCGAGATCCGCCCCGTGGCCACCTGGGTGGTCGACGGCAGCTGGACGTCCTACGACCATCACTGATGCCCGACACGGATCGCGCGATCGAGCGGGTCGTACGCAGATCGTACGGCCGGCTCGTCGCGCTCCTGTCGGCGGGCACCCGCGACATCGCCCTCGCCGAGGATGCGCTCGCCGATGCGCTCGAACGGGGACTCACGCGTTGGCCGGCCGACGGGGTGCCAGACAACCCCGAGGGGTGGCTCCTCGCGGTGGCACGCAACCGCCTGCGCGACCTGCTCGGCGCCGCCGCCCGCAGAACTTCGGTCGCGCTGGAGGAAGGGGCGGACGCCGTGGACGACCGCGATCTCGATGCGTGGATCACCCGCGCCGACAGCATCCCCGACCGGCGCCTGGAGCTGCTGTTCGTCTGCGCGCATCCCGCGATCGACGCCGGCATCCGGACGCCCCTCATGCTGCAGGCCGTGTTCGGATTCGACGCCGGCCGGATCGGAGCCGCCTTCGACGTCGGCGCCGACGCGATGGCGCAGCGCCTCGTGCGCGCGAAGCGACGCATCCGCGACGCCGGCATCGCGTTCCGCCTCCCCACGCGCAGTGAGATGCCCGGCCGGCTTCCCGCCGTGCTGGAGGCGATCTACGGGGCCTACACGCTCGACTGGCTCGACCAGGGCGACGCATATCGCGACTCGATCGCCGACGAGGCCCGATGGCTCGCGGTGCTGCTGGCGACGCTGCTCGAAAGCGAGGGGCGATCGGATGCCGAGGCGTGGGGGCTGGCCGCGCTCCTCACCTTCGCGCAGTCACGGGCCCCTGCCCGTGTCGGCGGCGCCTGGCCGGGGATCGACCTGCAGGACACCACACTGTGGGACGCCGAGCTCATCGCCGAGGGCGAGGCGCTCCTCCGACGAGCCTCGTCACTCGGTGCGCCCCTCGGCCGCTTCCAGCTCGAGGCGGCCATCCAGTCGGTGCACTGCGATCGGGCGCGTACCGGAGCGGTCGATCGGGAGGCGCTCATCGCGCTCTACCGCGGACTCGCCGCCGTCGCGCCGACCCGCGGTGCGCTCGACGCACTCGAGGTCGTGCTTCGGGAGGGGTGATTCGGGGCGCAGAGGTCACCTCGCGCGGCCGCCGGCGGACGCCGCGTTCAATACGCGAGCTATCGGCGGCCACCGGAATCCGACTGAGCCGCGGGAGTCTCATGTCACCTGTCGCTGTGGGACAATGTGGCAGATTGAGGGCATGTACTCGCCTCGCGTCGCGTATCAAGAAGGGCGCCGGATCGGGCGATCCATCGAAAACCTTCGGATCCCTGACGACGAGTTGAAGGCCTTGGTGATTGCTCACCTGAGGCCGACCATCAAACTCCGAAAGTCTCACGAGGATGAGGTCAGCGCGACAGCGACCGCTGCGGCGACTCTCATCACCATGTTCGCCGTGGGTGCGACAGCGCTCTGGATCATCCTGGTGCTCTGGCCGGACGCACCGGTCGTCGGTCAGCTTCCCGCGATCATGCTGCCGCTCTCCGCAATTGCTACCGCCGTCCTCTGGATGCTGAGTATCGGGCTCATCGTCAACGCAACGAGGAGAAGCAGTCGAGCGCAAGAAGCACGGGACCTGGCGTACGAGGTGATCCTGGATGAGGGATTCCGTGGCGCTCACGAGGTCGTGGCTGCGCGGCGCGAACGAGCCGGCCTGTCGGTGCACCGCATATCAAGATCGTCAACGACAGATCGCCCCCTCCCGAGTTTCGACCGGCAGGTATCACCGCAAGCCGCGGAGGAGTTGGCCGCCCAGTGGATGAGGAGTCTGGGAGCGGCCGACGCGCGGGCGACGAGCTACATCGGCGACGGCGGGATCGATGTGGAGTCGGCAAAGTTCATCGCGCAGGTGAAGCACCATGCAACGCCCGTCGCAGCGACGGCGATTCGCGAACTCGCGGGGGTCGCGTCCATCGACCCCAGCCAGCGTCGCGCACTGTTCTTCTCGACGTCCGGTTATCAGCCGAGCGCCGTCGAGTTCGCAGATCGCACGCTCGTCGCGCTGTTCCACATGATCACCGAGACGGGCGACCTCCGTGCCCGAAACGACATCGCCAGGCAGTTGCTGGAACACGGACTCGACTGATCCGCTCAGCCCGACGTGTGTCCATCGCCACAGGCACCCGGGAGCTCACTCCAAACGACACCTGCGAGAACTGAGGGGCCGCGTTCGACCCGAGGGGGTGTGCGGCCGGCCTGTCGGCTGGCCGGGGCGATTCCGAGGTAAGCGGCCCACGATCTCTCCAATCGGCGGGGATCGCTAGCCTACGAAGTAGCGCCCGATCCGGCGCAGGTTGAGAAATGGGCTCGATGTCGCCGGCTGCACTCGTCTTCGCGATCGCTGTGCTCTCCGTCATGCTCCCGATCGCGGTAGTGGGGATACTCTGGCCGGCTGCGCTCACTCGGTTGAGCGCGGCAGCAACACGCTCGCTGCCGGTCGCCGCCCCGAAGAAGATGCGTGAGGAAGCCGCATCGAACTCAACACCAGGATTCATGCGACTCTGGGGCGTCTCCGCTGTCGTCATGGGTGCATTGATCAGTGCCAACCTGCTCGGAGTCGTACGCGAAGGCCGCATCGAGGATCCGGGCACCCCAAGCACGATGTGGATCATCGTGCCCTTCTACCTGATCGGGGCCCTGCAGCTCGTATTCGGCCTCGCTCTGCTGATGTTGTCGCGACGGATCTTCGAGCGGCTGCGCATCGCGTTCGAACAGGCGGGAGCCAGCCTGCGTCGCTGGATGGTCGCCGTGCTCGGGTCTGTAGCGATGGGCATGGGCGCGACCGTGATCTACGTGGCGCTCTCGCTGACTTAGTCGCCGGGGTGCATCCTTGAGCTGGTCGAGCGCGCTAGCGGCGAGCATTGCGCGATGTCCAGCAGTGCCCGGTCGATTCCGGCCGAGCCCGGATCAGGCGGTCAGTGGTCGCGATGGCAGCCCAAGGGCGACGGCTAGGTGTTTGGCGATTGCGCGCACCTCGGCCTCATGCCACGTGAGCGTACGTCCGGTGTGTGGGGAGACTGGCACGATCGGGAGCTCAGTAGCTGCGCCGCGAGAGTCGATGCTGAGAACCAGCGCCAACTCGACCTGGCGGTGCAGGAAGCTGGACGACGTCTCCGCCACCGCGATCTTGGAGACCGCTGAAGCGGCCAGTTCGAAGAACGTGCCCTGCCGCCGTCCGACGAGTCGCATGCTCGCGCGGTCGGCGAACACCTCATACCCCCAGGGGAGCGGGTCGCCTGCACCAAGGCCCATCAGGTGAAGGGCACGGACCGTCGACTCGAAACGCACTGCGTGGAAAAGAGGCTCCGCCGGGTTGCCGGGGTCAGAACCCACTCAGGTAACTCGAGTTGGTGTGCGACGTCTGGCTAGCGCGGGCGGCGGGGTCGACGCGCTGCGCGGCGACCTCGGATGACGTCATCGCACGCATGTGCTCGTGGGTGATCGGCTTGCCGAAGACCGCGTGACGTACGCGCGTCCAGAGCGGCGGCCGCTTCTTCGCGGAATCGGAGGTCATGGCGTCATCATGGCACCATGCTCGCCGACTGTCCGCATATAGCACCCCAGAAACCACGAAACCCCGCGTCATCCGCGGGGTTTCGATCACTGTCTCAACACAGTGTGCGCCCGAAGGGACTCGAACCCCTAACCTTCTGATCCGTAGTCAGATGCTCTATCCATTGAGCTACGGGCGCATGACTTCCGCTCTCGCGAAGGCCAGCGACCAGCTTACATGACGCCGCCGGATCGACCGAATCGAGGACGCCACCACGGGGGCGGTGCAGATTCGGAGGACGGCACCGGATTCGGAGCGAGGGGGCGAGAGGCTCCGAGCCCGACGCGGATCTCCGAATCTGCGAGTCGCGTGCAGGCCCAGCGGCCCGCCCGCCACCAGCGCCGCTACTCGAGCTCGGCCGGGTCGAACGTGCCGGCCCCCGCGGGATCGAGGATCTCGGGCTCGATCCCCTGCTCGCGCAGCTCCTGCTGCTTGGCGAGGCTCCGGCGGCGCGACGTCAGTTTGGGGAGGTCGACGAGTCGCAGCGCCTGCATGCGCGCGACCCGCATGCGCTCGTAGTCCGGGTCGAGGTCGGGGCGGGCGGCTTCGATCCGCAGGGTGCGGTCGATGTTCTTCGCCACCTCGTTCCAGGCGACGTCGCGGGCGTCGAGGATGAGCTTGCGGAGCTCCTCGGGATCCTCGGCGCGCGCCCGCAGCTCCCGGGCGACGTGCAGGGACTGCTTCTGCCGCCGCCGCAGGTTGCGCACATCGCGGCTGCGGTAGTCGTGCGTGCCGTCGGACTCGCTGTGGCGGCCGCGAGCGCGCTTGCGCTGCCGCTCGGTGCGGGCGGCGTCGGCCTCGGCCTCTTCGGCCAGCGTCAGGAGCGCCTCTCGCGCCTCGGCCTCGTAGCGCTCGACGTCGAAGTCCTCGCCCTCGGCCAGGATGTGCACGAGCATGCGGTTCTTCAGGCTCAGTCGAGTGGCCGCCGAGGCGATGTACAACCCCTCAGCGACGACGTCACGGGTGCGAACCCGCTTGCGCTTCTCCGCCACGACACTCCTTGCATCGATCCTACGGAACCCCATCGGAGAGAATCGAGAACAGGGGCGGAACTATTCGGTCCCGACACCGTGGATGCGAACGCGAAGGAGCGGCGAGGATGCCGGAACTGGATGTCACGGGCGCCACGAGCGTCGTCACCGGCGCCGCGGCGGGCATGGGGGCGGAGGTCGCGCGCGAGCTCGCACGCCGAGGCGCCAGGATCGCCCTCATCGACCGCGACGCGGCCGGGCTCGCCACCGTGGCGCAGAGCCTCGCCGGCGACGGTCACACGACGCACGTCGTGGATCTGACCGACGACGCGGCCGTCGCGGCGGTCGCGGCAGAGATCGCGGCGCACCATCCGCACGTCCAGACGCTCATCACGTGCGCGGGGTCGTCGATGCTCGGCAGCATCGACCAGCTCACGATGGCCGAGATGCGCTGGCTGATGGACGTGAACCTGTGGGGCACGGTGAGCATCACCCAGGCCCTCCTGCCGGCCCTCCGCCGCGCACCGGCCGCGCACATCACCCACCTCGTCTCGATCTACGGCCTCGCCGCGCCCGCCGGGCGGATCCCCTACGCGATGAGCAAGTTCGCCGTGCGCGGCTTCACGGAGTCACTCCGGCACGAGCTCGAGGACGGCACGGTGACCGTCGGCGCGGTCTATCCCGCCGGGGTCAAGACGGGCATCATCCTGCGCGGCCGCTACGCCGCCGCGCTCGATCCGGCCATCGCCCAGCGGGCCGCGGAAGCGCAGGCGAAGATGTACCACACCGAGCCCGCCGACGCCGCGCGACGGATCGTCGAAGCGACCGTGCGGCGGCGCCCGCGCACGATGATCGGCCGCGAAGCGCGCCTGGTGGACGTCCTCGCCCGCCTCGCCCCCACGCGGTACTGGGCGGCGATGCGCCGACCGCTGCGCGATGCGGTCGACACCACGACGCCGCTCTGACCCCGCCCTGACACCGCCCTCACAGGCCCCTGATAGGGCCGTTCCCGATTCGTCAGCCACACCTCGGCGGAGCATAGGAAGTGCATAGCACCCCGCGGCTCAATGGTTCCCCGGACACACACGTCAGGAGTTCCCATGAATCTGCTCGCCATCATCGCCGTCGACCTCGTCGCCATCGTCGTGCTCGCCTTCGGCGTCTACTACCCCCGCCACCGCCGCCGCGACCTCGCCGTCGCCTTCGTCGGCGTCAACGTCGGAGTGCTCGCCGTCTCGATGGTGCTCGCCGACACCACGGTGGGCGCCGGCCTCGGCCTCGGGCTGTTCGGCGTGCTGTCGATCATCCGCCTCCGCTCCCGCGAGATCGAGCAGAGCGAGATGGCCTACTACCTGGCGGCCCTCGCCCTGGGCCTGGTCGCCGGCCTGTCGACCACGATCACCTGGACGACCGCCGGGATCATGCTCCTCGTCGTCGGAGCGCTCGCCGTCGTCGACAGCCCGGCGCTTCTGCGCCGCTCCCGCGAGCAGACGCTCGTGCTCGACCGCGCCTACCCGGTGGAGGACGACGCCCGCCGCGCCGTCGAGGAACTGCTCGGTGCGCCCGTGCACCGTCTCACGATCCGGAGTCTCGACTTCGTCTCGGACACGACGACGGTCGACGTCCGCTACGCCGTGCGCGCCGGCGGCCACACCGGGGCGCGGCCGACGAAGCCCTCGGCGGTGCTCCCCGGCGCCCGTCCGCAGGTCGCTGAGGTCACCCGATGAGCGCCCGGCAGGACGCCACTCGGCGCGACACGCTCACCCGGCTGGGCGCGCTGGACACCGTCGACCTCTTCGAGCTGAACGCGGCGGCGCAGCTGCAGACCCGCGTGGACCGCAAGTACCTCCTCCCCGCCTCCGCGCTGCCGGCGGTGCTGTCCGAGCTGCCTCCGGGCAGCGAGGTGCTCGAGATCGACGGCGAGCAGGCGCTGCGCTACGCCTCGCAGTACTACGACACCCCCGACCTCGACAGCTACTTCGGCGCCGCGCGCGGCCGTCGCCGCCGGTTCAAGGTGCGGGCGCGGACATACGTGGACTCCGGCGGCTCGTTCCTGGAGGTGAAGACCCGCGGCGGACGCTCGGCGACCGTGAAGGAGCGCGTGCCCGTCGAGGGCGACGTGCTCGACGGCGACGCGGTCGCCTACGCGGTCGACCTGCTGAGCGGCGCCGGGATCCCGGACGCCGCCCACCTGGCCGCGCGTCTGGAGCCGGTGCTGGTCACCCGCTACCGCCGCGCGACGCTCCTGCTCCCGGCGACCGCCGACGGCGACGCATCACGGGCGACCATCGACCTGGACCTCGCCTGGATCGGCGCCGACGGCCGCTCCCTCACCCTCCCCGCATCGGTGATCGTCGAGACGAAGTCCGGCCAGCGCGCCGGCGCCCTCGACCGCACGCTCTGGCGCCACGGGCACCGCCCCGCCTCGCTGTCGAAATACGGCACCGGCATGGCCGCCCTCCACCCCACCCTTCCCTCGCACAAGTGGCGACGCGCGCTCACCCGGCACTTCGCCGCGGGCGTCACCGCCTGACCGGCCCACCCGAAAGGACCTTCCCATGAACACCTCCACCCCCTCCACTCCTTCCCCCTCGCCCCGCTCCCCCCGGCCACGCCGGCTCTGGCTGGTGGCGGCGCCCGCGCTGGCCCTCGCCCTGACCCTCGCCGGCTGCTCGGCGGCGACCAATGCGTCGAGCAGTGCGTCGACCACCTCGACGAGCGCGGCCGCCGAGACCACCGACTCCGCAGCATCGACCACCGAGACGACCTCGGCGCTCACCGGGGCGACCGACGCCACCCAGACCGCCGCCGACGTGCTCGCGGCGAACCAGGAGACCCACGACAAGACCGACGACGCCGAATGGGATGCCGCCGACGCCACGACGGTCGCCCTGTCGGGAACGTCGGCAACGGTGACCGGCGACGGCGCGGCGGTCGACGGCGCCACGGTGGTCATCAGCCAACCGGGCACGTACGTACTGTCGGGCGACTACAGCGGGCAGATCATCGTGAACAGCGACGCCGACGGCCAGGTGCGCCTCGTGCTCGACGGCGTCGACATCGACACCGACGCGGGCGCCGCCATCGATGTGCAGGCGGCCGACGAGGCGGTGGTGATCCTCGCCGACGGGTCGAGCAACGCGCTCGCCGACGCGTCGAGCTACGCCGACGACGCCGAGGCCAATGCTGCCCTCTACAGCGCTGCAGACCTGACGATCACCGGCACCGGCTCGCTCACGGTGACCGGCAACGGCAACGACGGCATCGCCTCGGCGGACGGCCTCGTGATCCAGTCCGGGACGATCTCGGTGACCGCCGCCGACGACGGCATCCGCGGCAAGGACTACCTCGTCGTCCGCGGCGGCGAGATCACCGTCGACGCGGGCGGCGACGGCCTGAAGTCCGACAACGAGGAGGCCACCGAGCGCGGCTACGTGCTGGTGGCGGGCGGCACCGTCGACATCGCCAGCGGCGACGACGGGATCGACGCGGTCACCGACGTCGTCACCACCGACGGGACGGTCTCGATCGTCGCCGGGGGCGGCGCGGGCTCCGGAGCCTCCGACAGCGGGGCGAAGGGCGTCTCCGCCGGCGTCATCGCCGTGTTCGAGGGCGGGGAGGTGACCGTCGACGCGGCCGACGACGCGGTGAACTCGAGCGCATACGTCCACCTCGCCGGAGCCGCCGTCACCCTCGCCACCGGCGACGACGGCGTGCACGCCGACCTGCAGCTGGTGATCTCCGCCGGGCAGAACACGGTCACGCAGTCGGTCGAAGGCCTCGAGGGCGGGCAGATCACCGTCGCGGGCGGCGACACCGCCGTCACGGCGAGCGATGACGGCACCAACGTCACCGCCCCCGACACGGGGACGGCGGAGATGACGATGCTGATCAGCGGCGGCACGCTGCTCGTCGATGCGGAGGGGGACGGTCTCGACGTCAACCAGGGTGCGATCACTCAGACCGGCGGCACCGTCGTCGTGTCGGGCCCGACGAACAACGGCAACGGCGCGCTCGACGCCGACGGCGGGATGACGATCTCGGGCGGGGTGCTCCTGGCCGCCGGCTCGTCGGGCATGGCCGTGGCGCCCTCGGCCGAGTCCGACCAGGCGACCGTGCAGTTCACCGTCTCGGGGTCGATCGCCGCGGGTAGCGTGCTGACCGTCCTCGACGAGTCCGGTGACGCCGTCGCCTCGTTCACGACCGACAAGCAGGTGCAGAGCGTCGTGTACTCGAGCGCCGACATCGTCAACGGCGAGAGCTACACGCTCGTCTCCGGTGGCTCGGCCGGCGCGGAGGTGCTCGGCGGACTCGCCGAGGGCGGATCGGCCGGCTCGACCACGGTCGCCACGGCGGTGGCCGGGGAGCAGACCTCCTCGGAGATGGGCGGCATGGGAGGCGGCCCCGGCGGCGACGGGGGCGGACAGCGCCCCTGAGCGCAGCCCTTCTCCCTGAGCAGTCCTCTCCCTGTCAGCCGCCGAGCGCGGACACGATCGCTGCGATGCGACGAGTCCGGGTCTCGGCGGCTTTCGCCGTCTCGACGCTCGTCACGTGCGCCTTGCGGGCGCTCGGCGACAGGGCGTCGAACGCCGCTCGGGCACCGGCGGCGGACAGCGCCGACGCCAGGTCCGCCGGCACGTCGACCGTGCGCGGCGCGGTGTCCAGTTCGAGGTCGACGGTGATCGCATCGCCGCCTCCGATCCCCGAGGCGGCCCGCTTGTCGGAGCTGAAGGGGATGAGGTGGCGCCCGCCCATGACCGCCAGCGTGGACCGGTACGTGTAGCCGTTCACCGTCACGACGACCGCAGCCCGCTTGCCTCCGCCGAGCCCCTCGACCACGTCGGGCGGCACGGGGATGCCCGTGTTGTTGCCCTGCTGGAACATGACCGTCTCGAAGCGCATGATCCCGTAGCTACCACTCCCCGGTGGACGGAGCAACCCCCGTGACCCGGGTGACCCGCTCTCCGTACGGTGGGGTCCACTCGAGAAGGGAGCAGATCATGGGATTCCTGGATGACGCGAAAGAGGTCGCCGAGACGACCGGCCGCAAGATCAAGGACGCGTTCGAGGACACGACGGACCGCATCGGCGACAAGGTCGACGAGGCCAAGGCCGACGCCAACGTGAGGAAAGCCGAAGCCGAGAAGGCGTCGGTCGAGCACCGCAACGAGATCAAGGAGCAGGTGCGCGGCGACGACAGGTAGGACCGCCACCACGCCGGCTCCCTCCCTCCCTGCCGGCGAACTGCGAAGGCCCCGGAGCGCTCCGGGGCCTTCGCGTCGCCTCGGCTCACTCGAGCCCCCCGCACGTCAGATCCCATCCGATTCCCGGATGGTTCCGAACAACCCACGAATCCCGGCGACCGCCGGGGGAAGAAACGGAGTACTCACCATGCGCACCTCACCGAATCGCCTCGTCGCGACCATCTTCGGCGCGGTCTACCTGCTCGTCGGTCTGCTCGGCTTCGCCGTCACCGGAGGCGTCGGCTTCATCTCGACCAGCGGCGGTCTGCTGCTCGGCATCTTCGAAGTCAACCCGCTGCACAACGTGGCGCACCTCCTCATCGGTGCGGCGCTGCTGTTCGCCGGACTCGCGAACGTCCGTGCGGCCAAGGTCACCAACACCGTCGTCGGTGCGGCCTACCTGCTGCTCGGCATCGTCGGGTTCTTCCTCGTCGGCACCGCCGCCAACATCCTGGCGCTGAACACGTTCGACCACTTCCTCCACCTCGCGAGCGCCCTGGTGCTGCTCGGCGTGGGTGTCGGAGCCGAGCGCGGCGCCGACCGCGGCATCGCGACGGCCTGACCCGATGACCGCCGCCGAGCTGACCCGCTCCTGGCCGCCGCTGGCGGCCTGGGGAGCCGGACTGGTGCAGGTCGCGCTCGGCGCGGGAATCGTCACGGGGACGGATGCCGCACCGCGCGCGGTCGGCATCCTCCTCGTCGCCGTCGGTGCGGCCACGCTCCTCTGGGGCGTGCTGCACCTCGCCGGCCGTCGCTTCGACCGGACGGGAGTGGCGCTGGCCCTCCTCGGGGTCCTGGTCAGCACGGCCGCACTCCTCGCCGATCCCGTGCGCACGAGTGTCGCGGCGGTCGCCGTCGCGATCGTGCTGGACGCGGTGATCGGCGTCACGATCGGACGCTCGCGGCGGCCCCGTACGAGGCGTGCTCCGTCGCCGCGCGGTGCCGTCGCGGGCGTTCTCCCCCTCGCCGGAGGAGCCCCCATGGTCGGGTTCCTGCTCGGCGCCGTCGCCGTGGCCGGTGTCGTCACGCCGGCGCTCGCCTCGACCGAGGCCGGGCGCCTCGCCCCCGACCACGGCAGTCACACCCTCCTCGTCGACCCGCACGGCCACTGACCTGACCCCTGAGGCCCGGCCGCTGGGCCACCGGCCCGCCGCCGCCGTCGCAGATTCGGAGCATCGCGCCGGATTCGGAGGAGCGGGCCACTCGGCATCCGAATCCGGTGCAATTCCCCGAATCCGCTCGCGACCGTATCCCCCACCTACAGGGCGACAGGGCTACAGGGCGACAGGGCTACAGGGCGCGGATGCGCCAGGAGGCCGCGGCAGACTCCCCCGGCTCCAGCACGAGCAGCCCCGCGTCGAACGGATAGGCGTCCGCGTTGAACGCATCGGGCGCGCACGTCATGGGCTCGACCGCCAGCCCCGCACGGTGCGCCGGCGACGCCGGGCCCTCGGGCTGGTCGGCGGTGTGGACCTGCACCCACGGGCACGCGGCATCCCACTCGATGGCCACGCCTGTCCCGGCCTGCACGTCGCGCACGATCACGGCCGCCCCGCCTTCGGCGTCCCGGACGAGTCCCGTGTACGCGTGGTCGATCTCGACGGCGCCGATGACGCGCTCCTCGCGGAAGTCGAAGCGCTCCGCATCCGATTCCACGCCGACGAGGTCGGTCGGCGAGAGCCGGTCCGGGGTCGTCTCGAGCACGCGATCGGCCGGAAGCGACAGCGTCCACTCGTCGAGCGGATGCGGACCGGCGACGAGATACGGATGCGGACCCGTGCCGAACGGCGCGGCCGCCGTGCCCTCGTTGCGGGCGGTGACCGTCTGCGACAGCCCCGCATCCGACAGCTCGTACCGCGTCTCCACACGCACGCGCCAGGGGTAGCCCAGCTGCGGCTCGATCGTCGTCGCAAGGGTGACGTGGTCGACGCCGCGGTCCACGGCGTCGAAGTCCAGCCACGCCACGAGACCGTGCAGCGCCTGCCCTCGACCCGGCTCGGTCAGCGCCGTCTGATAGGCCGTCCCGGCGAAGGTGTAGCGTCCGTCGACGATGCGGTTCGGCCACGGCGCCAGGGTGGCTCCGCGGTAGGCCGGGCGCACCTCGTCGGCGTCGAAGGGCACCACGAGGTCGCGTCCCGCGTGACGGAAGCTGCGCAGCGATGCGCCGACGCTCGCGATCACCGCCTCGTCGTCACCGGCCCGGAGGGTGTACTGCGTGCCGGAGAGGGGGGTGCGTGCCATGCGTGTCAGAGTCCCTGCGCGAGTCGGTAGTAGGCCTGGTTCCAGCGGAGCTCCCGCTGGAAGCCGCGGACGGTGGTGTCCTCGTCGATGACGACGAGCTCGGTGCGGGCGATCTCCGCGAAGTCGCGGAACACCTCGATGCCGACGGCCGTGGTCATGACTGTATGGTGCGCGGCGCCCGCCGTCAGCCAGCACGCCGCGCTCGTCGCGAAGTCCGGCGCCGGCTTCCAGATCGCCCGTCCCACGGGAAGCTGCGGGAGGTCGGGCGCCTCGATGTTCTCGACGACGTTCGCGACGAGACGGAAGCGGTCGCGCATGTCGCTCATCGCGACCACCAGGGCGGGGCCCGGGTCGGCGGTGAACACGAGGCGCACCGGGTCGTCCTTGCCGCCGATGCCCAGCGGGTGGATCTCCAGACGCGGGCGGGCCGTCGTGAGCGACGGGGCGACCTCGAGCATGTGGGCGCCGAGGATCTTCTCGTCGCCCGCAACGAGGTCGTAGGTGTAGTCCTCCATGAGGCTCGCGCCGCCCGGGAGCCCGGCACCCATGACATTGGCGACCCGCACGAGGATCGCCGTCTTCCAGTCGCCCTCGGCGCCGAAGCCGTAGCCCTCGGCCATCAGGCGCTGGACCGCGAGGCCCGGCAGCTGGCGCAGCGCACCGAGATCCTCGAACGACGTCGTGAACGCGCCGAAGCCGCCCGCCTCCAGGAACGAGCGCAGCCCGATCTCGATCGCCGCGCCGTCGCGGAGGGACTGGTGACGCTCGGCGCCCGGGAGGAGCTCGGGGGCCACGTCGTACTCGTCGAGGTACACCTGGACCAGCGCGTCGACGTCGGCCTCGGAGGCCGCCGCCACCGCGTCGGCCAGCTCGTTGACGCCCCACGTGTTGACCTGCACGCCGAAGCGCAGCTCCGCCTCGGTCTTGTCGCCCTCGGTGACGGCGACGTAGCGCATGTTGTCGCCGAAGCGCGCGAGCTTGAGGGTGCGCGCAGCCTGCCAGCCGGCGGCGGCGCGCTGCCAGTCCTCGACCTGCTGCAGCACGGCCGGGTTCGACACGTGCCCGACGACGGTCTTGCGCGCGACGCCGAGGCGGGTCTGGATGTAGCCGAACTCGCGGTCGCCGTGGGCGGCCTGGTTCAGGTTCATGAAATCGAAGTCGATGTCGGCCCAGGGCAGCTCGACATTGGCCTGCGTGTGCAGGTGGAGGAGCGGCTTCTGCAGCGCGTCGAGACCCGAGATCCACATCTTGGCGGGGCTGAAGGTGTGCATCCACGCGATGACGCCGATGACGGAGTCGTCGGCGTTGGCATCGAGGGCGAGTCGGCGGATCGAGTCGGAGTCCTTCAGCACCGGCTTCCACTCGACCTTCACGGGGAGTCCGGCCAGGCCCGCGACGACCTGCTGGGACTGCTCGGCGACCTGTCGGAGGGTCTCCTCGCCGTAGAGGTTCTGGCTGCCGGTGACGAACCAGACGGTGTAGGCGTCGAGGGAGGTGGACAGGGTCATGGGCGTTCCTTTCGAGGAGGCCGGAGGGGGTGGTGTTCGGTTCTGTGCGGGCGGATGTCAGAGGGCGTCGACGGCGGCCCGCTCGGCGGCAAGGCCCGCGGCGTAGCGGTCGAGATACACGGCATAGCCCGCGACGTCGGCGGGGTCGGGGTCGGCGATCTGCAGGGCGGCGCCGGCGAAGACGTGCTCGTCGAGATAGCTCCCGAGCGGACTCTCCGGCGCGTGGGCGTCCGTGCCGGAGATGCGGTACGCGGCGAGCACGGCGATGCCCCAGGCCCCGCCCTCCGAGGCGGTGTCGCCGACGGCGACCGGGGCGTCGAGCGCTCCGGCGAGGAAGCGCTGGGCGACGCCGGCGGTGCGGAACATCCCGCCGTGGGCGAACATACGATCCAGCGCCACGCCCTCGTCGGCCAGCACCCGCATGCCCAGGCTGAGCGTCGCGAACACCCCGTACAGCTGGGAGCGCATGAAGTTGGCGAGCGTCAGGCTGCTCTCGGGAGTCCGCACGACCAGCGGGCGCCCCTCGGTCGTGCCGACGATGGGCTCCCCGGCGAGGTGGTTGTACGACAGCAGGCCGCCGGCATCCGCCTCGCCGGTCACGGCCTCGGCGAACAGCGCGCCGTACACGTCGTCGACCGGCAGCGGGGCGCCGGACGCCTCGGCGAACCGTGCGAACAGTCCCACCCAGGCGGCGAGCTCGCTGGCGCCGTTGTTGCAGTGGACCATCGCCACGGGGTCGCCGGCGGGCGTCGTGACGAGATCGAGCTCGTGATGCTGCTGGGCGAGCGGTCGCTCGAGGACCACCATCGCGAAGATGCTGGTGCCCGCCGACACGTTGCCGGTGCGAGGCGCGACCGAACCGGTGGCGACCATGCCGGTGCCGGCGTCGCCCTCGGGCGGGCAGAACGGGATGCCGGGGCGGAGCGCTCCGGTCGGATCGAGCAGCGCCGCGCCTTCGGGGGTGAGGGCACCGGCATCCGCTCCGGCGACGAGCACCTCGGGCAGGAGCGACGTCAGCGGCGGCGTCGAGGCGAGCGCGTCGTAGCGGGCGACGAGATCGGCGTCGTAGTCGTGCGTCGCGGAATCGATGGGGAACATCCCCGAGGCATCCCCGACGCCGAGCACATGGCGTCCGGTGAGGCTGCGGTGGACGTAGCCGGCGAGCGTCGTGAGCGATCGCACGTGCGGGACGTGAGGCTCGGCGTCGAGTTCCGCCTGACGCAGGTGGGCGATCGACCACCGCAGCGGGATGTTCGTGCCGAGCAGGTCGCTGAGCTCGGCCGCGGCCGGGCCGGTGCTCGTATTGCGCCACGTGCGGAAGGGGACGAGCAGCTCCCCCGCCTCGTCGAACGCGAGATAGCCATGCATCATCGCCGAGACGCCGATGGCGCCGATCGTGTCGATCGCGGCGAGTTCGCCGCCCGTGCTCCGGCGGACGTCGGCGACCAGCGCCGCGTAGGCCGCGCGCAGGCCCGACCACACGTCGTCGAGCGCGTACGTCCAGCGCCGGTCGACGAAGGCGTTCTCCCACTCGTGGCTGCCCACGGCGAGCACCCGCGTCGGATCGTCGGCATCCACGAGGCACGCCTTGATGCGGGTCGACCCGAGCTCGATGCCCAGCGCCGTGCGTCCCGACGCGATGATCCGGGCGATGATCCGGGCGATGTCCGCGGCTTCGGCGGAGTCCGCGGCTTCGGCGGAGTCCGCGGCGGTGCCGGTGGGGTCGTGCGGGGTCACGGTGCCTCCGTTGGTCTCGTGCGCCGATCTCGACGTGCCGCTCATGTTACCGGTAACACCGCGCTCGCGCCAGGTGACGGCGCCCATCCCCGAGCCGACATGGTTTTGCCGAGCCGACACCCTATTGCGCGCACGGAGCGTGTCGGCTCGGCACGAGCGTGTCGGCTCGGCGATGGGGCGAGGGCGAGGGGCGGGGGTTATGCGGGGGGAGGGGCGGACGACGAGCGGATGACGAGCTCGGCGGGGCGGGCGGTCGCGGGGGTCGCCGCGCCGAGCAGCTCGTCGATGCAGCGGCGGGCCTCCCCGGCGAGATCGAGCCGCACGGTCGTGAGAGCGGGCAGATAGAACCCGGCGTCGGGGTTGTCGTCGAAGCCCGTGACGCTGACGTCCGCCGGCACCCGGACCCCGGCCTCGCGCAGGCCCGCGATCAGCCCGAGCGCCATCTGGTCGTTGGCGACGGCCACGGCCGTAGGCCCGCCCGGCGCCCGGACGGCGGCCGCGACCTCCCGGCCGAGGGCGGCTCCGGCCGATGCCGACCAGTCCCCCTCCCAGCTTCCCGCTGCGGTCAGTCCGTGCCGGGCCAGCGCGCTCGCCACCCCGCGCGAGCGGACCGTCGCCTCGCTCCACGCCGCCGGCCCGGCGAGCACCGCGATGCGGCGGTGCCCGAGCGCGACGAGATGGTCGACGGCGAGCGCAGCGCCGGCGGCCTGGCGTTCGGCGCCCGTTCCGCCGTGCAGCGCGACCAGGGGCACACCCGGCTCCGCCCGCTCCAGCCGCTCCACGGAGGCCGTGTGCGGGGCGACGATGGCGATGCCGTCGACGCCCTGGACGAGAAGGTGCTCGACGGCATCCGCCACGGCATCGTCCTCCGCGCCGTCGGCGTAGGCGGTGGTGATCCACCGCCCGGCGGCGCGCGCGGCGGCCTCGAGCGCGGCGATCCCCGCCGCGGGCCCGAACAGGGCCGCATCGCTGGCGACGACGCCGATCGTCCGCGTCGTGGCGGTGCCGAGGGCGCGGGCCGCGTTGTTCATCCGGTACCCGAGCGCCGACGCGGATGCCAGTACCTTCGCGCGCGTCTCGGGCCGGATGTGCGGATGGTCGTTCAGCACCCGCGACACCGTCTGGGTCGAGACGCCCGCGTGCGCGGCGACCTCGCGCATGCCGACGCGCGGGATAGGGGTGCTCATCCGCTCAGGCTAGCGCCGGCTCCGCGCCCGTCCGCGCCGAGAGTGCGCGAAGTGTCGCAGGGGATGCCGATCCACGACGTGTCGTGCAGTCTCGCCCACGGCCTGGGCGAGGAGCGAATGTGATCGCTCACGGGAGCGGTGTCACTCGCGCAGCCGCGCGGGATGTCATTCGCCGTGCGAAACCGCGCCGTTATCGAACTGTTATCGCTCACATCTTGCCGGAAAGCGGAATGTGAAGGCTAACATTCCGAGCACAGGCTCACCGCAGGCCTGTGCCACGACACCGACGTCGCACCGTCGGTCCCGAACGAGGAGGTTCCTGGGATGAAGAAGAACATGCTTGCCGGCGTCGCGCTGTTGGGCGCGCTGGCCCTGGCCGTCAGCGGCTGCGCCGGCACCACGGGTGAGACGCCCGGCGGTGACGGCGGAGACGGCGACGTCATCAAGGTCGGCTTCGCGCAGACCGGATCGGAGTCGGGCTGGCGCTCGGCGAACACGGAGTCGATGAAGGCCGCGTTCTCGGCCGAGAACGGCTTCGACCTGATCTTCAACGCCGCCGACAACAAGCAGGAGGCGCAGATCGCCGCCGTCCGCAGCTTCATCAACCAGGGCGTCGACGCGATCGTCATCGCGCCCATCACGGTCGACGGCTGGGACGACGTGCTCACCGAGGCGAAGGATGCCGGCATCCCCGTCATCCTCGAGGACCGCACGGTCTCGGCCAGCGAGGACCTCTACGCCTCGTGGGTCGGACTCGACTTCGAGCAGGAGGGCCGCACGGCAGGCGAGTGGGTCAAGGAGAACTTCGACGGCAAGGGCGCGAACCTCGTGATCCTCGAGGGGACGACCGGCTCCTCCGCCGCACTCGACCGCGCCACCGGCTTCGGTGAGGCGATCGAGGGCACCGACGTCAACGTGCTCGACTCGCAGACCGGCGACTTCACCCGCGACGGCGGCAAGAAGGTCATGGAGGGCTACCTGCAGAAGTACGGCAGCGACATCGACGTGCTCTTCGCCCACAACGACGACATGGGCCTCGGCGCCCTCGACGCGATCAAGGCGGCGGGCCTCACTCCCGGCACCGACATCCAGATCGTGACGATCGACGCCGTCAAGGACGGCATGACCGCCCTCGCCAACGGCGAGTTCAACTTCATCGTCGAGTGCAACCCGCTGCTCGGCGAGAAGGCGGCCGACCTGGTCAAGGCGGTCATCGCCGGCGAGACGGTCGAGAAGAAGACGATCGTCCCCGACCAGTCGTTCACGCAGGAGCAGGCGAAGGAAGTCCTGGACTCGCGTCCGTACTGATCCTGAGCGCGGGGGCCGGGTCCGACCGGGCCCGGCCCCCGCCTCACCACGCTCCCCGACCGCCGCCAGGACAGGAAGTTCAGAACCATGACCGAGGCCCCCTCCGCCGTCGTCGAGATGCGCGACATCTCCGTCGTCTTCCCCGGGGTGAAGGCGCTCGACGGCGTCGACTTCACCCTCCGCGCCGGCGAGGTCCACACGCTCATGGGCGAGAACGGCGCCGGCAAGTCCACGCTCATCAAGGCGCTCACCGGCGTGTACGCGATCAGCGGCGGGACGATCACCGTCCAAGGCCGCGAGCGCGTGTTCCGCTCGACCGCCGACGCCCAGTCCGCCGGGATCTCGACGGTCTACCAGGAGGTCAACCTCTGCACGAACCTCTCGGTGGGAGAGAACGTCATGCTCGGCCACGAGGTGCGCCGGTTCGGCCGCATCGACTGGCGCGCCACCCACCGCGAGGCCGCCCGTCACCTCGCCGCGCTCGGCGTCGACATCGACACGCACTCAGCGCTCAGCAGCCACTCCATCGCCCTCCAGCAGCTGGTCGCCATCAGCCGGGCCATGGTCACCGACGCCCGCGTGCTCGTGCTCGACGAGCCGACCTCCAGCCTCGACCGCGGCGAAGTCGAGCAGCTGTTCGCCGTCGTCCGCGACCTCCGCGACCGCGGCGTCGCCATCCTCTTCGTCACGCATTTCCTCGACCAGGTCTACGAGATCTCCGACCGGCTGACGGTGCTCCGCAACGGCCGGCTCATCGGCGAGCACCTGGCCGCGGATCTTCCGCGCGGTGAGCTCATCTCCCAGATGATCGGCCGCGAACTCGACGAGCTCGAGGCCATCTCGCGAGCCGCCGAACGCGAGGTCGACCGCACGGCCGCGCCGGTGCTGCGCGCCACCGGGATCGGCCGCAAGGGGATGCTCGAGCCGGTCGACGTGGAGGTCTACGACGGCGAGGTCGTCGGCATCGCCGGCCTGCTGGGATCGGGCCGCACCGAACTCGTCCGGCTGCTCTACGGCGCCGACCGCCCCGACACCGGGGAGACCGAGGTGCGCGGCGCCTCGGCACGCATCACGAACCCGCGCCACGCCATCGACCGCCGCATCGCGTTCTCCTCCGAGGACCGGCGTGCGGAGGGCGTCATCGGCGACCTCACCGTCGCCGAGAACATGGTTCTCGGGGTGCAGGCCCAGCGCGGCGCCCTGCGCAAGATCGGGCGGGCCGAGCAGGACGCGATCGTCGCCGAGTACATGACCGCCCTCGGCATCCGGCCCGCCAACCCGAACGCCCTCCTCCGGAACCTGTCGGGCGGCAACCAGCAGAAGGTACTGCTGGCGCGCTGGCTCGCCACGGCACCGCAGCTGCTGATCCTCGACGAACCCACCCGCGGCATCGACGTGGGGGCCAAGGCGGACATCCAGCGCAAGGTCGCCGAGCTGTCGGCGCAGGGCCTGGCCGTGGTCTTCATCTCCTCGGAGCTCGAGGAGGTCGTGCGCATCTCGCAGCGCATCGCCGTGATGCGCGATCGTCGTAAGATCAGCGAACTCGACGCGATCGGCATCCACGTCGACGACCTGGTCGACGTGATCGCCCAGGAGTCCCCCCTCATCGCTCCCGAGACGACGTCGTCTCACCAGAAGCCCGAGACGACGCCGTCTCACAAGAAGCCGGAGAACGCGGCATGAAAGCCATCCTGAAGCACCGCCTGTTCTGGCCGGTCGCCGCCCTGCTCGCCCTCATCGTCATCAACACGATCGCGCGGCCCTCGTTCCTCTCGATCACGGTGCAGAACGGGCAGCTCTACGGCCCGATGATCGACATCCTGCGCAACAGCGCGCCGCTCATGCTCGTCGCGCTCGGCATGACGCTCGTGATCGCGACGCGCGGCATCGACCTCTCGGTCGGCGCGATCATGGCCGTCTCCGGTGCCGTCGCGCTCACCTTCATCTCGGGATCGAGCGATCCCGACGGGCTCCCCACTGTCATCATCGCCGTCCTGCTCGGTGTGGGCGTCGCCCTCGTGCTGGGGGTGTGGAACGGGTTCCTCGTCGCCGTCGTCGGCATCCAGCCGATCATCGCGACGCTCGTCCTGATGCTCGCCGGCCGCGGCGTCGCGCTGCTGATCACGGGCGGGTTCATCACGACGATCAACAGCGAGCCCTACCGCTTCATGGCGCAGGGATACGTGTTCGGGCTGCCGTTCGCCTTCTACGTCTCCGTCGTCGCGATCGTCGTCGTCGCCCTGCTGGAGCGCCGCACCGCACTGGGCGTGCTCACCGAGGCGGTGGGCATCAACCCCGAGGCCAGCCGCCTCGCCGGCGTCCGCTCCCGCGGCATCATCTGGGGCGCCTACGCGGCGAGCGGCCTGCTCGCGGGCCTGGCGGGCATCCTCTACAGCTCCAACATCATGGCCGCCGACGCGAACGCGGCCGGCCTGTACATCGAGCTCGACGCGATCCTCGCCGTCGTGCTCGGCGGCACCTCGCTGATGGGCGGGAAGTTCTCCCTGGCGGGGACGGTGGTCGGCGTCTTCACGATCCAGACCCTGAAGTCGACCATCACCTTCCTCGGTGTGCCCCCGGCGGTGAGTCCGCTGTTCCTCGCGATCGTGGTGGTCATCGTGGTGCTCGTGCAGTCCCCGCGCACCCGCGGCCATCTGGCCCGCGCCCTCCGAACCCTCTCCCGCGACGACTCGAAGGCGGTGGCCTCGTGAGCACCCTGACCGCAGAGCCGGCCGCGCCGGCCTCGCCCCTGGCCGAGACCGTCCGGCGCTTCCGCAGCCGGCACGCCGCGTGGATCCCGGTCTTCGCCGCGCTCGTCATCTTCCTCGTGATGCTCGTGGGCGCGCAGGCCTACTTCGGCAACTTCCTGACGCCGCGCGTGCTCTCCGCGCTGCTCCTGGACAACGCCTACCTGCTGATCCTCGCGGTCGGCATGACCTTCGTGATCCTCACCGGCGGCATCGACCTCTCGGTCGGCGCGGTCATGGCCTTCACCGGGATGCTCGGGGCGAGCCTGCTGGGGCAGGGGCTGCCCACCGCGGTCGTCGTGCCCGTGATGGTGATCCTCGGCGCCGGCATGGGGCTGGCGGTCGGGATCATGGTGCAGTTCTTCGACGTGCAGCCGTTCATCGCCTCGCTGGCGGCGATGTTCGCGGCCCGCGGGCTCGCCTTCATGGTGAGCCTGTCGTCGATCAAGGTCGAGGACCCGACCATCCTGTGGCTGCAGTCCACGCGGCTCCAGGGAGCCCCGGGCACGTTCTACCTGACACCCACCGGCATCATCGCTCTGCTCGTGGTGCTCACCGGCATCCTCGTGCTGCAGTACACGCGGTTCGGCCGCACCGTGTACGCGATCGGCGGCAATGAGCAGTCGGCCCGGCTCATGGGCCTGCCCGTCGTGCGCACGAAGCTCCTCGTGTACGTCATCAGCGGCGTGTGCGCAGGCCTGGCCGGCGTCGTCTTCACCGCCTACACCGGCGCGGCCTATCCGCTGACCGGCGTCGGGACGGAGCTGGACACGATCGCGGCCGTGGTGATCGGCGGCACGCTCCTGTCGGGCGGGAGCGGGTTCGTCCTGGGCTCGATGATCGGCGTCTTCGTCTACGGCACGATCAAGACGGTCATCTCCTTCCTCGGCGCCGAGCAGTCGTGGACGCGCATCATCATCGGCGTGATCCTGCTCGCCTTCGTGGTCATGCAGCGCCTCATCGTCACCCGGACCGGCGCGAACCGGCGCTGACACCGGGTCGGCGTGCGCGCTGAGCGAGGGTCCGCCCGGGCATGATGGTCACCATGGATCCACGCGAGCACGAGGGCGGCGCCGCCCCCGTCGTCGAGATCTCCGGCGCGACGGTGCGCTTCGGGGCCGAGACGGTGCTCGACCGCGTGGACTTCCGCCTCTTCCCCGGCGAGGTGCACTCGCTGATGGGCGAGAACGGCGCGGGCAAGTCGACGCTCATCAAGGCCCTGACCGGGGTGCTGCGCCTCGACGCGGGCGAGATCCGCGTCGGCGGCGAGCGCGCGCACTTCGCGACGCCGGCGGCCGCCATCGCGGCGGGCATCGGGACGGTCTATCAGGAGATCGACCTCCTGCCGAACCTCACCGTGGCCGAGAACATCTGCCTGGGCCGGGAGCCGCGGCGCTTCGGCGCCGTCGACTGGCGCGCGATGTCGGCGCGGGCCGAGGCGGTGCTGTCGGACCTGGGCCTCGACGTCGATCCGCAGTCGATCCTCGCCACCCACTCGCTCGCGATCCAGCAGCTGGTCGCGATCGCCCGCGCCATCTCGGTCGACGTGAAGGTGCTCGTGCTCGACGAGCCGACCTCGAGCCTGGATCTCGACGAGGTGGCCGAGCTGTTCCGCGTGATGCGGGAGCTCACCCAGCGCGGCGTCGCCATCCTCTTCGTCTCGCACTTCCTCGATCAGGTGTACGAGATCTGCGACCGCATCACCGTGCTGCGCGGCGGCCGGCTCATCGGCGAGTACGTGCCGACCGAGCTGCTGCGGGTGGGGCTCGTGGAGAAGATGCTCGGGCGCACGAGCGACGAGATGGCCGTCCGAGGCCGCGCGGAGGCACCGTCGGAGGTGTCGTCGTCGGTCCTGGAGGCGGTCGATGTGACGGTGGGGCCGGGGATCGTCGGCGCCGACCTCCGGCTCGCCGAGGGCGAGGTCGTGGGACTGGCCGGGCTGCTGGGATCGGGACGGACCGAGCTGGCGCGCGCGCTCACGGGAGTGGACCGGGTGGATGCCGGCACGATCCGCGTGGGCGATGCCCCCGTCGACCTCGCCTCCCCGCGCCGGGCCATCGCCCTCGGTGTCGTCTACTCGTCGGAGAGCCGGCGCACCGAGGGGATCATCGAGGGCCTCAGCGTGCAGGACAACATCACCCTCGCCCTGCAGGCCGAGCGGGGGGTGCTGCACCGGCTCGGCAACACGCGGCGGCGCGAGCTGGCGCAGAGCTGGATCGAGGCGCTCGACATCCGGCCCGCCGACCCCGACCGCCCGGCGGGGACCCTCTCGGGCGGCAACCAGCAGAAGGTGCTGCTCGCGCGCCTGCTGGCGCTCTCCCCCCGCGTGCTCGTGCTCGACGAGCCCACGCGCGGCATCGACGTGGGCGCGAAGGTCGAGATCCAGCGACTCGTCGGCGAACTCGCGGACAACGGACTGTCGGTCGTGTTCGTCTCGGCGGAGCTCGAGGAGGTGCTGCGGGTCTCGAACCGCATCGCCGTGCTGCGCGGCGGCCGCATCGTCGACACCCTCCCCGCCGACGAGCTCACGGTGGACTCGCTCCTGGCCCTGGTCGCCCAGCCGGAGGACGCCCCGTGAGCGAGGATCGCGGCGCCAAGTCCGCGAACATCTTCGACGTCGCGCGCCTGGCGGGGGTCTCGCACCAGACCGTCTCGCGGGTGCTCAACGACCTCCCGAACGTGCGCCCCGCCACGCGCGCCCGCGTGGAGCAGGCGATCGCGCAGCTGCGGTACAGCCCGTCGCCGGCGGCGCGCGCCCTCGTGACCCGCCGCACGCGCACGATCGGTCTCGTCACCCCCGGCACCGCGGACTTCGGTCCCACCTCGATCGCGATGCACTTCAACGTGGCCGCGCGCGCCGAGCGGTACTCGGTCGACGCGGTCACCTCCCCCGATCCCGACCCCGCGGCCGTGCGCACCGTGATCGAGGGACTACTCCGGCAGCGGGTCGACGCGATCGTCCTGATCGTCAACCACATCGGCGTGCTCGAGGTGGTCCGCGGCCTCGAGCTGAGCGTGCCCGTCGTGGCCGCCGCCGCGACCCAGCGCCGGCATCCGAACCTCGTCTCGATCGACCAGTACCGCGGCGCCCGCGCCGCCGTCCGCCACCTCGCCGAGCTCGGGCATCGGCGCATCCTTCATCTGGCGGGACCGCCGAGCAACCCCGACAGCCTCGAACGGCTGCGGGGGTGGCGCGACGAGCTGACCGCGCAGGGACTCGTCGCCGTCGAGCCCCGCCACGGCGACTGGTCGGCCGCGAGCGGCTTCGAGATCGGCGCGGACCTGGACCTGGGTGGCGCGCGCGGCGGGGCGGGGGACGCCGGCGACGCCGCCGTCTTCGTGGCCAACGACCACATGGCGATCGGCTTCGTCTCGGCGCTGCGGAGCCGCGGCCTGCGCGTGCCGGACGACGTGAGCGTGGTGGGATTCGACGACGTGCCGGAGGCGCCGTTCCTGCTTCCGCCGCTGACGACGGTGCGTCAGGACTTCCAGGCGCTCGGTGAGCTCATCATGCAGAAGGTCCTCCTCGCGGTCGAGGAACCGCACGAACTCACCGAGGACACGCCGATCGCCACGCACCTGATCGTGCGGGAGTCGACGCGCGCCGCCGGAGCGCCTACGGCGTAACGGGCCCCGAGGCAAGCCCCCGCCCCGCACCCGCCCGGCCATGACAGGCTGAGGACATGCGCATCGCCGTCACCGGGTCGTCCGGAAAACTGGGAACCGTCGTCGTCCGTGAACTGACCGCCGCAGGTCATGAGGTCATCGGCCTGGATGCCACCGGCACCCGTGGCCCGGGGTTCGTCCAGGTCGACCTCACCGACTACGGGCAGGTGATCGACGCGCTCACCGCCGTCGGCGACCAGCACGACGGCTTCGATGCCCTCGTGCACCTGGCGGCGATCCCGGCTCCCGGCATCCGGCCCGACGTGGAGACGTTCCGCAACAACATCCTCAGCACCTTCCACGTCTTCTGGGCGGCGCTGCGGCTCGGCATGACGAAGATCGTCTACGCGTCCAGCGAGACCGTGCAGGGGCTCCCCTTCGACGTGCCGCCGCCCTACCTCCCGGTCGACGAGGAGTACCCCGCCCGGCCCGAGTCGGTGTACTCGCTCGTCAAGCACCTCGAGGAGACGATGGCGATCGAGCTGGTGCGCTGGCATCCGGAGGCGTCGATCACCGCGCTGCGCTTCTCGAACGTCATGGTCCCCGCCGACTACGCCGAGTTCCCCGGGTTCGACGCCGACCCGCGGCAGCGCAAGTGGAATCTGTGGAGCTACATCGACGCCCGCGACGGCGCCCAGGCGGTGCTGCGGGCCCTCGAGGGCGCCCCGACCGGGTTCGACCACTTCCTCATCGCGGCGGCCGACACCGTCATGAGCCGCCCGAACGAGGAGCTCGTCGCGGAGGTCTTCCCGGGGGTGGAGGTGCGGGGTCCGCTCGGCGTGAACGACTCGCTGTTCTCCACCGCGAAGGCGGAGCGCGTTCTGGGCTACCGTCCGGTGCACTCCTGGCGGGACGAGGTCGGCTGAGCGGCGACACGCGGAACAGCAGCGAGCGGCGCCGGAAATGATCTCCGGCGCCGCTCGTGCGTCGTGCGTCCTCGTCGGTCAGTCGCCGAGGATGCCGTCCAGCAGGTCGTCCACGTCGGAGGAGATGTCGCCCACCGCGTCGTCGACGTCGGCGCCGATGTCGCCGGTCACGTCGCCCACCTCGGACGAGATGTCACCGGCGATGTCGCCGACCTCGGCACCCACGTCGCCGACGCTGGTGTCGTTGCCGTTGGCGTTGCCGTTTCCGCTGCCGTTGCCGACCTCGGGGCTGACCTCGTTGCCGCTGCCGACCTCGTTGCCGTTGGCGTTGCCATTGCCGACCTCGTTGCCGTTTCCGACCTCGTTGCCGCTGCCGACAGGGGCGTCCACGCTCACGTCATTGCCGCTGCCGATCGGAGCGTCGACGCTGTTGCCGGAGCCGATCGGGGTGTCGTTGCCGGACAGGATCGCGCCGGAGCCGATGTCTCCGACGTTGACGAGGCCGCCCTCGAGGATGTCGCCGCCCGTGAGCCCCAGGTCGAGTGCGTCACGGATCGAGGTCTGCAGCGCGTCGAGCGAACCCGTGGCCTCGGTGGTGGTCGAGGACTCGTCGTTCGTGACGACGTCGTCGGCCTGTGCCGGCAGGGCCGCTCCGGCGGCCAGCGCAACGGCGCCCAGTCCTGCCGCCGTGAAGATCCCCACTCGCTTCGTGTTCGTACGCATCGGTTGTTTCCTTCCGTTCGGTGCGATTTCCCGCACGTCCGGTCATCCGGAAGCACCGCGCGATCGGATGGGTCGCCCTCCCTCCCACCGCCCCTCCGGAGCCCCGCCGCAACCCCCGCGATCCGCACCACGACGCGGTTCGCCCCGACTTCCTGAGAGCTTCCTGACAACCCGCACCCCCGCCCCCGCCGCACCCCGGGAACTTACCCGCACGCCGAGCTTGCCCCGCACCCCCCGAGCTTGCCCCTCGCGCGTCGAGCTTGCCCGCACACCGAGCTTGCCCCGCGTGCCCC
>Ga0307406_10000354_pt1 | contig 26799 bp, 9 predicted proteins | sample 322Cmetagenome_3_FD_203706 | JGI IMG/M metagenome (GOLD analysis project Ga0307406, IMG submission 203706) | Maize rhizosphere microbial communities from greenhouse at UC Davis, California, United States - 322HYB-C-2 | ecosystem: Host-associated > Plants > Roots > Rhizosphere > Soil | place...
TTTCGTTTACAGTATAAGCATCTTCAGCATAGGACCCGAAAGGAGTTCCGTTTGTACCATATTTAATGGTGTATTTTCTGCGATCATTATAATAATCAACTCCTGTACGGAATTTAAAATTAAGCCCATCTGCAAGTTTTGCATCCAAATGAATATCTCCTATCAAACGGTTACGCTGCTGGCTGGTCGTATTGTAATAAGCATTCCAATATGGATTGCTGTAATAGCTGTTATTCCAGTTAACGTCTCTGTTACTTCTAAGTTCATTGATGTCTACCTGACGTCCGAACCAAAGAAACTGGAGCATTACACCGGCAGCACGATTTCCCGATGGCCCGCCTGGTAAAGCCGGAGCATCTGTAACGATATAATTAGCGTTTACCCCTACTTTTATATTTTCAGATATCTGATAATTGGTATTAACTGTAAAGTTTGTTTTGTTTACTTCACTATTTGGTACTGTTCCTAATTGTTTTTGATTGTTTACTCCCAAGCGAAAATCTGATTTTTCATCTGATTTAGCTATAGAAATACTATTATCATAAGTAATACCTGTATTAAAGAAGTCCTTGACATTATCAGGATGAGCTACAAAAGGTACTGCTTCACCATTTGAATAAAATTGAGGGATAAGGCGTCCATCCATTTTAGGTCCCCAGCTTTCGTCAACCCCGTCATTGATACCGCCTCCCTTACCATCTACATAGCTAAATTTTCCGTTTGATCCCTGACCAAATGTGTTTTGAAATTTAGGTAACGTGATAACCTCAGAAAGTGTTATACCTGAGCTTACGCTTATTCCTAATCCTTTTTGTCCTTTTCCTGATTTTGTAGTAATAAGCACTACTCCATGCGCAGCACGAGATCCATAAAGAGCGGCAGCATTTGGACCTTTCAATACTGTTAATGATTCGATATCTTGTGGACTTATATCGGCAATCGCGTTTTTGAAATCACGTGTCGCTCCGCCAACACTGCCCAATTGCGAGTTATCTACAGGAACTCCGTCTACTACAAATAGTGGTTGGTTGTTTCCGGCGATAGAAGTTTCACCACGAATAACGATACGCGACGATCCCATATCTCCCTGAGAATTGGTGATACGTACTCCTGCCAATTTACCGGTAAGACTATTTAGAATATTAGTTTCTTTTGTGTTTTCCAGATCTTTACTTTTCAATGCCTGAGTAGTATATCCTAAAGATTTCTTTTCTTTTGAGATACCGAGTGCAGTTACAACAACTTCAGACAACTGATTTTGTTCCTGGGTAAGGTCGATAGTAACTAAATTTGCATTAACGACAACTTCTGATTTTTTATACCCCAGATAACTTACTATTAAAGTATATGGGAATTTTTGTCCTGTCTGGAAATAAAATCGTCCATCTAAATCTGTTTGAACTCCATGTGTAGTACCTTTAATATTTACCGAAGCGCCAATAACAGGCTCTTTTGTAACAGCATCGATTACTGTTCCTTCAAGTTTTGACTGAATTAAAGGTTTGGTTTCCTGAGCCTTAACCCCTATGGAAATCAATAAAATACATAACCATATATATTTATTTAATTTTTTTTTCATTACTTTGTTTTAGTTTAATAAATAAGTTGACCCGAAAATGGATTTCCATTCTCGCTTCCTTATTGAGATGCACAATTTCTTTTTAAGCTATACCATTTCTGTTCGAGCAGGAATGGTTTTTTTATCTACATATACATTCGTTTTTTCATTTCTATTTATTTTGGGGTTATTATAATATGATTCGTCTTTATAAAATTTTGCCCTAAAAAGGTTTCTTTATTTATTAAAATATGTTCTAATTTGAAATTGAAAGAATTAAATATTGCTTTTAACTAATCTAAACTCTACTAATTTTATAGAACAAAAGTATATTAAAAATATTAATCGAAAAAAGTTTAATCACCATTTTTGCAAAAAAAATGTTAAGTAAATTAATCTGCCAATTTTAAAACTCTAAAAACAAAACAGTTATAAACTAACAAGGTATTTGATTGCGTAAGATTTTTTTTAAATCACAGAAAAAAACTAGCGGTACAAACTGCTTCTGAAGAAATTTTTTTAACAGAAAGAGCAGCTTTTTCATTAAATGAATGATAAGAAGCAGTCACTTTATAGAAAAAATTTGGCCCCAATAAATTGAATATGCATTCAATTTTATTGGGGCCAAATCATTATTAATTATTTTTTAAAAACTATCTAAAATTATTATTGTTTTTAAACTTATAAGTAAACTCGCGTGCCTGTTTATCTCCCGGCAAGTTATACTTCATGACTATTTCATAGTTTCCGTATCGCATAAACAGGAAATTACTATTTATAAAACGCTTCGCAATTGCTTCTACACTTACATCGCCGTTAACATAAGCGTTAACAACCTGATTGTTTAAATCAATCCAGTCTTGTTTGTAAAGTAATGGCATGTTATACTTAAACGGAAAGTTTTCTTTTGTCCATGACTGGTTTACGTCATTTTCTATACTGGTCATGTAATATGCGTTTAGTGGTATAGCCTTGGCCGGAATCACTCCTAATTCTTCTGTTTCTCTATTGCTTATAGAATAACTTCCATTTAAAGGATAGTCTTTATAGAGATACGGAAAAATATCTGTTGCATAATATTCATCGTTTAGCTTAGATTCTGCTGTTATCAGGGCTTTATTATCACTATATGTTGCTCCGTTAAGCTCTGTCATATCAAATGCTTCCTGGCTCGAAATGGTGTTGGTTAAGTAAATAACATCTGAATACAAAACTCCAAAATTGTAGCTTTGTGTATTAATAGCATTCATTTTAGCGGTGAATGTTCTGTATTTACTTGTATCAAATGCGTATGATAAACGCTCAATACTGCCTTCTGCTTTAGACATTTCATCTGCCTGATTTTCTCTAATCTGAATATCATTCCCTTCAGTACTGATGGTGTTTGTTTTTGTACCAGCACTAGTATTAGATGAAGAATTTTGCTTCAGATTACTTACTATCATAAAATTGTATTTCTTTTCCTGATCAATATTTGGCAAATCATATGATACTTCATTTGAACCTGTACTATAATTAAAGGCCGTTGCTTTTACATTAGAGGTTCCTTCTTCTGTTACTTTTATATTTGTTTCCCAATTTGCATCTTCAAACAAATAATCCTGGCCTCGTTTTAGCTGAATATAACCTTTTGGGTATTCTTCTTCAAAGAAATATTTCTGATCTACAACGGGGTATGCATATTTAATATTGGTTAATGGTATATGATCCGGAGCGCCTCCTGTTGTAAATAATCTTTCTTCATATTCTGTAGCTATTTTTCCGTCTACTTTTATAGGCTGAAAAGAGCCATTCACCATTTTTTGAAAACTAACCTCAACCTGTACTTTCAGTTCTTTGTTTGGAGGTAAAATATCTGTTGAAACAAAGTTTACCTTATCCTTCATAAAACTCCATTCAAAAACTCCCGGTATTTCTGTTGTTCCGTCCAAAACTTTAAACTTTTCCAGTATTACTTTGTACGTAACATCTCCTGTGTCTTCGGGAATGACAAATGCTTCATTGACTTTCATTGAGAAAGCTGCTTGCGGTACGGCAAAAACATCTACATCTGTTGCGCTTTGTTTCGGGGTTACGTCGGTTATTAATTTAAGGCCTCCTAACGGTGAAGCATTTTCAAATTGACATTCTTCTCCCAGTTCAAATTTAAAACGGAATTTTCCTTTTATCAATCCTCCCAGAATATTCATATTTCCGGCCACATAACCTCTCATCCAAACCGGATTAGGCAGTTTTGCCTGTAATAAAACGGCAGCACCTCCTGAAATAATTGGTACTTTAAATTTTAAAAATGATAATTTAACTTTAATACCTAACTCTCCTTGCAGGTATGCATATGATTGTCCGTTGGCATACCAGCCATTTATTCCTACCTGATCTCCTGTATTAGAACATCTGGCTTCCTGATAATCTTTTAGCATGATATCAAATCCCATACCTGCCTGAAAACGGGCGTAGAAAAGTAAAAAGCTCAGATCTCCTGTATCAAAATCCAGACTTGCGCCAAATGCCAGACCTCCACCATTTGCCAATGCATTTTCATCACGCATATAATCTAATTCTTTGGCGTCAACACCCAAAATTTGCGAGACAATTGCTGGTGGCGGCGGACTTCCCGGAAGTAGTGATCCTGCCATAAAGTAACTTGTAGTTTTTAGGTACATTCCTGCTACTCCTATTTTTATTCCGCATCTGTCGTCTGGTGTTCCCATATACATGTACCAATCTTTTGGATCTTTATGGAAAACTCCCCAGACTGCTCTTCCTCCTGGTCCTGTTCCTGAAAGGAAATTTCCTGGGGTATTAATATATACATCGGTTGTAGCATGCAGTGATTTGTTTTGAAAATCAAATTCTATTGCAGCTGCCATTCTTATTCCAACTGCCGCAGATAAGTCGCCGGGAATTGCTTCTTTTGCTTCCGGAATATATTTGCTGGCAAAAGAGCCTTTAAGATCACTCTCTGTTACACCCATAAAACTTTTCTTTGATGTAACATCTGAAGATACTTTGGTCATTAAGTCAGTAACGCTTTTAAGCCCAGGTATCTTGGCCATAACATTTGCTTTACCAAAAATGGCTAATCTGTTTACTCCTCCTTTAGAGTTAAATGCAATTTCGAATCCTGCTTCACCGTCGCAAATTGTTTCAGAACCAACATGAAAATAAATTAAGGCTTTGACTCCTAAATTTACTTTTTCATCTGGAGTATAACTTAATCCGGATGGAGAGAAATCTCCGATAGCGATATCCGGATTTCTATGCATTTTATAATATGCTCCTCCACCAAAACCATTAATCATAAATGGTGCTGGTGTTGGCGGCCATTTTACTGCGGCATCAAAGTACCAATATCTAAAAGTGGTTTTTCCAAAAATAGCTTTTGCTTTTACGTTGACTACACCGGCAACATCGACTTCAAGATCTGCATTAAAACCGTTTCCATATACTGGATCTTTTTCCATTAAGATCAAACCTCCTTTGATCGTTAATCCGCTAAATTTGCAATCAATATTAATGGCTGATAAATCAAGACCGTCGTACCTGCTTCGCTGCCTGTAACCATCATCATACATTTTCCCTTTTATCCCAATTCTGGCAGTGGCTCCGGCGCCTACACTTTCCATCAGATTGATTCCTAAATCAAAATCAATTCGGGAATTATCTCCATTAATGGCTACATTTATGTTACCAATTGAGACAGGAAAATTACCAAAGGCAACAGTCCCTTTATACCCCATATTTCGAACAGAAATAATAGGAGAAACGGTTTGCAGCTGGAGATTCTCAAAGGTTATTCCCTTAAAGTCAACTGTCTTTTTTCCTTCTACTTCCTTATCATCAGATGCTCCTTTATTGGTTCCGAAAGAAACTGAACCGTTTAAATTAGCTTTTGGTAAAAACTTTCCATTTACTAACTTTAATTCAACAGAACTATTAGGCAACAGCAAAGCTTTTGCTTTCCAAATATCAAAAGCTATAGAATCTTTTGTAACTACAACCAACTGCTGTTCCTGCATGGATATAAATCCATTATAGGTTAAACCTGCTCTGTTGGTCTGAGCCGGTTTAGGAGGGGTCGTTGCAGTGCCTGTAGTCGTGGTTGCAGCTGGTGGTGTTGTGCCTGCCGCCGCTGTTGTGGTTTCTTTTTTCTCTTGTGCTGCTTTAGTTATCGGCAAAAGAATCTGACCATTTAAATTTGCTTTTACAAAAGTATTTGCGGCTATTGTGACGTCGATATGGTCTAATGAATATGCCCAAGATTTTTCCTGACTGGTTATACCACGATCTAAAGGAAAAACATTGTCTGCATAAAAAGTTCCTGAAACTCCATATTTATCAACAATAAGATTTTGCGCTCCTACATGAATTCTTTCTTTAGCGGAAGCTGTATCTGTTGTCTGAAATTCTTTGGGAAGGCCTACATCAAATGTCTGAATAAATACTCCTTTCCATGCTTGTGGGCTTGGTACTAAAAGCGCATTTTTTGTATAATATTCAGGAAAGACAACTGTTGGGTCATTTTTTAAATCACTTAAATCTAATACTGCATTACTAACTAAAAACTGAAAGTTACCATCAAAGTCTTTTCCGTTTCGTTTGTCTTTTAGAGTAAAAGGCTGCAGGCTTACATTTACCAGAATATCGTTCCAGCTGCTTGCCATAAAACTAAAATCACCTCTGACCCTGTTTGGTATCTGAACGGTTTTTCCGTTATAATAGGTTTTAGGAACTGTGGTTTTTGCTTCGTTTACTGTTTTGGTTACGGGATCAATCGGCAATATCAGGTTTCTTGAAAATTCGACGGCGCCTGTAATTTTCATTTCCTTAAAACCATCACAGTCAATTGTTACATAAGTCAAATCATTGACTTTTCCGGTTGCCATTTCGAAACCACCGTATAAGGAGACCTGCCATTTATTTTCGCTAAACGGTATGTCTACATTACCAAGCAAAACTAGTTTGGCTTCGCCCATAATACCTCCCTGATGTGATAATTTTACATTATCAGCACCAAAAAATAATTGCATTGGCTGCCCGTTTTTGTCTTTTTGAGGAATGTCTACTCTACAAAAAACAGTCAGCGTAGTATATTCTGGCGAAAAAACAGCTTTTGTAATCCCTATAGAATACTGAACGTTACTTACCGTTTTACGGATTCCGATTGGCAATTCAACCAAATCCTGATTCGAAAACTTATCAACCCAGCGGTCAGATGCTTCTATTTTTTCGATAGCACTAGATGCTGCACCTAATTCTTTTGGCGGTGCAATATCCTGACTGTAGGAAAAAACGACCGACAGCATGGTAAATAATACCGATAAATGCAATTTGTAAAAGTTTTTCATAAGCAAATAATCATGTTTTTTTGTAAAATAAAGCATAGTAACTTTTTAAAATGATCTGTAGAATCGGGGTTCAAATACTAAAGAGTCTACTTTTATTGATCATTAATTATTTTTTAAATATTTAAATTCAACTTCATCATCTTTAACATTTTTAAGTGCTAAATCGTGATAAAACGGAATTAATTTGATTTTTAATTCTTCAATTACTTCCGCATCTGTTTTTTTATCTTTCATCATTTTGAAAAATTGATTTAACTCCTGACTATTAAAACGGGAAAGGTTTTCATTTTTAGGAATTTCGTCAACAGGTGTATTGGCAAGTATTGAAACTTCGTTCAGCATCCATCGATGAACTAATAAAGGCTGCAACTTTTTATTTTTTCGCTCTACCAGTTTTAAATATGAATTATAACTTGCTTTGTTCGGTGCATCTTGTTCATTTACTCCGTGCATTTTATGTTTATTTACTCTTCCCAGAGCCATAACATAATCATTTTCAAACCCCTGATCTTTGCGGCTCATTTCTTCTTCTAAGCTTTTAACAGTTTCAAGAATATAGCCGTTGTATTTGTTTAGTATGTCGTTATTTTGATCATAAGCGTCTAAATAATTTTTAGCCTTTTCCTTAAAGGTTTTCTCGTCCGGAGTGAGAGTCGTAAGGGTTAGCAAATGCTGTAAATCATCCTGATCTTCTTTTGGAATTGGCTGTAACTTAAGCTGGAGTTCCTGAAATTGTTTTATGAGTTCGTTTCGGGTTCCTTCGTAAGTTTTGTCTTTATGTTGTATTTTTATAACAGGATCTAAAACTATTTCTTTTTCTTTTTTTGGTTCTTTTTTGGCTGGCAATTTTATTTTATCAAGGGAATATGAATAATTTAATGTAGCATTTAAATCATTGAGTTTTTTAGCATTTGAACTGCTTCTGAACATTGAAATAACACTCATATTAAAATTATGCTTTTCCAGGAGCATGTAACTATTGTTAAACTTAATTCCAAAAACAGAACTCGAATTCGTATTTGCCTGAGAATTATTATATAATACTCCAAAATTCGTGTTTAACTTATCCTTAAATAATTTTTTTGATGCTCCAACTGATGCTCCAACCGATGAACTATTATTTTGACTAACCTGATTACTGGTGTAGTTAAGTGAGCTGTTTAAGCCGATTTTTGTTTCGATAAAATTTATGGAATGCGCCACATTATAGTTTTGAACTGTACTTGCCTGCCCTCTGCGTATTACCCCTCCCTGTTCATTTGCCTGACCGGCAATGCTGTAGTTAAAATTTAAGTTTTGATTTCTTTTTTGTCCAAAAGAATAAGACATATTTACATTGGCATTTTGTGATAATTGCCTGTAATCTAAAGTGTCTGACTGCACCACATTTGGATTGTTTATAAGTTCAAACTGGTCTAACTTTTTATTTGTATATGTTGAGAAATTGGAATAACTACCAGTAATATTAATCTGGTCAGTAACTCTGTAGTTCATGTTAATAGACCCAACAACTCTTTTTGTATCTTGTTTTTTTACTTTTTCGAGATCATCTCTCTGGAATCCTAAACTGGTAGAGACCGTAATTCTATCCTGATAAAAAGGACGTGAAAAACGCAAGGCAATGTTTTCTAAATCATTATTAAAGTATAATGCTCCCAATGTATTGTAATTTGGATCAATACGTTCGTAGGTAATTCCTACTATACTTTTTTGAATGTTATAGTCAAAATTTACATTTAATGCGTTTAAAAAACTTGTGCTTTCTTTACTTGAAAATAACTTATCCCTGAAACTTCCGCCCGAAATCTTGCCTGCTCGTGTGTCATCTGTCATAACTGACAAAGCATATTCTACATTCAGGTTTAAATTTTTTATTATGGATGTGCTAAAGATCAAACTATTTACAAAATTTTCTTTTGGGGTAACTCCTTTATCATTCACCATATTTAATGAATTTATATTGTCTTTGGCATAAAAACCTATCCAGCCGATTTTATATCTCTGTTGTTCAAAACCAATTTTTGCTCCGTAACCAAAACGTTCATAAACAGGAATTCCGCCTAAAGCTTCTTCTTCAGAAACTGCTTTAAGTAACTGACCACCCATTAAACTTATTTTAAAAGGGCTTCTGGGAGTAAGCTCTAACCCAACTCCTTTGAAAGGAAAACCGCTTAAGGTATAAGGCGAAAAAGTCATACTCACATTCCCGATATACGCTTTTACCCATTTGTATTTTGGCATAATGCTTAGTCTGTTAAAATCAAACGGAGCTGTATAGCCCAGGTTATTTCCCTGATTGGTAATACTGTAAAATAACGGTACACTAAAATTAAAAGCACTAATATTTAAATTTCCCGAAAGTAAATACGTAAAGGGTTCACGCTCATTTTGCATGTTAGAAGTATAATACATCATATTTGCATTCACGTTACCCGTAACTTTAAAATTTGGTTTATAAAAATTCTCTAAATCCACATCCTGAGCATATGCTGTTCTGCATATACAACAGACAAAAACTACGCATAACCAAAGCAAGATTTTCTTATTTTCTCTCTCCATTTATGGTTATTGTTTTTGAACTTTGATGTCACATAAAATATAAGAACTTGTTCCGTTCTTTACCATATCTTTAATTTTAATGGCTCCTTTTCGCCCATCTTGTGTTTTAAATAAAATGATTCTCGGATAAGTAAAACCAAATTCCTGTGCACCTGCCGCTGTATAATTTATGTTTAAAGATTTTATAGGCGTATCATTTACCATCGCATCAAACTGTGATTCGGTAAAATTTAAACCACAATTGCACAAGTTTTGAGAATTTACAAAAATGGTACTTTGCGCATTTTGTAATGCCAAAAAGCCAAAATTATTTGCCTGATCCGGTGATATAAATTTATTGTAGGTAAAATTGCTGTTTAACCCCTGAAAAACGATATCTATTAAGTTGCTGTTCTGATCGTTAACTTCATTTGCTTTATAAACCTCCCGTGTTATTGTAGAGAACATCGCCCCAATATTATTATTGTTATGTGCTGAATTTATCCCAAGTTTGATATTGGTTAAAATACGCAAATTGGTATCTGGCAAAACTGTAATGGTTGATTTAAAAATTTGGCTTGTTTTATCATTAAAGGCTTCTAAAACAACTTCATGATTTCCGGCACCTGTAAAAACAACTGTTGGATTTTCATCGGTTGACGTCGCCGGATTTCCATTCGCAAAAGTCCATTTATAACTTGTCGCACTCACTGACTGATTGGTAAAATCTATTGTAACCGGATCTTCATAGTCATCATCTTCAAATTTTGGTGCATATGAAAACAGACTAACCAAATTAGGAGCTACGGTTATGGTCTGAGTTTGCTTGTCTGATTCGAAACCATTAGAAACCGTTAAGGTGATTGTATGCTCTCCGGGAGTTGTGAAAACAACATTAGGAGGTGTTTTTCCTGTAAAGGTGGCTGGCGCACCATCCTGAAATTCCCATTCAAAAGTTAACCCTTCTCCGATTGTTGTGTTTTTTAATATAACTTCAACGGGAGAATAATTGCTTTTTATTATTTCATGGGTAAACTCAATTTTGATTCCATCTTTTATTATAACAGTCTTACTGAACTCATTACGTTCACCGTCTGCATTTGTAGCTACTAATGTTATGGTATAACTCCCTTGTTTATTGTATAGTACTTCACCCGGATTTTTTAGTGTTGATGTTGACGGGTTCCCTCCTTCAAATGTCCACTCGTATTTATCTGCTCCGGTTGTATTGTTATTTATTTTAACAATAACTGGTATTGATTCGTCTTCGTTAACAAACGAAGTCGTAAAATCACCCTCTATAGCTATAGAGGTTTCCTCATAACAAGAACTAATAACAATAAATAAGAGTAATAGTAAAGTTTTTTTCATTATTTTATTTTAATTCTCATGCTATTTATTTTCTCTTTCTGAATATTGGCTACCCAACGTATAACCATTGGCTACCAAAACCCTAACAATATTCATGGCTGTAATATCTTTACTCATTTGATATCCTGTCGGATTTCCCCGATTATCAAAAGCTGCTTTTAAAACCTTATTATCATAGGTAATTAGCTCCTGATTTAAAAGTTTATCATACCCCGAATAAGTGCCACCTTTCGCAAACCATGTTGCTACTAATTTGTTATCTAAATCCCCAACTTCATACTTCAACTCACCATTTGCAGATGGTGAAGTCATTTGGATGTAACCAATTGTTTTATCATTCGGATCTGGATTTTGTGCTTTTATACTATAAATAACACCATTATCAACTATCGCTAATTGATAGGTATCAGCCACAATATTTGCGTTTTCTACATCGTTTTGAATTCCTAAACGGTTTGCAGAAATTCCAGTTGATTCTCCATTGATAAAACTATTTAATGCTTCAACATTTAAACCGTCGGCAGTTATAAAATTTCGATCTAAAAATTCGTAAATAATACTTCTGTCATAATTGAATGCACTAAATTTTCTACTCTTGAATTCTATTTCGTTGGCTTTTCCGGTTGTTTCATTTTTAATTTCTATCCATGGCAGCGTTAATGATTCAGCATTAGGAACATTTTTTAATTCTGCCGTAATCGCAACACTTTTATTTAAATTATAAATCTTAAAAAGAGGCTTTTTACCTTCTAAATAACCGATTGTTTTTTCGTCTAGTTTTATTTCTCCTTTATCAATTTTTATTTTTTGCGCGTGAATACATGTGCTTATTAACACAGTGAATAGGGTTAAAATATATGTTTTCATGTGTTTATTTTTTATCAAGTTTATAGAATAGTTAAAACACAATATTTGAATGGCATTAGTTATTATTCTAAAATGTAATTCACAAATTCGTCTTTTCTATAATGTGGAATATCAGTATGAGGAGATTTTATTATCATTGTATTCCACGGTTCCCATTTATCTGAAAGTTTAAAATTAGTAGTATTATAATGCTCTAAAATTCCATCTATAAAATAATCCTTTAATGGCATTTCTAACACTCTTTCTTTACCATTTTTTATTAGTTTTATCTTGTATTCCAGTTGTTTTTTTTCATTAATGTAAAAAGTAAATACTCCACTATCCCAAGAGCTTAAATATTCTAAATCTCCATCTGCATCATACCTAGTAGGTACGAGATTGTTATTTTTTTCATATTCAAATATCATTGAAATCATTCGATCATTTACCCATTGATAAAAGACTTTCGCATAATCTAAAATATCTTCATTTGCCTTTTCATCTTCCCACTTATACAAACTAGAATATGATCCGTCTTTTTTAATTGTATAAATAACTTCATTAAATTGATCAACTTTATCAATTTTTGTATTAAAAAATTCATGAACTTGTCGTTCATATATAAACAACTCTCGACCATCTAAGGATGTTTCCTTTATATTATTATTTTCATTGTAATAAATATAAATATCATAACTACCTCCCAAGGTGAATACAAATTTTATTTCTAGAGTATCATAAGGAAATTCCTTATAATAATCATAAAAAGCTTTTACTATTTCTTGTTCCTTCATTGCCATTTTTTATTATGGATTTGTTATAGCTCGTTTACTTAATGCGGAATCTTTTATTCCATCAACATATACATCTAATCTGGTAGAGATTGGTCTCTTTGAAGATCCATCAAAATAAAATTCCATTTCAACCTTAATTTTTTTACCAGGATTAGCTCTTTTAAAGTCCGATATTGCTGTTTCAGCCTTATACCAGTCTCCACTTGCTCTATTCTGAGTTGCATTTTGTGAAAAATAATTTATTTGTTCACTAGGACCACCCCATTCATTTCTAAAGATATGACCTCCATCGTCATTTGGAAATCCATCTTTTACGAGTTTTGTTTCCTGTTGATATGCTTCACTTCTTGCCCGGTTATAAAAATTAATATCCTCCATGACCGCTTTGTTTACACGTCCAAAAGCATCTGTATCATAGAGGTACCTTCCATCATCTACCACATATCTGAAATTCTTCATCAAAGGTGGTTTAACATTAAGAAATTTATTCCATCCTTGTCCTGCATCACCTGCTATTGCACGAATTTCATTATCTAAAATTTCAGCCCATTTTTTACCTGCTTTATCTACCAGTACTAATTTACCCTCAAGCTTTTTAATTGTCCATGTACTTGGCAACTGTCTTGTAATTTCAAGTAATTCCGCTAATCGTTTGCTTCCTAAACGAGTGGTTAGATCTTCTAATACTTCTGCATCAAGATTATTAGAGAAAGATCTCCCCATCTCAACACCATCGGAACCTGTACAACTTGGACATTCATTTACTGGCGGGTCTATTTTAGTCGCATTACCATTGGGCTCAACTTTATACCAATCGGTTCCTTCGGCACGTTTAACCCCGTTTTTAAAAATAGTAAGACTTCCTTCGGTAGTATATACAACTTTCCCCGTAGCTTCAGATAAGGCTTTGGCACTGGCCAAATCATTACAAGATAATAATACTATCTCTTGGTCTTTACCTAATTTTTTGCTTAATAATTCTCCTAATTCTTCAGGACTCAATTCTACACCATCTACTAAAAACTTACCTCCATCTGTAGCATGTAGATTAATTAATACTTGTTTCTCTGATTTTTTAATTATTTTATTAAAGCTTGTGCTAAGAAACTGCCTTAATTTTATACTAATTCCCGGTTCTAATTTTATTAATGGAGTAATAATAAATTTTCCTGTCTTATTTAAACCTGCCTTCACAAATGGACTAGCAAATTTTGAAAATTTACCTATTACTTGTCCTATAACATCTAATTTTTCAATTGTTTGAAAAAATGCAGATGCTCCTTTTATTTCACCAGCACCTATAAAACAAGAAGCGATAACAAAAACTACTTCTCCACTTGTATAGTGAACCATACAAGGATTAGCGGTAGCTTTATTCCATTCATCGGCTATCATTGTTCCTACGCTATCCCAACTAAACTTAGATATATTTTCATTAAATTTTGTTCGGGCGCCATTTTCATTAACAACCAAACTAAAAATTCCTCCCGGTATCTTAATTATCATTGACGCTCCAGCAGGTAAAGCCTCAACAATACCTACAAATCCATTCCATACACCGCATGTAAATGCAAAATCAGCTCTGCTTGCAGAATATTTCTCAGTATAAATTGGATTACCAATTACAGTATTAATTTTGTCTTTTGCGATAGATAAAGAAACATAAGAATATACTTCAGCCGGAAACGAATTATAATTAGCTGCATCTGGATTATAAAAACGTTCCGGTACTTTAAGTTTACCTATTAGACCTGCTAAACCATCCAGCATTGCAGTTAAAGGATTAAAAGCAGTATATTTACCCTCAAATTTAGGCAGTACTTTTGCCAAAAGAGATAGGTATTTATTCATTTCTCCACTACCTTTTCCTTCTATTTTATCCCCTAAAAAGGTTTGTATGTTTGCTTTACCATTTGCATCAAAATCTATCCAAAGAGCAATCTCCTCTCCTTTTATATTATTTACGTAGTCAGTTACTTCCTTAAGTTTATCCTGAGGTGTTTTGGTATCTGTTAAAAACACCTTAGTCGCAATGCCACTGTCTGTACTGACGCTTGCCATTTCGGAAAGAATTTTTAATTTTTCTTTCTCTGAAATAATGTCTGAATAATCATAAACATGATTTTCCGCTGCATTTACATTTACAGGATCATTCTTATAACCTTTGTTTGCTTTGTTTCCTAAATTTTCTACATAATTAGTATAACTAACATCTGTTCCGTTACCATCTCCACCATAGTTACATCCGTTACAGGCTACATAGCCCCAAAACGTAGCTCTATCTTCTTTTTCTCGTCTAAAGTTATCGTTAGTAACATATTTATCTATAAAGGCGCTCAATGTAGCAGCATTTTTACTAGCCAGTTTTTGTTTTAGCTCTTCGTTGTAAATCGTTCTTAGATATTTATGACTGGTGATTGATTTATCATTATCGAAAAACAAGTAAATTATACTTTCATTTAATGTTGGTTTAGTATCTGATAAATTAAAAACATCAGTTTTCTCGGCATCATTAACATATACTCCTTTTTTTGAATCCCACTTATAGGTTTTATCACCTCTTTTAAATCCACCTACGAATCCTTTTTCAGCAGCTTCAAGATATGCTACTTTTGTCTCACCTCCATTATTTACAAACTTCCAATTTGGTGAAATACCAAAGCCTCCTGCAATCTCACCACTGGCCTGACTCTGAAACGCATATAATTTAAACGCAGGATCATTAATCTGTTTCCAGTCCAGGTGGTTTAAAATAGTTCCTTCACTATAGTCCATTAACAAATCAGTACTTTTTTCTGCTGTTTTATAAACCTCAAAAGGATGTTCTAATTTAAAGATTCCGTGACCTAATTCATGTGCCGGTGTTTTTGGTAAATCTGATTGAAAAACATAACCAAATTGTCCGTTCAATCGCATATAACCCTGCTGTGCTGTACTTGAAGCCTTATCTGTAATAAAAAGCACATAACTTGGCTCTGTTGACTGATAAAGTCCATTTATACTTTGTTGCTCTGTACTGTAAGTCGACGTAAGTGTGTTTTTATCCGTCTGAATCGTATTTCCAGAAACTACTCCATCGATGTTTAGAATGTCCTTCTTTTTGAAGTTTATTTTTACACCAATCTTATTATAAATCGTTTGTGTTTTGGTAATAATACTGTCAAGTTTTTTCTGCGAAACTTCATCTGTGGGTACAAGGGCAACATTTACGTCTTTTGGCGAAATGTGTACAAGCATAAAAGCTCCGATAACTTTCCATTTATTGCCTTGCTTTATAGTTGCCAATATTTCCTCTTCTGCGTAACTCAGACTTCCTTTTACCTTTATGACAAATACTTTATCATTTCTTTCGAAGTCAATTTTAGCTCCATTCTGAGTTTTGAAGACTATACTGTCTAATTTTATATTGGTGTCAGCAACTGTTACAGTTCCCAGTAAGGTATCCGTATCACCATTTATAACGGCCTTATATGGCAACGCTGCATTTTCTACTTTTTTATATAATGCTTTTAGAGCTGAAGAAGCGTTATTTGGCATTACATCAAAAGCATATTTGCTTTTTTCATTAACCGAAAAAGCGATTGTAACTCCTTTGGCGGTAAATTCGGTAGCCTGACCACTTTTATCTACGCCATCTGTATTCTCGGGAGTTGGTTTTCCTCCAGCTGCAGCTATTGTAGGTTCATTACTTCCGTTTCCGCCTTTATCAATGTTGTAAGTATTTCCTTTACTGTCTGTAATTACAGTATCTTTTCCTCCCGGAATGGTTACCTGTTCACCGTCTTTACCGTTAACTACAATATCTCCATTTGGATTGATTACAATTTTATCGACTTCAAACGGAACAGTTTCTTCGATTTGTCCGCCTTGACCTTCGCCGGTAAAATCTTCTGTGTCTGTAACATTTTTCCATTCAGGATTGTAACTTGTCTCTACAACACCACTAATCAATTGATAATCAGTATTGACAACAATATTATTAAACTCAACTGCAATTTTAGTATCTGCCAAATAAGGTACAATGATATATCCTTTTCCTGAATATGGACTGTTTTCGCCTTTAAGTTCTAAAATAGTTACCGGAAAATCTCCAGCCTTGAATGTTTCGCTTTGAATTAAGTTTGTAAGCGGTTTTTGATTCTGAATATTAATTTGAGGAACAATACCACAATTATAAGCAGGAACGCCATTTGTATCTGTAGTCGTAGTAAACGTACTGACTCCGGAGTATGTAAACGACTGAACACCTTCTGTTACAGGATCACAGCTTGAGCCGACTCTAAACTGATAGGTAACACCGGGTTCTAAATTTGTAATTAAGCTTTGTGTGTTTAAGCTGTATGCTGAAAACCATTGTGCGTTATGAACATCTTGTTTTTTGTATTGTACTTGAAAACGAGTATGCTCCGGTATTCCTTCCCAAGTAATTTTTACACTTTTGGAACTCTGGGATTCACTTAACAGAAAAGTTGGAGCAGCACAGGAAGCTGTATATTTAAAAGAATAAATTTCGCTGTATCCATCATTTTTAAATACTGCATTTTCCGAAAGCCCTGTAGTCGAAATAGCTTTTACCCGCCACGCATATCGCATACCCGGAGTAAGAATTGGCATACTTAAATTGTATAGCAATGCAGTTCCAAAAAGTGTTTCTTCATACAAAATCGGAGACATTTGAAATGCAAACTGAGGATCTAGTGTTGGATCAATAAGCTGTTTTAGTTCAAATTTATACGATATGTTGGTTGCATTTATCTGACGCGGTGTCCAGGTAAATAAAATATTTGGAAATTCTGTCGAGGCAATTTGTTCGTTTCGCTGTGGTGTATTTAATAATGGGGGATCGTTTAATATCAAATATAGACTGGCGCAACTTTTTTGAGATATCTTTTGGTTGGTTACAAAATCATACATCTCAAAACAGAAATTGTACATTCCTTCCGGCAAAGCGTTCGCGTATTGTGCCGGAGAAATTCCCTGTAGATTTTCTAATCTAAAAAGGGCTGCGATATCTGTGTTAGTAAGGGTTTGTAATTCACCTCCATTTATAAAAATTGGGCGCTGACCCTGTACATAATCACTACTTTGTATATTAAGCCCGTTTCCTTGTATATACAGTTTCAGTCGTACTTGTCTTTGGGATATAGAAATATCTGTCGGATTAATAATCAACTGCATTTTAGTATCCATACTAGTCGCATAATCTGATATTTTGACACTATATGGACTATTAAATACAGGTGTTAACTGAACTGGATATAATTGCGCATATCCGGTAACACAAAAAAACAGAAATAGAACAACTAAAAATTTATTATTGAAAAAGTTCTTCATTTTAATAGATGATAATTTTTTTAACCAATGTTTGTTGTCCCGTCTCTAATACTAAAACATAAATCCCAGATTCTAATGTGGTGTCAAAATCTATTTCATATGCTTTCTTTCCTGATTCTTTTTTCTGAATCATTGTATCTTGTCCTGTGGTTGAAAAAAGCCTTAAATTTATTGCGCTTACATTCTCTAAATTTATAAATGCTTTAAAATTCCCATCACTCGGGTTTGGACTTACAATAAAATCTAAAATAAACTGAGATGTACTACCTGTATTTGGCAAGGTACTTCGTTCTTCTACAGTAATATTTTTAGTGTATGTTGCATAACATTCGCCTTGCGTTTGCTGCAAACCAATTGTATAAACACCTGTCGCATTAAATTTTAATGTTATGTATTTTTCCTTTTTTTCGACAATTCTCACTCCATCAGGAATTACCCAATTTGTACTTTCTCCAAATGGATTACTGGTGTTGATTAAAATTACCTCTTCGTCTAAATAAGCCTGTGAGCTTAATAGAAACTCAGAATTAATTATTGCCTGACTGGTTTTTATTATAATTTCATCTTCGCTAATACATCCCAAAGCTGAAGTTACCTTTACATGATATGTTCCTGCTTTTGATACATTTACTTTAGCTTCATTTGAGATAAAACCGTTAGTAGAAGTCCAGCTATATTGTGCTTTTTGATCTGTAATTGTAGCATCAAGATCTAAATTTTGGTCATTACATAATGTTCTGTCTGAACCAAGATCAACTACTATAGCTTCTGGATCTTTTAAAACAAATTTCTTTTTATATACACAACAATCGGGACATGTAATAGAAACTTCGTAATTCCCTGCTGCAAGATTGTTTAAATCCCTGGTTGTAGCACCTGTATTCCATAAATAGCTAAAAGGTGAGTTTCCTCCTGTAACGCTTAGTTCTATTGATCCGTCATTTCCTTGAGAACAAATAGGATTTTTGACTATTTCAGTAGTAAATATTCCATTTGGATCTCCAACAAAAATACTTCCCTGAGTAATACATCCTTTTGCATCTGTTACGATCACAAAGTAATTGTTTGTTGTAAGGCTTTCTATTTTCGGTGTTATTTCTCCATTAGTCCACTGATAAGTGTATGGTGGAGTTCCGCCAGAAACGTGAGCCTCTGCCCAACCGTCATCACCTGTGGTACATCCTACATCAAGCTTAGTAAAACTTACAATTAACTTTGCAGGCTCTGGCATATAATAAGTCATATCAATTTCTTTGACCAAAACATTATTTACATATGTACCCAGTTTTATTCCGTTTGCATCTTCAATATTTAAAGCATAAGTTCCTTCAGATATGTATTCAGCAGTTTCATCTTTATCGTTCCACAATACCCAAGAACCATCTTTTTGTTGCTTTTTCCAGGTATAATAATATGGTAATCCATTATTTTTATCTGCCTGTAACTGAATTCCTCCTTTAACATGAGCGACTAAAATTCCATCCTGAGATTCATCTCTTTGATTATCTAAAGGAGCCGCATCTGTCTCGTTTCCGAATTCATTACTCACGTTGCACGAAATAGTACGAATTACTTCAAAAGTAACTTCAAGAGGATCCGGATCATCTAAAGTTGTAATGGAATTAACTACCGTACAACTCAATTTATTTGTTGCAGCATCATAATTAGCATCATGAACTGTCAGGCTGTAATTATCTTCGGGAAGTCCGTCTAAAGTGATTGTATATATACCATTATTAAAATTAGTTGTTGTTGTAGTTTGAATTACTCCTTTACTGTTTTTCCATTCGAACCAATATGAATTATCAGGAAAAATAGTTCCGCCTACAACTTCAACAATAATTCGTCCATTAGTTGCTTTATAAAAGCTAGGATTCAAAATCTCCTTATATGTAATACTAAGTGGTGTTGCCGGTTCTGTAATAATCACGCTTTCTTGTGTTGTACAGCCTTTATCATCTGTAACAAATACCCAATATTCACCTGCTTTTATGAAATTATTCTGATCAGTCTCTACATCATTTGACCATTTATAATCATAAGGTGGTGTACCTCCAACTACGTTTGCCGTAGCCCAGCCATCATTTCCATCATTACAAAAAACATCACCATGAGTAATTGTTACTGATAATTTTGGAGGTTCCTGCATAAATTGGGTAACATCAATTTCCTCTGTAAGCACATTATTAACATATGTTCCTAACATGATTCCATTTCTGTCTTTTATATTCAAAGAATAATTTCCATGAGAAAGATTCGATGCAGTTTCTCCCTGAATGTTTGACAAATTGATCCATGAACCGTCTATTTGCTGTTTTTTCCAATAAAAATAATAAGGTAATCCATTGTTTGCAGAAGATGCCAATGGTGTACCTCCGGTAACATGAGCAACTAAAATACCATCTTGTGACTCATCACGCTGGCCATCAATTGGGGTTGTATCTGCATCATTACCAAATTCGTTACTTGTATTACAAGAAATAGTACGAACTACTTCAAACACAACTTTTAATGGGTCTGGCTGATTAAGAGTTACTTTTGATTGCAATACCGAGCAGTTTGCAATTTGATTTGTTGCTTCGTTATAATTTTTATCCTTTATAGTTAAAAAATAATCATCTGCCGGAACTCCATTTAGTGTAATTGCAAAAATTCCATCTTTTAATTCTGTCGTTACAATTTGCACTACTCCTGCAGAATTTTTCCATTCATAATTATATGAATTATCATCATTTGGTGTTCCACCTGTTATCTTTGCTATAATTCTACCATTAGTTGCACCGAAAAAAGTAGGTGTAAAAATTTCTTCATAGTCAATATTTACAGGTAATAATGGTTCTGTAATTTCTATATCTCCTTTGATAAAACAACCATTTTTATCGGTAACTTCAATGCTATATGTTCCGGCAGTTAAATTAGATATTTTATTTTCATCAATTGTTCCTCCATTTGTATTATACCAGGTATAAGTATAGGAATCTGTACCACCAATAACTGTTGCTGTTGCCCATCCGTTGTTGCCGGCATGGCAGGAAACATTTCCAGAAACGAATGATAATTCAAGTTTTGCCGGTTCTAAAATTTCTTTGGTTGTTGGTATTGCAGTTTCTAAATCTGTAGAATTATAAGTTCCTTGTACAATTCCGTTAGCATCCACTACATTCAAGGAATAGTTTCCTTGTGTAAGATTCCCTGCAGTTTCTGTCGTTTTATCTGTTAATTCATCCCAAACATTTGTTACGGTATTATATTTTGACCAGATAAATTTATAAGGAAGCCCATTATTTGCAGATCCGATAAATTGTATACCACCGCTTACCGTTGCCTTTAAAATTCCATCCGATAGTTTATCTAAATCTCCTAAAACAGGGTCATGGTTTTCTGTGTTACAAGAAATAGCCTGCGTTTCTTGTAACGTAATTACAATCGGATCAGGTTGAGTTAAAATTTGCGATGATTCAATAATAGAACAAGTAGCTTTATTTACAGCGTCATTATAATTTTTATCCTTTACCGTTAATTTATATTCGCCAAAAGGGACATTTTCTAACGTAATATTAAATGTTTTATCAACAGAATTATATTGTGCGGTTGTCGGTAAAACAACACCATTACTATTTTTCCATTCATATACATAAGTTTTATCATCATTAATAGTTCCTCCAGATACTGAGGCCACTATTTTTCCGTTAAAAGCCTGGTAAAAAGTTGGGTCTTTTTTAAATGTATACTCTAATGCTAAAGGTGATGTTGGTTGTGACAGGGTTGTTTCCAGCACTTTATCATCTCCAAGTTGAATTTCTCCATTTATTTGTGTTTGAATTTTAGCTACACATCCATTCATATCTTTTACTTTCACTTTGTAGGTACCGGGTGTTAATCCAGTAATAGTGTGTGGCATATTGTTTGGAAAAGATGTCCAGTTTGCTCCATCATCTAATGAATAATAATCATTACTTAAAACGTTTCGTGTTCCTCCAGTTGGTGTAATAGTAATAGCTCCATCCTGGCCATTAAAGCATCTGATATTTGTTGTATTTAATGTAAAGTCTAATATAGGCGGAGAACTTATAACAAAAGGCTTCAAATCATACCTGTCTGCATCAGTGGCGGTACTTAAACCGTCTTTAAAACCTACTAATTGCAGCATATAATTTCCTTTTCGCAAATTCGAAATCATAAAGGTTTTGTCTGCTCCAATAGATAATTCACCATTATAATTTGTAGGAGTGTTTGTGGTAACATCCAGTAAAGTATAGTTTAATTGTTCACCTGGATATAGAGTTCTATTAAATACAATTTTTATTGATCCGTCATTTGTATCGCTACACGTAGGCTGAATCGGTGTTGCTGAATCCACTCTTGGTGCAGATAAACGTACAGTGTAAGTAACTACATTAGAAACAGCTGCGCCATTGTACGCAACTTGCCTAAAAGACACTTTTTTTCCATGACTTGTCCCATCAAGTGCTTGTAATATATCAATTGCATTTACAGATATGCTTGCTGTATTGTATGGCAGACTCACCCAACTTGATGGATCAAATGGATTAAGTGAATATTGCCAATTATATTCCGAGGTTAAAAATCCTGTGTCGGATTTAATAGTTATTCTATCTGTTGTTGGTAAAATATCACCTCCGTTATTAATTGTTGGCACTTGTATCTTAAGATCAGGAAGGACTTTAAGTGTTGCTCTTAAGTTGTAGATTCTAGTAAAATAATTAGAAAGATAATATTCGGTAATACCATGCGAAACATTTATATACTCTGTGCTGCTATTATCATTTTTACATTTTCTGGTAAGGCCTCCATGCCATTTCATCCCTGAGGAATAATATCTAATTCTTGTAAGCTTTTTTGAACTTGGAAAAGTTGTCGTCCAATTTCTAGGAAGATCTTGTCCATCTCCAACTGGCTGATTAAAAAAGTGGGTCTCTCCAGCATTACTGTAGTTAAGCCAAGACTCTAAACGGCTACCACAATTTCCAGAAATACTTACTTTTACATCCAAGCCTGTTATACCCAAACTAACTTTGTAATTTCCAACACCCTGAGCAAAACCAAATGTTGAAACCAATAAAATGATCAATAAGTATATTTTTTTCATATGCTTAATATATAACTGTTAATGTCTCTGCTCTTGCAGGAGTATCACTTTCTAAATTTGGAACGAAATGATATTCGTATTCCTGGTTAATTTTTAAATTCTTATCTTCTAAAGTAAAAACATTATTATTTAACTCTCTCCACAATGTTGGTGGCGTACCTTTTGTATTTTTATAGATACTTACTCCCAAAATTTTACTTTTATTTTTCACATAATCCCAAGAGAGAACAATTTTTTTATTTTCCCTATCTGGCAATCCTTGTAAAAAATTAATAACTTTAACTGGAGTAAAATCCAATACATTAATAGTGATTGTAGAATGATCCAATGAAGACCAAAGATTACTTTTATCTTTAGCCAAAATTGCATATTGATATATTTTTTTATTTTCTACCCTATCATCAGTATATTCCTGAATAGTATCATTTATCTGTTTAATCTCAATCCATTTTTCCTGTCCATTTTCCCTCCTTCTAAGGCTATATCCTACAACATCTTCACTATAACTTCTAATCCATTTTAATTTTACCTTACCATCTTTATTATCATAATCTTTAAAAATGGGTGCGGCCGGAGGTATTTTATCTGGTTTATCTAAAACTAATATCTCAGATGGATCAGAAATATTAAATCGCATATCTTCGGCAGCAATTCTGTAATAAACTTTATTATTTGTCATTTTAAGGCTTACGCTGTCCTGATAATCATTCCCTACATAAGATTGATGGTAAATATCTACAAATTCTTCACCTGTATTATTAGCCTTTAAAATTCTATATCCTCGCAGATCTTTTTCTAGATTTGGCTTCCATTTCAGCCGCACCACTCCAAGACTATCAATTATACCTTCAAGCCCTACTGGTTTTGCAGGAGGTATAGAATCTACAGGCTGTACTAACATGCTTTGCGAAGTAAGCCGCTGATTATTTTTACCAACTACAGATATTGTAAAATAATTTGATGGAAATAAATTTTCCTTATAATTAAGTTTTCTTTCAGACGGAGGAATAATTTTAGTAACAACCTTATAAGGCCCCTTATCATTATCTGCTAAATTAATTTCATAACCCTGAATAAATCCTTCTGCTTCTTTAGGATAATCCCATTCCAAATTAACTTCATTTGAATTTATAATATTATAATCTACCAATCTCGCAGGTGTAACGACAGCAGAAACGCCTGTCGCTGTAATAGTTTTTGTTAATTCTCCTTTTTCTCCAAATGAAGTTATCCCATACAACCTATAATGATAGACTTTTTCATTTACACTAAGTGTATCAATATAATACATGCTTTTAGACGGATGTTCATCTTTATCATTCAGGTTTACTAAAGGTGTAGTTGCAATAGGGCTAAAATTTATTCCATCTGTAGATTTTTCTACCATATAGGAAGTATAAATCCTTTTAAAAGTCTCGTAGTCCCAGGATAGTAAAACTTTTTTATCATCAGGAATGGCAATAAAATCAGTTGGAGCAGGCAGGACGCTATAATCTTTTAAACCAATCATATAAGAAGACTCTTTAACCTTAGGACTTTCAAAAACACTTACCTGATAAGCATATACTTCATTCTTTTTTACATTTTCATCTATATATCCCCATCCTGCTTTTAATGCTGAAGAAAAACTCATATCAGCCGCATATAAAGCAAAAGTGTAACGTTGATTTATTTCATCTGCCATATTTACTATTTTAGATAAATCTCCTTCTTTGGCAGCAGAGACCTCAAAGCTATCACCATAAAGTGATTGCGCTATAATGGCCGCATTATTATCTTTTTGTACCAAATCTAGCCACGAATCTAAAGGTTCTGGCAACAATGGCTTTGGCGTAAGAAGCGTTTTTTCAGGTTTGGATAAAACAATCCCGTCCCTTAAAACTGTCGATCTTGTAATGATAAATCCTTTTTTATTAGCTTTTTGCCACTCAATCGGAGAATTAACAGCCCATCGAATTAAAATTTTATCTTTTTGCGCTCTGGCATTTACCATGACTGTAGCATGCTTCGTTTGAGAATACGATAATGATATAAATAATAAAAAGAGTAAATAAAATTTAATTTTAGCCATTAACTGTAATTATTTCCATGTTAAAAAAAAACAAAAATAATATTTAAAATTAACTAACAAGCAAATTTTTACAAAATAAAGTAAACATAAATATTAAATATAATTTAAAGATTCTCACAAAATTCTACCATATTAATAACAAGAAAAAACTTATATTATTTTCAAAAACTATACAATTAATATTCTTTTTTATAAATAGATATATTAATTTTTAAAACTCAATAACAAATTAGTTACAAGAGAAACCATTAATGATTATAAAATTCAATTCGACTAATTTATATTATTAATTCATAAAAAAGTGTAATTTTAAATCATTCAATAACTTATAATTCAAAATATGCGTATTACTTCAATCATTTTATTACTCTTGGTGACCATTTCCTGTCAAAAAGAAACCAAGTCTGAAACTCTTTCAAAATATTTCACATATAAAGAAAATACTGATATAGAATCAGCCGGTGTAAAAATGATCCCTATTAAAACCCCTATTGGGAATTTTAAAGTCTGGACTAAACGTTTTGGTAACAATCCAAAAATAAAAATCTTATTATTACATGGTGGTCCGGCAATGACGCATGAATATATGGAATGTTTTGAGACATTTTTTCAACGAGAAGGTTTTGAATTTTATGAATATGATCAATTAGGATCTTATTATAGTGATCAACCTAAAGATAGCAGTCTATGGACAACAGAACGCTTTGTAGAAGAAGTAGAACAAGTCAGAAAAGCAATTGGTGCTGATAAAAATAATTTTTATGTTTTAGGAAATTCCTGGGGAGGAATTTTAGCTATGGAATACGCATTAAAGTACCAAGTGAATTTAAAAGGCTTATTAGTTGCAAATATGGTAGCGAGTGCTCCTGAATACGGAAAATATGCTGATGAAGTGCTGTCAAAGCAAATGAAGCCAGAAGTACTGGCAGAAATAAGAGCCTTAGAAGCTAAAAAAGATTTCAACAATCCACGTTATATGGAATTACTTATTCCTAATTTTTATAAAGAACATTTGTGCAGATTAAAAGAATGGCCAGATGGCTTAAACAGAGCGAGTAAGCATGTGAATGGCGAAATTTATACTTTAATGCAAGGACCAAGTGAATTTGGAATTAGCGGTCGTTTAGCCAAATGGGATATCAAGAATCTCCTCCATGAAATTATAATTCCAACATTAATGATCGGTGCAAAATATGATACTATGGATCCGAAAGCCATGGAAGAACAAAGTAAATTAGTCAAAAACGGACATTATCTATATTGCCCAAATGGAAGTCACTTAGCAATGTGGGATGACCAAAAAGTTTTTATGGATGGCGTTATTAAGTTTATAAATAATGTTAATAAAAACAAATTCTAACATATATAATTAGATAAAATAGTAATTAAATATGACAACAAAACAACATTGGAAGTAGCTATAATATTTCACTATTGGATAAACATCCAAATATCTGCTAATGGTTTTTTGATATTGCCATTGTGAAAAGATAACGAATCTCTCTCTCTCTCTCTCTCTCTCTCTCTCTCTCTCTCCAATATAGAGAAATGGTTAACAAATCCAAATTAGAACATATTGAATACTTAATAGTAGAATTCTAAGACTACGTCCAAACAAGATAAGCTAGGAAAACCTTGCGAATTATTACAAGAGATACAATAATTTATTTTACAAGCTTATTAAATTGAGCAGAAACTCTTATAAACAAAAAACCCCATTTCGTAAGAAACAGGGTTTTTTAAAAGAAAGGCGACGACATACTCTCCCACATAACTGCAGTACCATCTGCGCAGGCGGGCTTAACTACTCTGTTCGGGATGGGAAGAGG